>Ga0209768_10002771_pt1 | contig 10741 bp, 11 predicted proteins | sample LauGreSBDMM110SD_3_FD_187564 | JGI IMG/M metagenome (GOLD analysis project Ga0209768, IMG submission 187564) | Freshwater lake microbial communities from Lake Michigan, USA - Sp13.BD.MM110.SD (SPAdes) (version 2) | ecosystem: Environmental > Aquatic > Freshwater > Lake | place: Lake Michigan... | reverse complement strand
ATTACATCAGCCTTATTGTGGACCAGCTTCAGGTCAACCAGGTGTTGTATGGTTAGATGATGCCGCCAATATGCAGTCAGCTGCTTTACTGAGCTTGCAGAATCTTGATACTAAAAAAAGTTTTGGCTTGTTAGTGTTGGGATCCACTGATCCTCAGCGTTTTTCTGCTGATCTTGCTACTGATTTTTTAACTCGCATTGCTCACACTGCCAGTGCTGCTTTGCAAAATATGGTGAAATAACACACGCCTGTGAGCATGACTGCCAATCAGACTGTCATACAAGATTATCTGCTCTATCTGCAGATACAAAGGCAATACTCTGCTCACACGATTAGTAATTATCAACGCGATCTTTTGCAGTTAGTAGCATTAGCAGTCGATCAAGAACCACTTGCTCAACTTTCTCATTTCGATATACGTCGCTACACCAGCAAACTGCATGCGCAAGGTCTCTCTGCTGCCACTATCGCCAGAAAATTATCTGCATGGCGAGGATTTTTTTCTTGGCTAGCACAACGTCAAACTATGCAATCGAATCCTGTTACTGGCGTTAAAGCACCTAAACGAGGCAAACCACTTCCAAAAGCATTAAGCGTGGATGATGCAATGCACTTAGTAAAGCATACGCTTTCTACTTCAGAAGAAAATACGCCTGATGTCATCTGCAATGCTGCTATGTTTGAATTACTTTATTCAAGTGGCTTACGTGTTTCTGAATTAACCAGCCTAGATATCGCTTATATAAAACATGCTGAGCATTTATCTATCGCTTGGATAGATTTAATCGCAGCTGAAGTGACCGTCACTGGCAAAGGCAACAAACGGCGTAGCGTACCTATGGGCGCAGCAGCAGTTACTGCACTAAGTAATTGGATAGCCGTGAGAAGCAACTTGATTACGCAACTCCCTCAAGCAGATACCGCTGCACTTTTTTTAACTAACCGTGGCAAACGTATGACGCCACGCATAGTGCAAGAACGCTTAAAAAAACATGCAAGCGCAATAGGTATACCGAGCAAGGTTCATCCGCATGTTTTACGACATTCATTCGCTTCGCATGTTTTACAATCTTCGGGTGATTTACGAGCCGTACAAGAAATGCTAGGCCATGCATCTATCTCATCGACGCAGGTATACACTTCCTTAGATTTTCAACGTTTAGCACAAGTGTATGATGCTGCACATCCTAGAGCAAAAAAACAGAACAGCCCTAATTAAGATATCCGCATACTGCGAGCTACATTTCTCGCTAATGACTTTGTGATTCGATTCAGCTCTTTTGAATATAACTATTTTTTTACTTTAAGCCTTTATGTCACTCATCCCTACTACCATTCTTACTGGCTTTCTCGGCGCTGGCAAAACTACGCTACTCAATCGCATACTGCATGAAGAGCATGGCCAGAAAATTGCGGTGATTGAAAATGAATTTGGTGAAGAAAATATTGATAATGAAATTCTCGTGCAGGATAGTCGAGAACAAATCATAGAAATGAATAATGGATGCATCTGCTGCACAGTGAGAGGTGATTTAATTTCTGCGCTGAGTGAGCTTGCACGTAAACGTCTAGCTGGCGAATTACATTTTGATCGCGTTGTGATTGAAACGACAGGATTAGCCAATCCTGGCCCAGTTGCACAGACATTTTTTATGGATGAAGAAATCGGTACGCATTATTTACTGGATGGCGTTATCACCATCGTCGATGCTAGTCATGCCATGCAACAGTTGGATCAATATCAAGAAGCACAACGGCAAATTGGTTTTGCAGATCGTATGCTGCTCTCCAAAACTGATCTAGTCGCAGAAGAACAGTTAGCTGCATTAGAAACACGACTCAAGCGTATCAATCCGCGCGCACCTATAGGAAAAAGTCATTTTGGCACTTCACCTATTGCAGAAATTTTTGATATTCGCGGCTTCAATCTGAATGAAAAATTAGAAATTGATCCAGACTTTTTAAAAGCAGATGAACATAACCATGATTGTGACGAACACTGCGATCACGATCATGATCATGCAGCACATCACCACCATCATCATGATCACGCTGGCCATACGCACACCGATGAAATTGCAGCCTTTGTCTTTCGTAGCGACCGACCTTTTGATCCAGCGCGACTAGAAGAATTCGTAGGCAGTATGGTCAAAGTTTACGGCCCTCGCATGCTGCGCTACAAAGGAATACTCTGGCTACAAGGGTCAGAACGTAAAGTCATTTTCCAAGGTGTGCACCAAACTATGGGTAGCGATCTGGGTGCAAAATGGGGAGCAGAAGAAAAAAAGGGAAGCAAAATCGTGTTTATTGGACAAGCATTGCCAAAACAGATATTTCTTGAAGGCTTAGAGCAGTGCCTGTTTTCCTAGGTTTTATGGCTCTAGCTGCACTAAATTGATTCTAATTCCTTGTTTCAAATAGATTTTCCATTCGAGAAACATAACAAGCGCTGAACGCTAACCATGTAAAATTTTGTGAAATAAGTGATCAAAAATAGAGTAAATACCCATCACGACACGCCACAAAGCCATTACAATAGCCCCCGATTTAAAAATCGCTGCGCATCACTCTGTGATGCTAAGCACATTACAGAATTTCGACTGTAATCTGATTAAATAGATCAGAGTTGAATTCTTAAAAAGTAGGGCGAGTGATGAGAACAACAATCACTGGCAAAATCGTGCAACTCTGACAGCAATATGTTGTTAGGGGATCTAGGACGAATGATTGCTTAGTTTTGAAAGTAGGGCAACGTGGCAACTAATACTAAAACTCCAAACTCTTCTGCGGCTGATGCCGCATTGCTCACAGACGAACAGATAATGAAAATGGGCGAACAGGATTACATGAATCCTGTGCAATTAGCTTTTTTCAAAAGCCGTCTACAGCAGCTTGAAAAAGATTTATTAAAAAATGCGGGTGAGACAACCGAGCACTTGCGCGAAACCGTGTTGGTACCTGATCCTGCAGATCGCGCCACCATTGAAGAAGAGCATGCACTTGAACTGCGTACACGCGATCGTGAACGCAAACTGCTGAAAAAAGTTCAGCAGTCTATACAGTCAATAGATTCTGGTGATTATGGCTGGTGCGAAGAAACAGGAGAGCCGATCGGCATTCCACGTTTGCTTGCACGACCCACTGCAACGCTGTCACTAGAAGCACAACAAAGAAGAGAACTCAAACAAAAACTGTACGGCGATTAAACTACGCCTACTCGCTCTAAAACGGGTGTCGCACCTTCGTGACACCCAAGTTCTTTTATTCCCTTGCAGTGCTCACACTTTTTCCTGCCACTTTTTAGACGAACCTCATTAGTATTGCATCACGCATGTCACTAGCGACAGTGCATCAGCATCAAATAAAATAGTGTTCTTATAATTTTTCAAAATGACTTAGCGATTGTTTTTTCTGGTAAACTCATCTGGCTATTAAATACGCGCTATCTTTAGAAAGAACATGCATTACTTCAAAACAAAGAATTTAGTCCATACACGGGTTGTTGTTTTAAACCTGTTATTGGTATTGAGTTTATTGTTTACGCAATGGCTAGGTATTAGCCATGCTATTTTTCATGCTAGCCAAAATTCAGTCGTTAGCATTGCAAATGTAGAGCCAGTTGTTGGCGATACATTTGATCATCAAAAGTCATCCAGCTTTTGTTCCTTATTTGATGCAGCTGCTTTAGGCGCTGCTGTTCATGCTACGCCTTGTACAGCACCTGCTTTTTTCACTCCAACACGGCACGATCAAAGTAGTTTCCGACTTGGCTGGATACAGCCCTTCAGTGTTTATTTCTCCTCACGCGCACCACCTCAACTAGCCTGATTATCTGAGTCTTTTTCCATCTAAAACATTTGACTGTTTTGGATGTCTCGTCTTCTACCAGCTAGTGGAGAAATCATGCAATTCCAATTAAAAATATTGGCGCAAGCTATAGTCTGTGCGCTTATCAGCAATGCCTTTTCTGTTAATGCGCAAGAAAATAAAAAAACATTACCTTCTGTTGTCGTTACTGCGGATCCATTTGGTAACGATGAGAATTCACAAATACTAACGCCCGCAAAAGTATTGGCTGGCGATGAATTACGCGATAAAACACGTGGTTCTCTAGGCGACACTTTATCTGGTGAGCTCGGAGTATCTGCCTCTGGATTTGGAGCGGGATCATCCCGTCCTATTATTCGTGGATTAGAAGGACCGCGACTAAAAATATTACAAAATGGTATGGCAGTTTCTGATTTATCGAGCATATCGAATGATCATGCCGTAGCTGGAACTGCCATGGGTGCGCAACAAATTGAAATACTAAGAGGACCCGCAGCTCTCGCTTATGGATCAGGGGCTATTAGCGGATTAATTAATATTGTCAACGATAGAATTCCAACCGTATTAGCTCCTCAAGCAAGTGGCGAAGTCGAATTAAAACGGAGCAGTGTTGATCAAAGTAATGGACTCGCATTTCATCTGGATCGCGCAGCTGGCAATCTGGGCATACATGTCGATGGTAGTTCACTCAGAGCTGAAAACTATAACGTACCCACGGGCGGAAAATTATCCAACTCCTTTAATCGTGAAGATAATCTTGGATTTGGTTTGTCAAAAATAGAAAGTTGGGGACACTTAGGGTTATCTATCAGTTCACTCACAAAGAACTATGGCATTCCTGCTGAAACTGCATCGATAGATTTATCGCAGACTCGGATTGACTTAGATAGCCTATATAAAATCAACGGCAATCTATTTGAATCACTACGATTTAAAATGGCGTATACCGATTACAAGCATTCAGAGTTAGATGAATTGCTTGCTCCTCAGATGAACTTCAAAAACAAAACAACGGAATCACGACTAGAAGCAAATCATAAAGAAATAAATGGTTGGCGAGGAAAAATTGGCGTACAAGCCGATCTGAATAATTTTTCTGCATTGAATTCAACAGGTTCAATTGAAGCCGTACCCATTACTAAATCCAATTCTTATGCTGGTTTTATTGTAGAAGAAAAAGAATTTGGATCAGTGCGTATCAACACTGGGCTCAGAATTGAATCAGTCAAAAGAAATCCTAGAGACAATTTACAACGCTCATTTAATTTAACTTCTTGGTCAGGTGGAGGTTTATGGACTTTCACACCGGGATATGGCTTAGGAGCTACTTATAGCCTAGCGCAACGTGCGCCTGCAACCGAAGAGCTTTATTCAAACGGACCACATGAAGCGACTCAAACCTATGACGTCGGCAATCCAAATTTTAAAAAAGAAATTTCTAACAACCTAGAATTAAGCCTACAAAAAACTGAAGAAAAATTCCGTTGGAAAGGCAATCTATTCCAAAACAAAATAAAAAATTATATTTATGGCCAGCGTGGTCAACTGGTTGATGAATTGGGTGTACCAGGAGGAGATCTCACAGAACGCACTTGGACTCAAGCCGATGCCACGCTACATGGCGCAGAAGTAGAAGCAAGTTATAACTGGTACGGCGATGGTTTTTCCATGCGCGTTTTTGCTGACACGGTGAGAAGTCGCTTAGATGGCGGTGAAAATCTACCTCTACAACCCGCAGCTAGACAAGGATTAAGTGTGGGCTATAAAGAAGGTGCGGTCAGAGGTTTAATGACTTTGATTAATGCCTCTGCACAGAACCGCATCGCTAGTCATGAAACCACCACACCAAGCTATACACAACTAGATACTAGCCTACATTACACACAGCGCTACGGTAGCACCGATGTCGTATGGTTTGTACTAGGAAGAAATCTCTTAAACGACACCATCAGACTCTCTACTTCCTTGCTTAAGGATACCGTTCCCTTAGCAGGAAGAAGTGTAGTGCTAGGAGTCAGAACTAGATTTTAATCAGGCTGAAGATAAAGGGGCGATTAACGCAACTCGTTGATCGTCCCTGATATGTGCAATCGATTCTTATAATATTTTCTTCTAATTTTTCTAGAATTTTTTTTATCTAAGAAATACTTCACCACACTCGTTTTTTCCATTCCTCGTTACTCACCACGCATTGATCGTTGTCTGGGAGTTATCACAGCATAAATTCCACAGATGTCTGATTATTTGTTATTTGGGATATTTTTCTCAAATCAATTTTTTTTAATCACCAATTATTTTCCACCGTGTCTTTGTTGAACCTAGATTTATTCATTTTGCAGGCCTCTCGTGAAAATTTTTGCACTTTTTAAAAAACCTGGAGTAAAACCCTCCCAAGAAAAATTAATGACTCGCTCCACATTACATAGCCGATCAGAAGATACTTCTAAAAAAATAGATGCTATCGAATATGAAATGTCCGCAGAATTTGATGCGAGCTTCTCATTAGCTCAGCAACATTCTGCGCAACAGCAAGCACAACAACTAGCAGAAGACAATTCTTTTCCTCATCAAATAGAAGAAGCCGCTGTGCTTTATGCCAGTGGACAAGAACATGCAGCAAAGGCTTTACTACAAAATTTAACAACGCAAGAAACAACGAGTCGCTTTCAAGAACAATTAGTGTGGTGGATGCTATTTGATTTACTACAAATACAATCATCACATCAAGAATTTGAGCAACTCTCAGTCCAGTATGCGGTTCGATTTGAAACCTCACCACCGCAATGGACACCCCCACACACCAACAAAAAAACTGAGCAAACACTTAGCGCAAAAGTACATTTCCGTGGAAAACTAAGCGCAGAAAATGATGCTGCATTTGATTCGTGCCGCAAGATCAATACCAATAATAAAAAAATTGAATTTGCATTAGATAGCATCAGTGAGATCGAGGATTCTGGTTGCGAAACCTTACTCAATTTTTTATTGCAATGGCAATCTCAAGGCTGCGCCATCGTTTTGATAAGCGCTGAAAATTTAATCAAATATCTCCATGCTGCGGTTAAATCAACTCCGCCTAAAGCGTGTCATAACACATGGTTATTATTAATAGAGGTGATAAGACTACTCAATGATGAATTTGAATATGAAGAAGTGTGCATGAGTTATAGCCTGACCTTTGAAGTCTCGCCTCCTCCCTATGTCGCGCCAGCCGGCATTCTCATACCAACCTCCTCAGCTGAATTCCTCCTACCCTGCATCATAGAGATGCCGTTACAAGCCTTAATCGAAAACATAACTAGGCATGCACAAAATCAAGCTACACTCTTATTAGATTGCTCTGCCTTAGTCAGAGTCAGCTTTCAAGCTGCCGCTCCATTCGTAGAAGCCCTCTCAGCACTAGGCTTACACAAAACGGTAGAATTACGAAATGCAAATTTTCTTGTTTCAGTGCTCTTAAAACTCATAGGTAGCAATAGTCAGCTCTCTATTTTTACTCACAGACTGTAACAACGCTTATTCGGCTCAGGAATAATCAATAGCTTTCACTCTTAGGAAATCGCATGGAACAGTTTCACGGCACAACCATACTCTCAGTGAGGCATGGTCATGAAGTAGCACTCGGTGGCGATGGCCAAGTCACCCTTGGCAATATCGTCATGAAAGGATCAGCACGTAAAGTGCGTAAACTGTTTCATGGCAAAGTCCTAGCGGGTTTTGCTGGTGGCACTGCTGATGCTTTTACATTACTTGAACGATTTGAAGCAAAGTTAGAAGCCCATCAAGGCAATCTCATGCGTTCTTCGGTTGAGCTAGCAAAAGACTGGCGTACTGATCGTATGTTGCGCAGGTTGGAGGCTATGTTATTAGTTGCAGATCGAGAAGCGACCCTCATCATTACTGGTAATGGCGATGTACTTGAACCTGAAGATGGAATAGGCGCAATCGGATCCGGCGGCACTTATGCGCAGTCGGCTGCAAAAGCTTTACAAGAAAACACGGATCTTTCACCGTTAGAGATCGTAAAAAAATCTCTCACGATTGCCTCTCAGCTTTGTATTTATACCAATATGTCGCACACCATCGAGACTTTAGAATAAAACATTTCCTTATGAACCTCACACCGCAAGAAATTGTTAACGAACTCGACAAACATGTCGTAGGCCAAAGTCGTGCAAAACGTGCAGTCGCGATTGCATTGCGTAATCGCTGGCGCCGTATGCAAGTACCTCAGCCACTACAGCATGAAATCACGCCAAAAAATATTTTAATGATAGGACCGACCGGCGTCGGCAAAACAGAAATTGCACGACGACTCGCCAAATTAGCTGATGCACCTTTCATTAAAATTGAAGCGACAAAATTTACTGAAGTCGGTTACGTGGGGCGTGATGTAGATACGATTATTCGTGATCTTACTGAAATCAGCATTAAACAAACCCGCGAAATGGAAATGCGCAAAGTTAAAGAACAAGCGCAAGATGCAGCGGAAGATCGCATCCTTGATATTTTGCTACCCCCTGCTCGCGACTTTGGTTTTACCAGCGGTATACAAGGCGAAGAAGAAAAATCTGACACAACCACACGGCAAACATTTCGTAAACGCTTACGTGAAGGCTCGCTGAATGAGCGAGAAATAGAACTCGAAGTGCAAGAGCCGCGCGCTCAAATGGAAATTATGGCGCCGCCTGGCATGGAAGAAATGACAGAGCAAATTAAATCTATGTTTTCTGGTCTAGGCCAAGGAAGAAAAAAATCGCGCAAAATGAAAATAGGCGATGCATTGAAGTTACTTATAGATGAAGAAGCTGGACGCCTAGTCAATGAAGAAGAATTAAGACAACTCGCCTTACATAATGTTGAACAAAATGGCATCGTTTTTTTAGATGAGATCGATAAGATCGCTTCCCGCTCAAATACCACTGGTGTAGATGTCTCTCGCGCAGGCGTACAACGTGACTTACTCCCTCTGGTTGAAGGCACTACAGTGAATACAAAATATGGCATGGTAAAAACTGATCATATTTTATTTATTGCTTCTGGCGCTTTTCATTTAGCCAAACCTTCTGATTTAATTCCTGAGTTACAAGGTCGTTTTCCTATACGAGTAGAACTAGAATCTTTATCGATAGCAGATTTTGAACGTATTCTGACGGCAACGGACGCTTGCCTCACCCGACAATATCAAGCACTACTTGCTACTGAAAACGTCCATATAGAATTTGCAGAAGATGGCATACGTCGTTTAGCTGAAATTGCTTTTTCCGTAAATGAAAAAACTGAAAATATAGGAGCGCGTCGTTTATATACAGTGATGGAAAAACTGTTAGAGGAAATTTCTTTTTCAGCCGGTACAGGCAAGGTGGGCGATGTAGTCGATACAAGCAAGATGCAAATTAATGCTAGCTATGTCGACGAGAAATTGGGCGCTTTAGCTGTGAATGAAGATTTATCGCGTTATGTCTTATAGCTAAAGATCATGTCATGGCAAACAAAGGACTCTCTAAACGACAAAAACTTACTTTTCTTAGTGAGCCCTCTCAACGCGCGCTAAAACCGCGCAATCCTTTAGTTGTGCCTGCAAGATTACGGGTTGCGGGACCACATAAAAAATCCACTTCTGCAAAACGACAGCAAGAACGCTTAGCTTTATTAAATGCTTTGTTTAAGCGTCCCGAGGATGAGTAAAGTTAATTACATCATTTAACTTACCCTACCTTGCTAACGCTGCCTCGTTTATAAAATTTTTCTCATAGCCACTACTCTATTGCGGGTTTGGCGCCAACCGTGAGCCTTCAGGTTGCTGCCCTAGCACCTCAACTCGATTCGATTCTTTCAATGTAGTGGTATTTGTAATAGATGATAGTGACGCGGCACTAAAGGATGAGAGTGGTACCTCGCGCCTTAAGCCATGATCTAATACAACTATATATTTAGCATGAACTTCTTGTAGCGTAATACCTGGCATAAGCTCTGCGTCGCGCTGTATTAATTTTTGTGGCGCTCCTGGTGCTCCTATAATTGCCAGACTCGCACCTGACTCACCTGAAAGAATCACACCGCGTAAAAACAAAGGAAAACGACTCTCATTATTCGAGCTACCACCGAACAAACTCATTGCATCTGATAACGCTACCGGAGGCATTTCATTCACGCTTGATAAAGCCACTTTATGAGTAGGCTGCGTAGTAAAAAAAAGTGTCCAATATGTGAGCGAGGCACACCAAAGCAAAAATAAAAAAACACTACAGGTTTGAGAGAGATATTTCATTTTTTCACTTGCACTCATACGCAGAATGCTCGCATTACTAACAAGGTGATTTTCATCATCGTACTAACTGATTGATTTCTATAATAGGCATTAAGACAGCCAATACGATTAGTAATACCACACCACCCATACCTAAAATGAGAGCAGGCTCTAGTAAACCTGCAATCGTCATAGCACGCCGTTCTAAATCTTGTTCTTGTATATGAGCGACTCGTTTTAACATCGCAGGTAATTCATCTGTTATTTCTCCTGCTCTAATCATATGAATTAATAAACGAGGAAATTGTTTGTAGGTAGCGAGTGCATGTGCAAGACTTGCACCTTCACGTACACGACTAGTTGCTTCTGTAATATGCTTGCGCATCGCAAGATTAGATAGCGTGTCACTACTAATTTGTAATGCTCTAAGTATTGGTACGCCTGAGCTAGTTGTAATCGCTAGGGTAGTGGCAAATCGTGCTGTATTGATACTGCGCTCAAACGCTCCATAGAATGGTGCAGTGAGTAAGAAAGTATGCCAACGTGATCTGACTTAAATTTTAGTACCACTTTATAAGAGAGTAATTTTGTTAATCTGTCTTAGAAAGGAGTACTTCTTATGCCCAAAGGTCAACGCCTTAAACCAGAACAAATCGTCACGCT
>Ga0209768_10002770_pt1 | contig 10743 bp, 7 predicted proteins | sample LauGreSBDMM110SD_3_FD_187564 | JGI IMG/M metagenome (GOLD analysis project Ga0209768, IMG submission 187564) | Freshwater lake microbial communities from Lake Michigan, USA - Sp13.BD.MM110.SD (SPAdes) (version 2) | ecosystem: Environmental > Aquatic > Freshwater > Lake | place: Lake Michigan... | reverse complement strand
GATCTCGGGCAAGTAAACGCGGCGTCCGAACAGCGTCTCGACATAGCCCTTGTCGCGTGCCGATTCGCGCGTGGTGTCCATGTAGCGCTTGACGCCGGCAAAGCGCTCGAAGTAGCGCTCGATGTAGGCCGCTGCGGCGCTGCGCTCGATGCCCAGGCTTTGCGACAACCCGAACGCGCCCATGCCGTAGATCAGCCCGAAGTTGATGGTCTTGGCGTAGCGCCGCTGCTCGGTGGTGACCGCCGCCGGCTCGATGCCAAACACCTCGCTGGCGGTTGCGCGGTGCACGTCCATGCCCTCGGAAAACGCCTTGAGCAATCCCGGGTCCTCACTGATGTGGGCCATGATGCGCAGCTCGATTTGCGAATAGTCGGCGCTCAGGATCAGGTGCCCCGGCGGCGCGATGAAGGCCTCGCGCACCTTACGGCCTTCGGCGGTGCGAATCGGGATGTTCTGCAAGTTGGGCTCGTTGCTGGCCAGCCGCCCCGTCACTGCCACCGCTTGCGCGTAATGCGTGTGCACGCGGCCAGTGGCCGGGTTGATCATCAGCGGCAGCTTGTCGGTGTAAGTGCCCTTGAGCTTGGCCAGCGACCGGTGCTCGAGCAGCCGTGCGGGCAGCGGAAAGTCGGCGGCCAGCTCGGTCAGCACCTCTTCGTCGGTGCTCGGTGCGCCCGAGGCGGTCTTCTTCTTGACCGGCAAGCCCAGCTTGTCGAACAAGATCTCGCCGACCTGCTTGGGGCTGCCCATGTTGAAGGACTGGCCGGCCAGCTCATAGGCTTCGCGCTCGAGAGCGACCATGCGCTCGCCCAACTGCTGGCTTTGCGCGGCCAGGATGGCCGGGGCGATCAGCACACCGGTGCGCTCGATGCGCTGCAGCAGCAAGGCCGTGGGCATCTCGATGCGCTGGTACACGTCGAGCAGCCCGCTCTCGCATTCGATCTGCGGCCACAGCACGCGGTGCAGCGCCAGCGTCATGTCGGTGTCCTCGCACGAGTAGCGCGTGGCGCGTTCCACATCGACCTGGCCAAACGGGATCTGGTGCACGCCCTTGCCGCACAGGTCTTCGTAGCTCAGGCCGCTGCGACCCAGATGGCGCTGCGCCAGGCTTTCCAGGCCGTGCGGCTTGTGGGCTTCGAGCACGTAGCTTTGCAGCATGGTGTCGTGCACATAGCCGCGCGCGGTGATGCCGGCGTTTTGCAGCACGTGGGCGTCGTACTTGATGTTCTGGCCCAGCTTGGGCGCAGCGGCGTCTTCCAGCCACGGGCGCAGCGCGGCCAACACCTCGTCAATGGGCAACTGCTCGGGCGCGCCTGCGTACTCGTGGCGCAGCGGGATGTAGGCAGCATCGCCGGGGACTACGCTGAGCGAGATGCCGACCAGCCGCGCGACCATCTCGTCGAGCGAATCGGTCTCGGTGTCGATGGCCACCACCAAGCCGGCCTTCGCGGCGGCTTCGATCTTCGCCACCCAGGCGGCCAGCGATTCGCGGCTGAGCACGGTTTCGCATTGCAGGTTGGCGTCGTCGGCGTGGGCCGGCGTGTCGTCGGGCAGGTCGAACAGCGGGCCGTCCGAGTGGGGCTTGGGCGCAGGCGTTGGCGCGGGTGGCTTGAGCACCGCATCCACCTCGCGCAGCCAGGTCTTGAAGCCGTAGCGCGCATAAAAACCATGCAGCGCTGGCAGGTCGGCCGCTCGCAGCGCCAGCGCATCCAGATTCGGCCAGCCGCTCACGTGATCGGCCAGATCGCAGTCCAGCCTCACCGTGACCAGCCGCTGGGCCTGCGGCAGCCAGTCGAGCGCGCGGCGCAGGTTCTCGCCGGCGCTGCCCTTGATGCTGTCGGCCGCGGCGATCACGCCTTGCAGCGAGCCGTGCTCGGCGATCCACTTGGCCGCGGTCTTCGGGCCGACCTTCTCGACACCGGGCACGTTGTCAACCACATCGCCTACCAGCGTCAGGTAGTCGACGATGCGCTCGGGCGGCACGCCGAACTTGGCGACCACGCCGGGCGCATCGAGCCGCTCGTTGCTCATGGTGTTGATCAGCGTCACCCGATCGTTGACCAGCTGCGCCAGGTCCTTGTCGCCGGTGGAAATGATCACCTGGTGACCTGCCGCAGCAGCCACGCGTGCCAGCGTGCCGATGGCGTCGTCGGCCTCGATGCCCGGCACCATCAGCACCGGCCAGCCCAGCAGCTTGACGACTTCGTGGATGGGGTCGATCTGCTGCACCAGCGGCTCGGGCATGGGGCTGCGGTTGGCCTTGTAGTCGGCGTACCACTCGTCGCGAAAGGTCGGTCCGTGCGCATCGAACACGCACACCGCGTGCTCGGGTTTCACGTCCTTGAGCGCGCGCTGCAGCATGGCCACCATGCCGTGCAAGGCACCGGTGGGCGCGCCGTCGGGGCTGCGCAGATCGGGCAGCGCGTGGTAGGCGCGGTAGAGGTAGCTGGAGCCGTCAACCAGCAGCATCACGGGCAGGGGCGTGGCATTCATCGGCGCATTGTGCGCGGCGCAACCGCAGCCACCGCGCCTAAAATCGGCCAGATGAACACCAGCGCCTGCCCCCTTCGCGTCCTGTGCGGTCTTTGCATTGCGGCGGGCCTGATCGGCAGCGCATCGGCACAAAGCGCACCTGCTCCAGCCGCAGCGTCGGCCCCCGCACCGGCGCCGGCGGCATCGTCGGTGCCGGCCGGCACGGCCGAATCTGGCAAGCCCGAACCCGGCGAGCCGGTGGTTCGCCTCACGATCATCGATGACGACAACGTGCGCATCGAAGAGCTGAAGGTGCGCGGGCGCTCGCAGCGCATCGTGGTCACGCCCAAGAACGGCAGCAAGCCCTACGAGATCATCACCGACAACGGCTCTCGAGACCTGACCGAAGGCCCCAACGGCTTCAACGGCGCGGTGGGCAAGCGGGTGTGGCCGGTGCTGTCGTTTTGACCGTCACGCGCATCTCCGCAGGCTGAAGCCGTGGCTGTCTATACCGAAGTGCCTTTTGAGGCGGCTGCCGCGCTGGTGTTACGCCTGGACATCGGCACCTTGCAATCGCTCGAAGGCTGCAAGGGCGGCATCGAAAACACCAACTACTTCGCCGACACCAGCCAGGGCCGCTTCGTGCTCACGCTGTTCGAGCGGCTCAGCGCCGAGCAGTTGCCCTTTTATTTGCGGCTGATGCAGCACCTGGCCGCGCGTGGCATCCCGGTGCCCGATCCGCAGGCCGATGCCCGCGGCGAAATCCTGCACACGCTGTGCGGCAAGCCCGCCACCGTGGTCAACCGGCTGCGCGGCGGCAACCGGCTGGCACCCGACGCGCATCACTGCGCACAGTTGGGCGACATGCTGGCGCGCATGCACCTGGCCGGGCGCGACTTCACGATGCATCAGCCCAACCTGCGCGCTCTGGCCTGGTGGACCGAGACGGTGCCGGTGGTGGTGCCGTTCCTGTCTCAGGCCCAGCGCGTGCTGATCGAAGGCGAACTCGCTTTTGCGCAGCACGTGGCCGCATCGGCCGCTTACGCCGGGTTGCCGCGCGGGCCGGTGCATGCCGACTTGTTTCGAGACAACGTGATGTTCGATGACGGGGCCGACGGCGATCGCCTGAGCGGGCTGTTCGACTTTTACTTTGCCGGCGTCGACACCTTCTTGTTCGACATCGCCGTGTGCCTCAACGACTGGTGCATCGACCTGGCCTCGGGCCGGCTCGAAGAAGACCGCGCGACGGCGCTGGTCGGCGCGTACCACGCGGTGCGGCCACTCAGCGCCGACGAACACCGGCTGCTGCCCGCCATGCTGCGCGCTGCTGCGCTGCGTTTTTGGATCTCGCGGCTGTGGGACTTGCACCTGCCACGCGACGCCACCATGCTGACCCCCCACGACCCCAGCCATTTCGAACGCGTGCTGAGCCAGCGCGTGGAATGGCCCTGGCACCCTGCACTCACTGAACTGGGTGCCCAGCCGCCCCACATCCCATGAAACTGTTGAACGTTCCAGCCAGCCGTGGCGTGCTTTGGGTGCGCAACGGCTTTCGCATCTTTTCCAGCAAGCCGCTGGGCTTTGCCGGGCTGTTCGCCACCTTCATGCTCGCGTCCATGATGCTGCTGCTGGTGCCGGGCATCGGCGGGCTGCTGCTGTTGATCGCGCTGCCGCTGATCTCGCAGGGCTTCATGATCGGCACACATCAAGCGCTGGCCGGCCGCATGCCCATGCCCGAGCTGTTCGCGCTGCCCTTGCGGGTGTCGCGATCACGCACCATCGAGCTGCTGAAGATCGGGCTCATCTACGCCGCGTGCAGCTTCGTGATCATGTGGCTCAGCAGCGTGGTCGACGGTGGGCGCTTTGAGGCGCTGCTCGACGCCATGTCTGAAGAATCGCCCGATGCCGCCCGCATCTCGTTCTTGCTGCAAGACCCGATGCTCCTCAGTGGCATGCTGCTGCGCGTGGTCCTGGCTTCGTTGCTGTCGGTGCCGTTCTGGCATGCGCCGGCGCTGGTGCACTGGGACGGCCAGAGCGTGGCGCAGTCGCTGTTTTCGAGCACCGTGGGCTGCTGGCGCAACAAAGGCGCGTTTGCCGTGTTCGGCCTGACCTGGGTGGCCGTGATCCTGGCTTTCGGGGTGCTGCTCAACACCGTCTTCGCGCTGCTGCTCGACTCGCCCCAGCTTGTTCCGATGGCCGCGCTGCCGGCCGGGCTGCTGTTTTCGACGGTGTTCTACGCGTCGCTTTATTTCACCTTCGCCGACTGCTTTGGCGAGCCTGCGGCCACACCCGACGCCAAGCGGTAACAAAGCCATGCGTGAGACATCTGCTGTCCGAGCGATAAGCCTTCGGGTCGCTCTTTTCATGGCTGGCTGCGGGCTCAGTGTGGCCGTCCCGTCGCAGGCGGCCCAACCGGTGGTCAAGGGCCTGGAGTCGGTGGCCGACTGGAACCGCGCGGGCCAAGACTTCATCGAAGCCGGCAAGCGGCTGAGCCCCCACAACGCGCGGGCGAAAAACGTGATCCTGTTCGTGGGCGACGGCATGGGCATTTCGACCGTGACGGCCGCGCGCATTCTTGAGGGCCAACTGGCCGGGCGCACCGGCGAAGAAAACCGGCTGTCGTTCGAGAACATGCCTTACGCCGCGCTGTCGAAGACGTATTCGTGGGATCAGCAGACCTCGGACTCGGCGCCGACCATGACCGCCATGGCCACCGGCCACAAGGCGCGCGAAGGCATGCTGTCGGTCGACCACCTGACGCCGCGTGGCGAATGCAGCGCCAGCGTCAACCGCGACCGCGCGCTCAAGACCATTCTTGAATACGCGGCCGAGTCGGGCAAGTCCACCGGCATCGTGACCACCGCGCGGCTGACCCATGCCACGCCTGCGGCGCTGTACGCCCACATCGCCTATCGCGAATGGGAGGCCGATTCGAACCAGCCCGAGCTCAGCCACGGCGTGCCCTGCCGAGGTGCCGAGGGCGGCGTCAAGGACATCGCGCGGCAGCTGATCGAGGTCTCGCCCGTGGTGCGCCGCAGCCTGAAGGTGGCCATGGGCGGCGGGCGCATGAATTTCATGCCGGCCAGCCACGATGGCGTGAATGCGGCAGACCCCGAACACCCCAAAGGCAAGGGCCGCCGCGCCGATGGCCGTGACCTGATCGCCGAATGGCTGACCACGCGTGGGGCTGGCGCGGCTTATGTGTGGAACCGCCAGCAGTTCGACGCCCTGGACACCAAGCGCACCACGCACCTGCTGGGGCTGTTCGAGCCTTCGCACATGCAGTACGAAGCTGACAGGGCCAAAGACGGCGCGGGCGAGCCCAGCCTGAGCGAGATGACGGCCAAGTCGCTGCAGATGCTGCAAAAAGATCGCAAGGGCTACTTCCTGCACGTCGAAGCCGGGCGCATCGACCACGCCCACCACGCCGGCAACGCCAAGCGCGCGCTGATCGAGACCATCGAGTTCGCACGCGCAGTGCGCTATGCGATGGACCACACCGACCCGAAGGACACGCTGATCATCGTCACCGCCGATCACAGCCACACCTTCACCATCGCCGGCTACCCCAGCCGGGGCAACGACATCCTGGGTCTGGTGCGTGAAGTGCCGGCCACTGATGGCGCGCCGCTGGCCCCCAGCAAGGACGCCAACGGCCTGCCCTACACCACTCTCGGCTACGCCAACGGTCCGGGCCATCGCGCCCTGGGCCGCCCCGACCTGACCCGCGTGGACACCGCCGGGCTGGACTTCCTGCAAGAAGCTGCCGTGCCGCTGGGCTCGGAAACGCACAGCGGCGAGGACGTGGCCATCTACGCGCGCGGCCCCAAGGCCCATCTGGTGCGCGGCTCGATGGAGCAGAACTGGATCTTTCACGTGATGCGCGATGCGTTCGGCTTCTGAGCGACTGCGCGGGGCGATCGCGACGGCGGCCTTGGCCTTGGCCTGCGGCGGCGTGCTGGCACAAACGCCAATGGGCGTGACCGAAGCTGAGGCTGGGGCTGCCGCTGATGCACCGCTCGCGGCCAAGTACCGGGTGGTGGTGATCGCAGGATCCAACGCCAGCGGCAGCGTGGTGCGGCAGCAGGAATGGGTGTTTTGGCGCCAGGCCGACACGGTGGCCGTCCACAAGGGCAGCACCGAAGAGATCTGGCAGCGCGACGCGCAAGGCCGCATCACGCTGCAGCGGGTGTTGCACGCGCAGCGCACGGTGGTCGATTACAGCGCCGGCGAATTGGCCACCTTGGGCATCGAGGTGAATTGGTCTGAGCTGTGCCGCTTTGGCAGCACTGCCGGCACCGCGGGTGTCGAATGGGATGGCCAGTTGAACCTGCCTGCGCGGCTCACGCAACTCATCAACGGCCGCACGCTGGTTCGCTTCGACTTGCTCGAATCCCGGCCGGGCGCTCCTGCCGATTGGGATCTGCCGGGCCATCGCAGCGCCGGCTACGCCCACCTCGACGCGGCTGACTTCGGCGACATGGCCTACGACCCGGCGGTCAGGGCGGCCGAATCGCTCGATGTGCAAGCCGGCTGGCGGCAGGCCGCGCATCGGCATTGAACACCGAACACTGATCAGGAGACACCGCGACCATGAGCCTGACCCGACGGCGGTTTTTGCAAGTCTGCGGTGCCGCCACCCCAGTGGCGATGGCCGCGCAAGGCGAGCAGCCCCGCTTCGACCTGGGCATCGCCTCGGGCCATCCCACAGCCAGCAGCGTGGTGCTGTGGACGCGGCTGACCGGCGGCGACCTGCCCGCGCAAGTCGAGGTGCAGTGGGAACTCGCGCACGACGAAGGCTTCAAGCAGATCGCCGCGCGCGGCACGCACACCGCCGATGTCGACTGGGCGCACAGCGTGCACGCCGAGCCGCTCGGGCTGGCGCCGGCTCGCTGGTACTGGTACCGCTTCACCGCCCTGGGCGATCGCAGCGCCACCGGGCGCACGCGCACCGCGCCCGCTGCCAACGCCGCCGCACCGCTGCGTTTTGCGATTGCCAGCTGTCAGCGGTTTGATGCCGGGCACTACGCCGCGTGGCGCGATGTGGCCGATCAATCGCTCGATCTGGTGATGTTTCTGGGCGACTACATCTATGAAACCGGCTCGCCTGCCGACGCGGTGCGCCGCCATGAAGGCGGCCACGTGAAGACGCTGCCGGGCTACCGCGAGCGCTACGCCACCTACAAGCGCGACCCCCTGCTGCAGGCCGCCCACGCCAGCGCGCCGTGGCTGATGGTGTGGGACGACCACGAGGTCGACAACGACTACGCCGGCCTGCAGGGTCAGCAGTTGCAAAGCGACTTCGCAGAGCAGCGTGCTGCGGCCTATCAGGCCTATTGGGAGCACATGCCGTTTCCGATGTCGGCACGGCCGAAGCTGGATGTGCCGGGCGCATCGATGCGCATCACCGGCCGGCTCGACTGGGGCACCCTGGCGCGCATCCACCTGCTCGATGACCGGCAATACCGCGACCCCCAAGCCTGTCAGCGGCCCGGCCGGGGCGGCTCCAACACCGTGGCCGCCAAGGATTGCCCGCAGCTCGGTGATGCCGCACGCAGCCTGCTGGGCGCCGATCAGGAGCGCTGGCTGGCGCAGGGCTGGAGCCTGGAGCGGCCCTGGAACCTGGTGGCGCAGCAGACCCTGATGACGCGCCACAGCTGGAGCGACACCGCCAACGGTGGCGGCACCTACTGGACCGACGGCTGGGACGGCTACCCCGCCGCCCGCGCGCGGCTGCTCGGCGTGGTCGACAAAAAGCGCGTGCCCGGCGTGGTGGTGCTCGGCGGCGATGTGCACTCCAGCGTGGTGGCCGACCTGAAGACCGACTTCGACCGGCCCGGCGCGCGCGTGGTGGCCACCGAGTTCTGCGGCACCTCGATCAGCAGCCATGGCCTGCCGGCGAGCCGCGTGGCAGCCGCGCTGCCGTTCAACCCGAACGTCCACTACAGCCGGCCAGATCAGCGCGGCAGCATCGTGTTCACGCTCGACCGCAAGCAGTTGCGAGCCGATCTGCGGGCAGTGGCCGATCCGGCCGATGCGCAAAGCGCTGTTGGCACGGCGGCCAGTTTTGTGGTCGAAGCCAAACGCCCAGGGGCTGTCAAAGCCTGACCGCCGCGAGGCAAACACACGCTGTGCGCGCGAAGATCCATCGCATTGATCTCAGCGCGCGAGAAAGGGCTAATTTCGAAGTCACAATCTCGTTCCTCTCGGACAGGTCGGCGGTAAAGCAGGTGGTATTGGGCGAGCCTCGGTGCGAGGCGGGGTTCGCCCAATCCCGTTTTTGTCTTTACCTTTGATTGGAGTTCCCATGAACCGTCCCGTGATGGAAGGGCCACGTCTGAACGTGCCCGCTTACCTGAAGCACCAACGCCTCGTGGCCTGGGTGGCAGACGTCGCAGCGCTCACCGAAGCGTCCGACGTTCACTGGTGCGACGGCTCGCAAGCCGAATACGAGCGGCTGTGCGACCTGCTGGTGGCCAACGGCACCATGAAAAAGCTCAACCCCAAGCTGCGCCCCAACAGCTTTCTGGCCATCAGCGACCCCAGCGATGTGGCCCGCGTTGAAGACCGCACCTACATCTGCAGCGAGCGCAAGGAAGATGCCGGCCCCACCAACAACTGGATGGCGCCCGCCGAAATGCGCGAGTTGCTGCAAACGGGCGACAAGGCCTTGTTCCGCGGCTGCATGCGCGGCCGCACTCTTTACGTGGTGCCGTTCTCGATGGGTCCGATCGGCTCGCACATCTCGCACATCGGCGTGGAGTTGTCTGACAGCCCGTATGTGGCCATCAGCATGCGCACCATGACGCGCATGGGTCGCGCTGCCATTGAAGTGCTGGGCGACAACGGTGACTTCGTGCCCTGCGTGCACACCGTGGGCTCACCGCTCGAGGCCGGCCAGAAGGACGTGTCCTGGCCTTGCAACAGCACCAAGTACATCGTGCACTACCCCGAGACCCACGAGATCTGGAGCTACGGTTCAGGCTACGGCGGCAACGCGCTGCTGGGCAAGAAGTGCTTTGCGCTGCGCATCGCTTCGACCATGGGCCGCGATCAGGGCTGGCTGGCCGAGCACATGCTGGTGCTGGGCGTGACCTCACCGGCTGGCAAGAAGTACCACGTGGCCGGCGCCTTCCCGAGCGCTTGCGGCAAGACCAACTTCTCGATGCTGGTGCCGCCCGCCGGCTACGCAGGCTGGAAGGTCACCACCATCGGTGACGACATCGCCTGGATCAAGCCAGGTGCCGATGGCCGCATGTACGCCATCAACCCCGAAGCCGGCTATTTCGGCGTGGCCCCGGGCACCAACTACAAGACCAACCCGAACTGCATGGACTCGCTCAAGCACGACGTGGTGTTCACCAACGTGGCGCTCACCGATGACGGCGACGTGTGGTGGGAGAGCATGACCGACACGCCGCCTGCGCACCTGATCGACTGGCAGGGCAAGGACTGGACCCCGGCGATCGCCAAGGAAACCGGCGCCAAGGCCGCGCACCCGAACGCCCGCTTCACCGTGGCCGCCACCAACAACCCGGTGCTCGACCCCGAGTGGGACAGCGCCAGCGGCGTGGCCATCGATGCCTTCATCTTCGGCGGTCGCCGCTCGACCACCGTGCCACTGGTGACCCAGGCACGCAGCTGGACCGAAGGCGTCTACATGGCCGCCACCATGGGCAGCGAAACCACGGCGGCAGCCGCCGGCCAGCAAGGCATCGTGCGCCGTGACCCATTCGCCATGCTGCCTTTCATTGGCTACAACATGGCCGACTACTTCCAGCACTGGCTGAACCTGGGCGACAAGATCGGCGCCACCGGTGCCAAGCTGCCGGCCATCTTCTGCGTGAACTGGTTCCGCAAGGGCGCCGATGGCAAGTTTGTCTGGCCCGGCTATGGCGAAAACATGCGCGCGATGGAGTGGATGCTCGGCCGCCTCGAAGGCACGGCAGGCGGCAAGGACAACGTCTTTGGCGTCAGCCCGCAGTACAGCGACATGCACTGGGAGGGCCTGAACTTCTCGCAGGCGCAGTTCGACAGCGTGATCAGCATCGACACTGCCGCCTGGAAGCAGGAACTGACGCTGCATGCCGAGCTGTTCAAGCAGCTCGAACACCATCTGCCCAGCGAGTTGCCTGCCACCATGGCGCGCATCGAAAACAGCCTGGGCGCGTGATCGTCTGAACCTGCGGACAGCCCCGCAGCGAAAAGCCTCCGGTCGGGACACTGACCGGAGGCGTTTTTGCGAGCAAGGCGGGGGGCATCGAGCCTGCGGGG
>Ga0209768_10002766_pt1 | contig 10756 bp, 8 predicted proteins | sample LauGreSBDMM110SD_3_FD_187564 | JGI IMG/M metagenome (GOLD analysis project Ga0209768, IMG submission 187564) | Freshwater lake microbial communities from Lake Michigan, USA - Sp13.BD.MM110.SD (SPAdes) (version 2) | ecosystem: Environmental > Aquatic > Freshwater > Lake | place: Lake Michigan... | reverse complement strand
GTGGCTTAAGTGGTGGAAGCTGTGCACCAGCAACCCCTCGTTTAATTCCCATCAAAGTATCCATAAGTTTTAAGCCCTCAAATGCATCCTTGGCATATCTAACAGTTCCCGGAAATTGCTCACTTAAATCCTGCTCAACATAAGATCTAGTAAGAGCAGCTCCGCCTAGTACTACCGGCCATTTTTGGGCCAATCCGCGAGAATCTAACTCTTGCAAATTCTCCCTCATAATTACAGTTGATTTAACAAGTAATCCAGACATACCAATCACATCAACATTGTTCTCAGTTGCTGCATCAATAATTTGATTTACAGTCTGCTTAATTCCAATATTTACCGTCTCATATCCATTATTGGACAAGATAATATCGACCAAATTCTTACCAATATCATGTACATCACCTTTTACGGTGGCAAGTAGAATCTTTCCACGACCTGCATCATCTGTTTTCTCAATAAATGGCTCAAGATATGCAACCGCGCTCTTCATTACCTCAGCAGATTGCAGAACAAAGGGAAGTTGCATCTGTCCCTTACCAAATAACTCACCAACAGTTTTCATACCAGAAAGTAGGTGATCATTAATAATTGCAAGCGCTGGCATGCCAGAATCAAGTGCCACCTGTAGATCATCTGATAAGCCAACCTTCTCGCCATCAATAATTCGCCGTTGCAAACGCTCCTCAAGTGGCAGCGCAGCAAGCTCAGCTGCTCTGCTCTCCTTAGTTGATGTCACCTCAACATTTTCAAACAACTGTAAAAACTTAGTTAGCGGATCATAAGTTACCTCCCCTTGCCCATCTCTGACTCGTCGGTCATAAACTAAATCAAGTGCTACCTCTAGCTGCTCAGCAGATATTCGACTTATTGGGGTGATTTTAGAGGGATGAACAATTGCTGAATCAAGACCATTCTTAACCGCCTCTGCTAGAAAGACTGAGTTTAAAACAATACGCGCTGCCGGATTTAAACCAAAGGAAACATTGCTAACACCTAGCGTAGTTTGCACATTAGGAAACTCATTTTTTAAAGCCTTAATTGCATTTAAGGTTTCAATACCATCTCGCCTGGTTTCTTCCTGCCCGGTTGCGATTGGAAATGTTAGACAATCAATGATTATGTCATCAACCTGCATGCCCCAGTTTTTAGTTAGATCATTGATTAATCTTCTAGCAACCTTTAACTTCCACTTCTCATCTCTAGCTTGGCCATCCTCATCAATTGTTAATGCAATAACCGCTGCCCCATGCTCGGTAACTAATGGCATAATCCTGGCAAATCTAGAGGTGGGACCATCACCATCCTCATAGTTAACTGAGTTAATAACGCTTCGACCACCTAATTGCTTTAATCCAGCCTCAAGAACTGCAGGCTCTGTGGAATCTAGGACAATAGGCAATGTTGAAGTTGTTGCAAATCTAAAAGCTAACTCTTTCATATCTGCCACACCATCGCGTCCTACATAATCAACTGAGAGATCTAACATATGAGCGCCATCTCGAATTTGATCTCTAGCTATTTCAACACAACCCTGCCAATCCTCAGCAAGAAGTGCATCTCTAAAGGCACGTGAACCATTTGCGTTGGTGCGTTCACCAATTGAAAGGTAGGTATTTTGCTGCCGAAATGGTGCAAATTGATAAAGTGAGGAAGCGCCAATCTCTCGCACTACCTCACGCGTAGCTAATTTTGTTCCCTGTAATTGCTTAACTACCTCACCCATATGCTCTGGAGTAGTTCCGCAACAACCACCTACTAAATTAACTTTGTAATCAATCACAAACTGCTTAAGAGACTTAGCAAGCTCTGCTGGTGATAGTGGATAATGGGCGCCATTTTCTCCCAGAACTGGCAAACCAGCATTTGGCATTACTGAGATACCAACTGTTGAACCTTTGCTTAATACTCGAAGATGCTCACTCATCTCAGCCGGCCCGGTTGCACAGTTAAGACCGATCAGATCAATTCCTAGTGGCTCAAGTGCGTTAAGGGCGGCGCCAATCTCAGAGCCCATCAACATCGTGCCAGTTGTTTCAACTGTTACCTGAGCAATTAAAACAATATCCTTTTTAGATTTAGTAATAGCATCTCTGGCGCCATTAACCGCCGACTTTGCCTGCAGCAAATCCTGGGTAGTCTCAATTAATAATGCATCACTACCACCTTCGATTAAACCAGTGGAGGCGGTCTCATAAGCTTGTTTTAATAACTCATATGTCGTATGGCCAAGTGTTGGTAATTTTGTGCCGGGCCCAAGTGAGCCTAAAACCCAACGGGGTTTCTCATCAGTTGTGTACTGATCAGCTACCTGCCGGGCAATCTGTGCGCCAGCAAAAGCTAATTCATATATTCGATCTTCAATTCCATACTCTGCTAAGTTGGCAAAGTTAGCGCCAAAAGTATTAGTTTCAATTGCATCTACCCCAGCATCTAGATACTGAGCATGTACCGCTTTAACAATATCTGGGCGGGTAACATTTAATATCTCATTACAACCTTCATGATTTTGAAAATCTGCCAGGGAGGGATCTTGTGCCTGCAGCATTGTTCCCATTGCGCCATCGGCGATTACTACCCTTGTTTTAAGGGCGCTGCGAAGGGAGTTCATCTGCGTAGTTTACCGCAATCACTTGTGGAGTAACTCTAAAAGCTATAGCGCAAGTCCTAATAATGCATCAATAGCACGAGAGATTTGACCACTTTGATTAACAACTGGATCACTTTCAGATTGCTTAGCCCAAATAAGCAATCGATTTAGCGCAGTTGGTGTATCAAGATTGTTGGCAATATCACCTATTAAATCAGCAATTAATCTATCGGTTTTAGCAACCTCACTTCTTGCAAGAGCAGACCGAACTTGATCAACCTGATCCTGTGCAGTTACTAATAAATCACTACTCCACTGACGATCTTGTTGATAATGCCCAGAAAGTAATGCCCACCTAATCACCATCGGATCAACCTGATCACTTAATAACTTTGAGACAAAAACTAAATTTCCCTTTGATTTACTCATCTTCTCACCATCTAAACCAATCATGGCAGCATGCACAAAGTTCTTTGCAAAATCTCTACCATAGGCAGCTTTTACAATTTGAGCAGACATGAAATGGTGTGGAAATATTAAATCTGAGCCGCCGCCTTGCAAATCAATTATTGGATTACTTCCAGATTTATCAAGATAGTTACAGGCAATTGCAGTGCACTCCACATGCCAACCAGGACGACCAAAACCAAAACTACTCGGCCAGCCTGGATCACCATCAACATTGCCAATCCAGATGACAGGATCTAATGGATGGCCCTTTCCCGCTCGTTTGGGATCTCCCCCGCGCTCGGCAAAGATATCTATCGCCTGCTCTATCGGCATCGGAATTTGAGCTAGAAAATTAGCAACTGAGAAGTAGTAATCATTATCTAATTTATAAAGATGACCAGCCTTATCTAATCTACTAATAAAACTCTCAATTAGATCAAAGGAGTCGGTGACTTTAACTAAGGCAGCAGGTGGTAGCACGCGCAGCGCTGACATATCAGATCTAAACAAATCTGTTTGGGTATTTGCTAAATCTTGCCAACTTTGCTTATCCCGTTTTGCTCGCTCAAGCAGAGGATCATCTATATCAGTAACATTTTCAATAAAGTTAAGTTGGGCGCCAGATAATAATTTATAGCGATTTATTAAATCAAAGGCTAGGTAGGTAGCAGCATGTCCTAAATGTGTTGCATCATACGGAGTTATCCCGCAAACATAAATAGAGAATTGCGCATTATTATCTAACTCAACTACCCCGTTATTACTATCGCTTAATTTAAGGGGCTTAAATACTGCGCCCTCTATTGGAGGCAGGTAGACCTTGGGCCAACTACTCATAATTTATTATCCCCTAAACCGGCGGCCATGGCACAGCTGGCCAGGCATCACTAGGAAGTGGAAACTCTGCTGCAGCCTTTAGCCTTTTAATCCGCACTTGCAGCGCATCAATCTCTACCGCAGTTAAGTAATTAGCAAAGACTGCCACTAGATCAATTGCAACTACATTTGCCAGCAGTGAGATCTCATTACTATTAAATGGCAGCCCAGCAAATTGCCAGATTACTGTGCGCAATTTATCCTCAGTATGAAAGCAGACCCCGTGATCACACCCCTTTAGCAAGCCAGTACTATCAATTAACAGATGGCCAAATTTGCGATCAGTATTGTTAATAATTGCATCAAATAACGCTAACTTACGCAGCTGCTCATCACTACTTTGCCCAAACTCAACTACATCAACACTCTCATCAACATCTATCCATTGCTGAACCATGCCAAAGCCAAATGGTCCCTCCCGTAACAGGGTTAATGGCACAAGATCAAAGCCTGCTAAATCACTTAATAAATATGCGGCGTACTCCCTGCTTGCTAAATCGCCATCTGGAAAATCCCATAATGGCCGCTCACCCGCAACTGGCTTATAAATTACCTGCAGCTTCGGATCGGTATCTTCAACATGGGCAAGTAATGTGGCATTAGAGGCATCAATTAATCGACCAATCACTAATAGATTTCCCTTAGAGATTAAATCAACGGTACTACTCATCTGCGGTAACCATTTGCTCGCGGACATAGATGACCAGCTGGATCAATTGGTAGCGCACAAAATGGACAGGCGGGGCGCCCAGCAGCGACAATTAACTTTGCCCGTTCACAAAAACCTTTAACCTGATTTAATTCAAGAGTTGCAATCAAAAGATCAGGGCCAAAATCTAAGTCATCTAATATCAAATCATCATCTTGGGAGGCGGCTTGCATATTTACAACTACTAAATCACTCTCCCAAGTAATGCTAATAATTCCCACCTGAAAATCCTCATCAATAGGCAACTCCATTGGTTGATCATCACTTATAGCTGGGGCATTTAACGCAGCAGCGGAGGCTAATTGGCCACGGCGTAACTCTTTAATTAACTCCTCAAACCGGGCGCTTAGTGCAATAACCTGGGTTTTTTCCAATGTGACAGAGTTTAAACCATCGGCAGATTTAACCTGAATAAAAAACTGACGCTCACCAGGATCACCAATTGTGCTGACAATAAATCTAGTAGCTGGTTGGTGGCGATAAATAATGCGTGGCATCTAAGCGCGCCACCATTTAGCAACATTAGCTAGTGAGTTACCGCCTCCGAGCTGGTTACCTGTAAAGGTTTTAATTACTGAATGATTTATTTTATAGTTGCTCTGCAAAACCGTGGCAGAGTTTTTCTCAATATTTATAGTTGAAATTGATGCCGGCTCAGCAACAAAGCTTTGAAAGCGATCTATTGGCAAGCTAAGGGAGGATGCTAATATCATTTTAATAATATCCCCGTGGGTTACCAGCAAGATTGGTCCCTTTTCTTTGCTTAATCTAAGTATCAGATTATCAACTCGCTTTCTCATCTGCCGAAAGCTCTCACCCTCTGGGAAGGTAAAGGTTGATGGCTTTTGCTGCACAATCCTCCATTTACGATCTTTACTCAGTACAGAAAGTCGCTTTCCAGACCAAACTCCATAATCCATCTCAATTAGCTCTTGGCTAATCTGAAAATCAATTTTTTGATTACTTTGCATAAAAGGAGCGATAGTTTGCAGGCAACGAGTAAGTGGACTTGAATAAATCTTGGCAAATTTAATACTTGATAGGTAAGGTGAGAGAGCTTTTGCCTGCTTAAAACCCTCCTTTGATAACTCAACAGAGTCATCTTGGCCAGCCAAAATACCTTTGGTATTTGCCACAGATTGGGCATGGCGCAATAGATAGATAATCGGCATTTGGCAAGGTTACCGATCTTTTTCCCCTCTTGTTGCTAACCTCCCGATCATGGAACAACGCAAAATGGGCGGCGTATCGATCTCTCGACTTGGTCTAGGAACTATGACCTGGGGGCGAGATACTGATGAGAATGAAGCTGCGCAACAGTTGCAAGAGTTTGTGCAGGCAGGTGGCAACCTAGTTGATACCGCTGCAGTTTATGGTGATGGCGATGCTGAGCGAGTACTAGGTGGCTTTATTGGCACACTTATTAAACGTGATGAGCTAATTATTGCCACAAAGGCAGGGCTCGCATTTAAAGATGGCAGCCGTCAGGTAAATAACTCACGTAATGAATTAATCTCAGATCTTGATCGCTCACTTAGTAGATTAAATATTGATTACATCGATATCTGGCAGATTCATGGTTGGGATCAAAATACTCCATTGGAGGAAACCCTCTCCGCACTTGATTACGCAACTAGCTCTGGCAAGGTGAGGTATGTAAGTGTTTGTAACTTTAGTGGCTGGCAATTAGCAAGAGCTACCACACTACAAAATCCAATCTTTGGTAAGGCGGCAATTTCTAGCACACAAAATGAGTACTCCCTATTAAATCGCAAGGTTGAGGAGGAGATAATTCCAGCAGCTAATGCGTTAAATCTAGGCTTACTAGCTTGGTCACCACTTGGTCGCGGGGTATTAACTGGTAAGTATCGAAATGGTGTGCCATCTGATTCAAGAGGAGCATCCCCACACTTTGCTAACTTTGTTGAGCCATACCTATCTGAGCGAGCAAAGAAGATAGTTGATTCAGTTTGTGTGGCAGCAGAGATGCTTGGTTACTCACCCCTTGAGGTGGCACTCTCTTGGGTGAGGGACGCACCCGGTGTAACTAGTGCCTTAATTGGTGCACGAACTGGCGCCCAGCTGCGCGGTATTTTAACTGTTGAACAGATAACTCTTCCCGAGCAGGTTAGACAAGCTTTAAATGAAGTATCTGCTATTTAAATATTATCTAAAAACTCATACAAAACTCGCACACCAAATTTAAGTCCATCAATTGGCACCCGCTCATCAACGCCATGAAATAGCGCAAAGAAATCTAGATTTTCTGGCAACTTAAGGGGTGAGAAACCATAACCAATAATTCCTAGATCACTTAACGCCTTATTATCAGTACCACCACTCATTAAGTATGGAACTGGAATACCCTCTTTATCCTCACCAGTTATCGCCTTACACATCGCATCTACTAATGGACCTGCAAACTCAACCTCAAGTGCAATATCGCGGGTTAGGATCTCAACTTCAATCTCATCCCCTGCTAATCTCTTAATTGTTTCTTGCAGCTGATCCTCATACCCAGGCAGGAATCTGCCATCAACAACTGCGCTAGCACTCTGCGGAATTACATTCACCTTATAGCCAGCCTCAAGCATGGTTGGGTTGGCGGTATTTGAGATGGTTGCTCCCAACATCTTCACCGCACCCCCTAAGTGCTTAAGCAGTGGCTTAACATTTTTTTGGTCATACTTATCACCAGTTAACTGCGCAATCTTTCTAAAAAGTAATCCACTAGTCTTAGTTTCAAGTTGCGGCCACTCATAATTTCCAATACGGGAAACTGCATCTGCAACCTTAGTCACTGCATTATCTGGATTAATAAATGATCCATGTCCGGCTGTGCCCTTTGCACTTAACTTCATCCAATTAATACCCTTTTGCGCAGCCTCCACCAAGTAGAGACGATGGCCACCTGTAATAGTTAATGAGAAGCCGCCAACCTCAGAGACCGCCTCGCTATAGCCATCAAATAACTCAGGGCGATTTTTTACCAACCAACGAGATCCATAATCAGAGCCCGCCTCTTCATCTGCAAAAAATGCTAACAAGATATTTCTTGGTGGCTTATAACCAACTCTCTGCCACATTCTTACAGTTGCCAAGATCATGGCATCCATATCCTTCATATCAACTGCGCCACGTCCCCAGATAAAACCATCTTTGATCTCACCACTAAATGGATCAACCGACCAATCATCAGCGTTTGCCGGCACCACATCAATATGTCCATGCAAAACTAAACCTGGTCTACTTTTATCACTACCTTCAATCTTTGCAACAACATTGACCCGATTTGGCGCAGTTTCAATTAACTCACTTTTAATTCCAACCTCAGCTAATTTAGCTGCCACATACTCAGCCATCGCCTTTTCATCTCCGCGGCCCTCGCCATAATTAACACTGGGAATACGAATCATCTCTTGGCAAAGGGTGATCGTCTCATTCTCTAACTCAATGATCTGATCTGCACTTAACTTCATTAGGCTATTCTCCTATATAACTGTGATTTCCCTTGAATTGAGATTGCGTTAAAATACAAGCAGGTCCGGGTGGCGGAATTGGCAGACGCGCTAGCTTGAGGTGTTAGTGCCCGTAAGGGCTTAGGGGTTCAACTCCCCTCTCGGACACAAAGATATCTACAGATTGGAAATCTATCTGCGCTAGCCTTGAATTACCAATGCCAGGTTATTGATGATGTTTTAGAGCCGCCACCAGTTAATGATTCATTAGCTGCTCTTGAACCACCATACTCAACTATGTAACCTAAATTGGTTGATCCTAAGTCATTCCACTTTCCACTTCCACCAGAAATTATCTGTAGGTAAGTCTCATATGATCCATAATAATCAGGTTGATTCCAGTTTCTAGTACCGCCATTAACTCCAGTTCTTTCCGTATTCCAATTTGAGTATGAGAAGGTTTCGCCAACATTATTCACATAACTTGGAGCACTTGTTGTGTAACTTCCCTCAGTGTTGGTATTCGTGCAGCAATATACGCCTGGGACTTTTTGGGTAAAAATTGCATTGTATTCAGGTGCAACTGGGTCTGTCCATTTAAACTGTAAGTTAACTCCGTCGTAATCATAACCACCAAGCCAAGCTCCAGCAGTTCCTACTTTGTCAGTAATGAAAGCGTTCTCAGCGGCTGTTTGTATAGTTGCAAAGTAGCCACATAATCCAAGTATTTGATAGTTGCAAGCTGATAACGCTCTAGTATTGGAATTAGCTGGATTATTTGAACCAGTAATTGCATTAAGTGCTAAAAGCCATGTCGTTGCAGTTTCTACATACTGATAGTAATGTCCATTTTCACTAAAATTCCAAGCTATTGGTGAGCTCGCCCCCGCTGGTTGCGCCTCCCAGATTGCTCCCTGAAGTGCTGGAAGTGAGGTGCAGGCGGTTCCAGCCGTTTTGTTGTAGGAAATCCAGGGCAAGATAATATTAATATTTGCAACGCTGCCACGATAGCCAAGTAAGGCAGCGGTTGTTGCCCCATTTGCTCCAGTAGATGTTGCATCATTTTTTACATACCCAGTTGGCGCAGTCAAGGCAGCAAGTGCGGTGCTAACACCAGGTGCGGTGGTATCAACTGTTAGCACACCACAACTTAAGCTAAGTGCAAATGTAATAGTTGATGATGCACCAGATTGGCCGGTGGTAGTAAAGCCGTTATCTTTTAATAGATCATAAACAGGGCCATTATTTACCGCTCTGGTGGCAGGCTTGATAATTAGCGCAACTGTGGCAAGTGATTGTGCATCTACTGGAGTTAGTGCGGTATAGGCGTTATAGGTTATTCCGGTAGCGCCACCAAAGACGAAAATACCATTGGTAATAGTTGAGGATGGAATTGTCCAAGAGGCGTAGGTAGTGCTGCCATTAATTGGAAAAGCCATTTCAAGAATCTGATTGCCGCAACCATTTCTTCCAGTAGCATCATATGATTGATTCACATTACTTATAGAGATTGTGGAAACCTCAAACCTCTTTGTTGTTGCATTAAAGACCACACTCTTATCAATTGTTACAGCCTCATCACAGCTAGTGGCAGCAAGATAGCCAGCACCTTGTGAATCTGGAGCGGTTACGGTAATTAATGTTGCGGCAAAGACTCCGCCAAGACCTAAAAAGGTGAAGAGGATAATAATTAGTAGATCACGCTTGGAAAATAAATTAATTGTGTTCGCCTTAAGGCCGGCCAGGGTTAAGCCACTCTTCTTAGAGAGTTTATGGGCGCGTTTGTATAAGGGAATCATCCCTCGATCTTAACTTAAGGGTTATAGTTATAAAAATGGTATGCCACCTAAATAAGTGACAGTTGCAGGCTAATCCTCCTCCTTGATTAGGATGCGAGGGTGAATAAGAGCGCGCTAGATCTAATTCGAATAATCCCAGATTTTCCCAAGCCAGGAATTACCTTTAAAGATATAACTCCCCTTCTGGCTGATGAAGAAATTTTTGCTAAGTGCTGCAATGAGATTGCAGAGGCAGCTAAAGAGGTTGATTACATCGCAGGTATTGAGGCTCGCGGCTTTATCTTTGCCGCAGCTGTTGCAGTTATCAGTGGCAAAGGATTTATTCCAATCCGTAAAAGTGGCAAACTGCCAGGGGATGTAATTTCACATAGTTATGATCTTGAGTATGGCAGTGCCACCCTTGAGATTCATGCTGGTTTAATCCCAAAAAATAAGAAGGTTTTAATAGTCGATGATGTTTTGGCAACTGGTGGCACCGCCCTAGCTGCAGTTGATCTGATTGCAAGGGCAGACTTAGTCCCAAGTGCACTTACCTTCCTGCTTGAAATACCTCAACTAGGTGGCAAATCACGGTTACTTAAAGCCCATCCTGCTCTACAAATCCGAACAATCTTGGCAGAATAAGAACATGGCTGAGTTAATTTACTACTGCGGAACAATGGATAGCGGCAAATCAACCCTTGCTCTGCAGACCGCTCATAACCATAGATCACGTGGGCGTGAGGGTGTGATATTTACAAATAAAGATCGTGCTGGCAAAGGATTAATCTCATCCCGACTTGGCTTACAACTTGAAGCACTTGAGGTTGATGCTGATTTAGATATCCATAAATTAATTGTGGAGCGGTTATCCATTGGTGGTCGAATTAGCTTTGTT
>Ga0209768_10002763_pt1 | contig 10759 bp, 8 predicted proteins | sample LauGreSBDMM110SD_3_FD_187564 | JGI IMG/M metagenome (GOLD analysis project Ga0209768, IMG submission 187564) | Freshwater lake microbial communities from Lake Michigan, USA - Sp13.BD.MM110.SD (SPAdes) (version 2) | ecosystem: Environmental > Aquatic > Freshwater > Lake | place: Lake Michigan... | reverse complement strand
GGCGCCGAACGAAATGCGGAACTTTTCCGACAAGCAGCCGACGTTTACGCACGTCGTGGACTTACTGCAAAATAGATTTTATGGAACTGGTCGCAGGGATCGACATCGGCAATTCGACCACTGAAATAGTCATTGCTGACGGCGTAAATCCAGTTGCCTGGGACCGAAGGCCCACTCGAGGAAGCAAAGGATCAGAATCTTCCGTGCAAGCAGCTGCGTCCTTGTTAAAAATTATGGAGCGGGAACACAATTTAGTCGTTGCAAAAGTTGTAGTTGCACCATGGAATCCAGTTACTACGTTAACTTCAACGATTCACGAGCCACTTCCGGAAACCGGAAACATTCGAATTGTGAAAACCTCGCATAACAGTGTGGTCGGTGATGGCTGGGCTAAAGGCGAACCTTGGCTAATCACAAATGACTTTCAATTGGGCACACAAGTAATAGCCCTTGTCCCAACTGGCTTTGGATTTGCAATGGCCGCAGCCAAGATTAATTCTGCGATTGCAGCTGGGGCAGCAGTTTGCGGCGTGATGGTTGCTGATGATGAAGCAGTCTTAATTGCAAAACGAATTACCATTTCAATTCCAGTTGTTGATGGCGCAGACATTGATTCTGCCGAAAAGGCACTTCAACTTTTTCTAGAAGTTCGGCCCCAAGGATCATCAGTTCAAACTGCAACCGATGTTTGGGCTTTGCGATCTGCATTATCGCTAACTGAAAGCGACGTAGTTCACTTAAATTCGATTACTCGTTGGGTTAGAAACGACCGCACCGTTGCCCTTGGAGTATTTTCTGACTCCCGTAATTCCCGCCAAGTTGCAACGGGCAGAATTACTTGGCTAGATGGAACTTCCTGCGAGCTATTCGATGCTGTTCCGCGCTTCCCGAATTCCAATGTTGGAGACGTTTCACAAATTGAAATCATAGATAAAGTTACTACCGCAGATGTTTGGGCTTTCGACATCACCGCAGCCCTGGCAGAAAAAGGTTTACGAAATATCGGTCACACCAGAGACTTAGCCATTGCCCAACTTGCAAAATCAAATTCAAAGCAAGAATTAGATTTAGAAATGATTTTCCAAGTTCCAGTATCCATCGCCCGATCTGAAGCAACGGCGGCAGCGCTTGGCGCATTCACTACTCCAGGCTTAGCAAGAGATGCTTTGATACTTGATATTGGTGGCGGCACAATTGACATCATCGACGGCGATCCGGTTTCGGGCGCGGAAATGTCAGCAGCCGGCGCCGGCGAACTCTTAACAGCAGCAGTCGCGCACGCCTTGGCAATTTCTCGAGGCGCCGCCGACTGGATAAAACGTGGACCTGCTCAGCGATTGGAATCACCACACGTCCTATTAGGTGAAGACGGAAGCAAAGCTTTTGTCGAAGATGACAAACCTTATCCAGCCACGGCAATGGGTTCACTTGTCACGCCTGGCCCAGCTGGCTACCTAACATTTGGACAAAATGTGCAACCAGCGGAATGGCGAATAATGCGCCATTCCCTAAAGCGCATTGCGATTGGCGAAAATGTAGCTCGACTAATTCGCAGCTTTAACGCAACCAGCGGAGCAGGCAAAGCGCAAGATGTTGTAATCGTGGGTGGGCCAGCTGCCGATGATGAACTAATTCCGATTTTGAGCCAAGTTAAAGGCATTGGCGGACTGGGTCGAGGCAATGTGGCAGGAATGCTTGGTCATCGATTTGCCGTTGCATACGGCCTATCCCAACTTGCCGATTAATTACTGGGTTCCTGCACCGCAAATTAAGTTATCTGTAAAAATAGCCTGAGCAATTCGTTAGTAAAGCAGGGAGAAAATTAATGACAACGACAGTTTGGCATAACGGCAAAGTATGGATTGATCAAAATGAATCTACTCATGCAATTGCGGCTACCGATGGCGTAATTGTTGCCCATGGCGATGCCGCAATTGCGCTGGCCGCTGATGTGAGTGTGGATTTAAATGGATCAACATTGCTTCCCGGTTTTGGCGACGGCCATGCGCATCCAATTTTTGGCGGTGTTGAAACATTATTTGCTCCAGTACGAGGCCCAGAAAAACTTGATGAACTACTTGATGCAGTAAAAAAGTGGGCTGATGAAAATCCGGATGCGCAGTGGGTGCGCGGTGAGGGATATGATCCGAGCTTGGCTCCAATGGGAATTTTTGATGCCAAGTGGCTAGATGAAATTGTGCCTGACCGACCTGTTGTACTTCGCGCCATGGATTACCACACCGCATGGGTTAACACCAAGGCTATGGAACTTGCTGGCATAACCAGCGAGACACCGCAACCTCCAGATGGCGAGATACCGCATCGCGAAGATGGCACACCAATTGGCACATTGCGTGAATGGGGCGCTTGGTCAATGGTTTATAACTTGTTACCACCGCTTGATGCTGAACAGCGCCACAAAGTTGCCCTAGCTACATCGGCTGCATTTTCTTCTTGCGGGGTAACTTGGGCGCAAGATGCGTGGGTTGAAGATGACACCTTGGAGACTTGGCTTCTCGCTGCGAAATCTGGCGCGCTTAAATTCCGCGCGAACCTTGCCTGGTTTGCCGAGCCGGAAGGTATTTGGAAAACAAAAATTGATGGTTTTTCAAAAAATCGTGATCGATTGGCAAAGGAAGCTCCAGATTTACTAACTGGAAATACGATTAAGTTTTTTGCCGATGGAATTCTTGAAGGTGGCACCGCTGCAGTACTTGAAGATTATTGCGATTGCCCAAACAAAGGTATTCCTAACTGGCGCCGTGAGGAATTAATCGAAGCAGTTGGCGAAGCGGTGAAGCGTGGTTTTCAGCCACACATTCATGCCATTGGTGATGCTGGGATTCGAAATGCACTCGATGCAATTGAGGAAGCGCGCAAAGTTCACAAAGAAATAATTAATCCAGTAATAGCTCATTCCCAACTTATTGATCCAGCAGATTTACCGAGGTTTAAAGAACTGGATGTAATTGCAAATTTCGAACCACTTTGGGCGCAATTAGCGAATGAGCAAGTTGTCCTAACCGTTCCAAGACTTGGTCAAGAACGCGCAGATCGGCAATATCCAATTGCAACACTGCTTCGCAGCGGCACAAAAATTTCCTTTGGATCCGATTGGCCAGTAACTTCGCCAGTGCCGATGCAAGGAATCGGGGTGGCAATCACGCGCCAAACTGATGAAGCAAAGCCGCCTGAGGGCTGGGTACCAAAAGAACGCTTAACCCTAGATGAGGCACTGACCGCTTACACCATGGGTTCTGCAGTTCAAGCTGGCGAAACTCACTTATGGGGCGACTTGGCAATTGGAAAACGTGCTGACATAGCCATGTTGGATTGTGACATTCATGCGTTAGAGCCAATGCAAGTGCGCAAAGCAAAAGTTGTCGGCACGTGGTTGGGTGGCGTGCGAGTACATGGTTAGCAGCAAATAAATATGAGTGCCAAATAAATATGGAACTGACTCCATCTGAGCAAGACCGCCTGTTGATTTTTAATGTCGCCCAGTTAGCCCAAGCCCGTCGGGCTCGTGGTGTAAAACTAAATAAACCAGAAGCGGTGTCTCTGATATCCCATGCTGTAATTGAGGCAGCGCGTGACGGTAATACTCACGCCCAAGCTTTGCAAGCTGGGCTCACGGCGATTTCAGATAACGAGCTACTTCCTGGAATCGGATCTATGTTGCGCGGAATCGCGGTTGAAGCAGTATTTGATGATGGGCGACGCTTAGTTGTTGTGGATTATGAAACATCCGATCCACAAGTTCCTGGTCAAGTGACTCGACTCGAACCAATCTCGCATCCCGCAAAAACTGGCGCAGTTACGATTTCAGTTCACAACAACTCATTGATTCAAATTTCAGTCACAACTCATATGCATTTCTTCGAAGTGAACCCACATTTATCATTTGACCGCCCAGCATCCTACGGAATGCATCTTGACATAAAAGCGGGTGGGCACGTTGACTTTCCTTCTGGTGAAACCGTCACTGCGCAGTTAGTTCCAATAACCGGAGATCGCGTCTTAATTGGTTTCGCTGGACTAGTTGATGGTCCACTAGATGAACCTGGCATGAAGGAACGCGCTATCGAGCGAGCTAGAACTCTTGGGTATTTAAGTGAACAAACATGAATAAGCAAGAATTAATTGATAGTCAACAAGATATTGCAGTGCACGGAGCGCGCAAAGGTGACTTTGTTCGCTTAGGCGACACTGCGCTTGTAGTTCGCGTTGAAGCAGATGACCGCGAGATTGGCAATGAAGTTCAAATTGGTTTTGGTAAGAATCTGCGCGACGGCATTGGGATGCGCTCAGTTTCAAGCAATGAATCATGCGACGTGGTCGTAACAAATGTTCTGATTATTGATGCCGTACTTGGTATTCGCGTTAGTTCCATTGGAATTCGAAACGGTAGAATTTCTGCAATCGGGCGGGCTGGAAATCCAGACACCATGGACGGCATTGATGTCGTAGTTGGCAGTGGCAGCATCGTGATTCCTGGCGAAGGATTGATTGCAACTGCCGGCGGGATCGATACGCATGTTCATGCCATGTCTCCCCGAGTTTGCGATGCTGCGCTTTCTAGTGGGGTAACGACGATCATTACCCAAGAATTCGGTCCATTCTGGGGCGTCGGAGTTAGTTCAAAGTGGGCACTTGACCATGCTCGCAACATGTATGGGGCGTGGCCGCTCAATGTCGGAATCCTAGGTCGAGCAGCTGGCTCTACAACTACGCCACTTCAAGAAGCTCTTGCTGGCGGTGTATGCGGCTTCAAAATTCATGAGGACACTGGCGCACATCCCCGCACTATTGATACAACTTTAAAGTTTGCCGATGAACACGATATTGCCGTTGCACTTCACACTGATGGTCTAAATGAAATGTTGAGTGTGGCTGAAACCATCAAGGTAATCGCTGGTCGCGCAGTGCATGCATTTCATGTCGAAGGCTGCGGTGGCGGTCATACTCCTGATGTGTTGCAGTTGGCAGGTCGGGACAACATCTTGGCATCATCTACTAATCCAACGCTTGCCTATGGCGTGAACGCAGCAGATGAACATGTCGCGATGATTATTTCAGCGCACGGTATGAATCCAGAATTACCTAGTGATGTTCAAATGGCACGAAACCGAGTTCGCAATGCAACTATGGCAGCAGAAAATCGATTACACGATATGGGAGTAATTCCTGTCACTTCCTCTGACGCACTTGGTATGGGTCGAGTTGATGATACTTGGCGCAAAACTTTTGCAATGGCGAGCATGTTTGCTGATGAAAAGATATTAGACGGCAGTGTCGCTGCAAGTGATGTCGTAACTGACAATGAGCGAGTGCTTCGTCACGTTGCAAAGATTACGATCAATCCTGCTTTAGTGCACGGCTTGTCGCACGAGGTTGGCTCCATCCAAGTTGGTTTGCTCGCAGACCTAGTTCTGTGGCCATATTCCTCGTTTGCTTCAAAACCCAACATGATCATTAAAAACGGACTACCTGCCTGGGGTGTTGTTGGGGATCCAGGAGCGACTGTTACTAATGCGCAACCGCTTCTTATTGGGCCTCAATTTGGCGCTTTTGGCGTTACTGCTGAGGATTTAGCTGTTCAGTTTACAAACAATTCGGCGGCTGATTCATCTGGGCGGCGCAGAAGTGTTGCTGTGCGAGACACCCGAACAATTAGAAGCTCGCAAATGATTCACCACGGAATTCTTGGCGAAATTCATGTGGACCCTACTGGTCATGTCGTAACGTTTGATGGTCAGCACTTAACGCAGGAGCCCCAAAACGCAGCGACACTCACCCGCACTTTTTTGCTTTAGGAGTTTTCAATGGCGCTAAACATAGTCACCGCTTCTGGCTCGGGTGCACAACGTGGCGCCGAAATAGGCGAACAACTTTCTGACCTACTGCAAGTTGCCTGGAACCGTTGGGTATTTCATTTCAGTAAAAATGATGTTGACGCGCAAGATTTAGCGCAGCGACTAGCTGAAGTTGGTGGCTGGGAAACTGCCGAGCGATACTGTCCTGATTTACTTGCCGAACTTGAGGCTATGGCACAAGCGGCAAATATGCCTTGGTACCAAGTTGCCGCGCTTTCGATGTTGGATGAATCTTGGGCGCTAACTGGCGGAATGGGTTGCACGGCCATTGCAATCACCAGACGTGATGCTCGAGCTGCTGGCCAAAATATGGATTTACCTGATTGGACCAACGGTCTGGCGACTGTGTTAAACGTCAGAGATAAAACGGGACTTGGCGTTATTGCGGCAACTTACCCTGGATCACTTGCGACCATGGGCATGAACTCAAACGGTGTGATTGTTGTCGTTAACGCACTAGATCTGGCGACCAACATGACAGGTATGCCAGTTGATTTTGTAACTCGTGGCGCGTTACATCAACCAACAGCAGCAGATGCAATTGCTTACATCCGAGAAATACCTCACGCAGTTGGCCAGAATTACACGGTCTTGGATTCAAAAGATTTGTTTATGGTTGAAGCCGCCGCTGACCAAGTTCTTGACGTTGCAACCCACCCAGAAGTTTCAACGCACACTAACCATGCCTTCACTCGCCAATACACCGGAAGTGAAGGATCTTATGCGCGCATAAAAGCAATCGAAGATTCTCGGGATAACTTAAACGATGCTGGCGACATTAAAACGGCGCTCTTAAACAAGGAATCTGGTGTTTGCATTACCTTGGGTCGTTGGCGCGAGGATATGTACTCATTTATGGGATTAGTGGGCGATGCCAACTCCAAGCAGGTTTGGGTTAATTCTGCCCCGGCTTATGATGGCGACTTTGAGGAAGTCAGTTTTCTTTAATCCAAGGGCTGGGAATTAGGAACTAGGCACTGACCCATACGAAGAAATCAAATACTCCCTATTCTTATTCCATGAGTAGCTCGCAAAAAAATGTAACTGTAATTGGTGGCGGCATAGTAGGTCTAGCCTGCGCCTGGGAACTAGCTAAAGATGGCGCATCAGTAATTGTTGTCGAAACTGGTGGCTCAAGTTATGGAACTTCATTGGCGAATGCTGGGTGGATTAGCCCAAGCCACATCATTCCATTTGCTGCGCCAGGCATGGTGAAAACTGGTTTTCAAAACTTAGTTGGTCGAACTGGTGCATTTGCTATTACACCGGGGGCTGGCTCCCTGGTCGCGCCATGGACATTAAAGTTTGCGCGTTCCTGCACGGATGCCCATGTTGATCACTGCGCACCGGCGCTCAAAGAATTACTTGACACCAGCATGGACGTCATCGAAGGTCTCACGGAAACGACAGACTTAAAACGCACTAATCAGCCACAGTGGTACATCTACACATCTGAAGATGCCGAAGCCGATGCCGAACATGAAGTTGATCTCGTCACAAAGTTTGGTGTTGATGCAAAGCAACTTGATTTGCAAACCAGCCTAGATAGCGAGCCAATTCTAAAAGACACCGTCAAAGCAATCGTGGAATTTAGTTCTGACTTTGGATTAGATCCAGGAAAACTTGTTGAAGTTTATCGCCGTAATTGTGAATCCCTCGGCGTGACATTTCGCGATGAAAAAGTAACGGCGATGAGTTCAACTAATCGCAATGTAACCGTAACGACTTCAACTGACTCCTGGATCAGTGATTACGTAGTGCTTGCAGCTGGAGTTTGGTCACGCGAATTAGCAAAAACCCTTGGCGAAAATCTTCCGATCATGCCAGCAAAGGGTCAGTCTGTAACACTGCCAGGCGTTATGAATATGCCAAGTCGAACATTGATGTTGGCAGATCAGCGCATTGCTACCAATCCAATGGACTGGGGCTTTCGAATGAGTACTGGTTTTGCTTTAACTTCAGCAAATGACATGTCGGTTAACTCAAAAGCAACAGATAAATTGATTGCTACGGCGCGGCAGGCATTGCACCTCCCAGAAAAATTCGAAGTCAAAAACGAACTAGCTGGATTACGCCCAGCCAGTCCAGATGGCATGCCCTACATTGGCCCACTTCCAAAAGCGCCAAGAGTTATTGCTGCTACCGGGCATGGCATGTTAGGGCTGATGATGGCGCCAGGAACTGGAAAATTTGTCGCGGATATGATTTCTGGCAGATCAGTATCTCGAGAGGTATTGAAGTTTTCTCCCGCCCGGCCAAGGCTTTAAGGCTGCGGTTTACCTCACCGTTAGCAAACTGTTACATTGTTCAAATTGCTGAAATTCGGGCATATTGGCGGTAAATTCCTTACTTATACACAATGTATTGACTGCCATCGGGGGCAGATAAAGGTAGGTAACTTTGAGTGAAAAATTTCTCGAGATTCGCAACATTGTAAAGGTTTATCCAACACCTGAAGGCGGCGAAGTACGCGCACTCGATGATGTTTCCTTAGATATTGCTGCTGGTGAATTTTTCATCTTGCTTGGGCCATCCGGCTGTGGCAAGACAACGTTACTGCGAAGTATTGCTGGACTTGAATATCCAGATAGTGGCGAAATTGTTTTGCTCGGCGATCGTATTGACGATAAGCCACCATATGAGCGTCCAGTAAATACTGTTTTCCAGTCATATGCTCTTTTCCCACACATGACAGTTGGTGAAAATATTGCTTTCGGTTTGGAAATGGAAAAAATTGAAAAAGATGAAGTCGCCAAACGTGTTGTTGAAGCATTAGCTCAAGTAAAGCTTTCTGGATATGAAAATCGTTTACCGTCACAAATTTCTGGTGGTCAACAACAGCGCGTTGCACTTGCTCGCGCACTTGCTAAGAAGCCAAAAGTACTATTACTTGATGAGCCGCTATCCGCACTTGACTTAAAGTTACGCCGTGGCATGCAAGTAGAACTTAAGCGCCTTCAGCGCGAAACGGGAATTACTTTCGTGTTCGTAACTCATGATCAAGAAGAAGCTATGTCCATGGGTGATCGCATCGCTGTGTTCAGCGAAGGAAAAATCGTTCAGCTAGATACCCCGGTAAACGTTTACCGCAGACCAATCAATGCATACGTTGCAGACTTCATCGGCGAAACAAATCTGATTGAAGGAACTGTTGTTGCCAGTGGAATTTCGTTGCCAGGTGGAAACATTTTGCCAACTAACCAATTAGCAGAAGATAGCGTTGTCCCTGGCTCTGGAAAGGTAACTGTTGCAATTCGCCCCGAGGATTTAGTTATTGCAAATGACGGAATCATCGGTGGCACTGTGCGCGACGTAATTTTCACGGGCGATTCTGTGCGGGTTTATGTCACAGTCGGTGACACTGAAGTCATCGCATCGTTAGCTTCCTATGGAACCCAGATTCCAGCGCAAGGTAGCCACGTTACCTTGAACCCAGAAAATCGCGCCGCCCGCACGGTGGCTTCATGACCGCAACAACTTCGGCACCGAAGTCAGATTCAAAGCGGCTAGAGAACCGCGCGCGGCCTGGGCAATCCTCTCCTAAATTGGCGTACTTGCCAATCATTTTCTTAGCATTTGCGATTGGTGTTCCACTTCTAATCATCGTGATCTACTCGTTTCTTGAGAAACCATCACAGGGTACTGGTGTGAAATGGGTATTCACAACGGAGAACTACAAAGCACTATTTATTCAACAAAAACTTGATGGTACTACCTCGCTAGATACTCGTTATATAAAAGTTCTTTGGACTTCTTTTATTTACTCCTTAATTACAACAATCGTTACCTTAATTCTTTCTGTTCCAGTTGCGATGTGGATCGCCACACGTGATGCGCGCCGGCGAACATTGCTGGTGGCACTAGTTACTTTGCCGTTTTGGATTAGCATTTTGATTCGTACATATGGAATGCGTCAAATCATCGCTGACGAAGGACCAATCGGTAAATTTTTAAGTTTGTTTGATATTGACTGGAGTATTCTCTACTCGCCACCAGCGACAATTCTTGGCCTTATCTATGTATTCTTACCATTTATGATTTTGCCAATTTATGCTTCTGCGGAGAGGTTTGATTTCCGATTAGCTGAAGCCGCTTACGACTTAGGCGCAAAGAAATTAACCGTAGTTCGAAAAATAATCCTGCCGTCAATTCGCCCCGGAATTATTTCTGGCGTTGCGTTGGTTTTCATTCCAGCGCTTGGCTCATTCCTACAATCAGACATGCTCGGTGGCGGCAAAACCAACATGGTAGCCAACGTAATTGCTAACAACTTTGGCCAAGCTCGAAACTGGCCTTTTGGTAGCGCACTTGCTGTCTTGTTGATTGTCTTGACATTGCTCTTTATTTTGATCATTCAAGGGGTTTCACAGCGCCGCGGAGACAAGGTGGAATTGGTATGACCCATACCCAGACTCCAACTTCAAAGCGTGGAAAGCTCGTAGATTTAAGAAACTTCCCTGGTTTTAACCCGACTGCATGGTTTGTACTTTTCTTTCTGTACAGTCCGTTAGTTTATGTAGTCATTTACTCATTCAATTCCAGTCGAATTGGCGCAGTCTGGGAGAGCTTCTCGGTCAAGTGGTACGGAAAAGTTTTTGAGAACGACGATATTCAACGTGCCCTAAAGAATTCACTACAAGTCGGATTTGTTGCTACCGTCCTGTCCACAATTCTTGCGGTGATGGCAGCACTTGGATTACTTCGCATGAAGCGCGCAGGTAAAGCCGTCGCGATTGCACTAATCGGTGCTCCGTTGATCATTGCTGAAATAGTTTTAGCTGTTGGCACACTTGGATTGTTTATTGCAGTAGGTGTGCCACTGGGCAAAATTGGACTTATGGTTGCGCATACTGCATTTTGTATTCCATTTGCCCTGCTACCAA
>Ga0209768_10002762_pt1 | contig 10762 bp, 11 predicted proteins | sample LauGreSBDMM110SD_3_FD_187564 | JGI IMG/M metagenome (GOLD analysis project Ga0209768, IMG submission 187564) | Freshwater lake microbial communities from Lake Michigan, USA - Sp13.BD.MM110.SD (SPAdes) (version 2) | ecosystem: Environmental > Aquatic > Freshwater > Lake | place: Lake Michigan... | reverse complement strand
GTTGCGCAATAACCGTAAAACGTCCCGTTACCTCAGTTGGAAGGCATGTCACGCCAGCGTGCGCTGGCCAGGTCACATTGGATGGCCTACAACACGGCGCACGACGTGGCGCTGCCGCAGTCCAAGGGTGAAAAGCGCGGTTTCTTTATGTATCCGACGGCCGAAAACGCCGAAAGTCGTTTCAACTCTTACGCGCCGGACGACTTCAACTACCAGATCACGGCCAAAGAAATCAAGGCCTTGTTTGGGATGCATTCCTGCCCCCCTGGTCAGCTCGAGGGGCAGGCAGTGCAGTATTAACGTGCGGCAGGGTAGGGATCCACAAAATGCGAGAGGAAGACGAAAATTCATCCCTGTCAACCTCGCGCACAAGGGGGATCGATCATCCGAGATGAATTACAACAACCGCTCAAGTTGCGTGCAAGGTTATCTAGCAGTATAGATAAAATAGTCCCAAAAAATACAATTAAGTTTTAGGTATTAATTCCGAACCGTCATCTAATCTGTCGCTTTAATATCTAATTCTCTTACTACTCGCGTCCAGCGATCGATATCAGACTTCATGATGTTGGCAAAAGTTTCAGGATTGTCACCATTCAATTGTGCGCCCATACTTTTTATTTTTTCTTGAAATGCGGGTGTTTTAAGCGCTAAGTCTATGTCACGTGACAGTGCATCAACAATGGACTTGGGTGTGTTGGCGGGTGCGAAAACGCCTACCCATGTCCCGATTTCAAAGCCAGTGATACCAGACTCGGAAACAGTAGGAACTTCAGGAGCAAGAGCAGATCGTTGAAGTGAACTAACACCCAAAATCTTTAGCTTGCCGGATTTAACATGCGGATAAGTTGAGTTTAAATCACCAAACATCAATTGTGTTTGATTTCCCAAGGTTGCCATAACGGCGGGTGCAGATCCTTTGTATGGTATATGAGTCATCCGAATACCTGTTTGAGTTTGTAAAAGAGCCATGCCCATAAAAGGCCCTGTTCCAGTACCCGATGAAGCAAAAGATAATTCGCCGGGTTTACTTTTAGCGTATGCAATTAATTCCTGAATATTATTGACAGGCAATGACGGGTGAACAACTAAAAAATTAGGTATCGAAGAGATACGTGTAATTGCTTTCAAATCGGAGATAGGATTAAATGGTAGTTTTCTGAGTGCGGGTGTTATGCTAATTGCATTAGACGTGATTAACAATGTATAACCATCGGGAGTAGAACGTGCAACCATTTCGGCTGCAATATTGCCATCAGCTCCAGCACGGGTTTCAATTATGACCGACTGTTTCCAATGCTCTGTAAGAACGGCCCCTAGTTGACGAGCGGTCACATCAACAGAGCCACCAGGGGCGAAAGAAACAATTAATTTTACAGCCTTGTTAGGATAATTTGTATTTTGAGCATATGCAGTTTCTATAGATAAAAAAGTAAAAGTGATGGATAAGAGAACAGATATGAAAGAGTTCATTTTGAGTCTCCGTTTCAGTTATAAGTTACATTGAAAATTCACAAATTCCGTGATCAAGAACAATGACATTTCGCTTAGGCACTCGACATCTAAAAAAAACTCTATAAGCTTCAATCCATAGGTCAGTTTCAATGGTGTCGCCTGGATATACAACCGATGTAAATCGTGTACCGAGGCTTTTGATCAAGGAGGTCTTATAATTACAAACACTCGAAAGGATTTCTCGACAGGCGATGCCCAGTGAGGCTGATCCCTGTAATATCGGACGTGGAAACCCAATTTGCATTGCAATATCAGGATCGCCATGAATTACATTACGATCTCCTGTTAGTCGATAAAGAAGTGCCTGCCATGGCAAGGATTGGTAAGTGCAGGTTATGTCGGGTTTGCGATCTGGGGTAGGAGTTGTTTTTTTTACTGGTAAGTCAGACGAACCAATACCACCATCTGCTTTTGCAAAATATAAGTTTTGTAAATCAAATAACGGCGTATTGTCTTTTAATCTAGCCTTGGTCATAGTTTGAATTTGTAAGCCCTTATCTCTGCCATTATCAAAAACATTTATAACGTAGTGATCTGCTAAAATTTCTGCAGAGGATGGGATTGTATTATGCAGGGTGAGCTTTTGTTCTCCATGCAGCATTTTACTAACATTTAAGCCAATATCGTAAATTAAATTATGTCGGGCAACTGTAACGGCCTGACTAGGTATAGCAAGCAAGCCATCCCTTCTTTCATAAACAAAATTAAGTTCGTTCAAATTCAAAGGGTCGTATCCCATCCCGATTGATAAACTATATAGCATACTGTCTCGCTCGGTGTATGCATAGTGAACATTTGTAGCCTTGAGTGACTTCAGATATTCGTAAGTTATATCAGGCATTTTGATTTAGTACTCAATTTTATGGGTTATGCATTTCAAAAGTAAATAATTAAAGCTTCCGAGTCAACCGAAAAATTTTTCGAGGAGAAATTAAAAATTTTTAAATATTTAAATAAATTCATCAGAAGAATAAAAATATAAACTATCAGATCTTATTTAATTGATTGAATCAATCATTTTCATTAATAAGGTAGTTTTACGAAGTTTATCCTAAATTATTCACCCGTTCGTTAGTGGAAATTGAAAATTGACTAGGAACACTGTAGCTCCAATCCAATGTGTGCGTGCGTTCGCAAATACGCCATTCGTCTGCAAACATACGCCACCGATCCAAATATCTCAAGCCTCGCATCACAACCGGTTCATTGGGTTCCATACCTAAAACAATGTGCGCAATCGCGTAAGTCTCGGTGACAGCCGAGTTATCACTGGTAAATTCAATTTTAAAATTCCCCATGAAATGAGAAGTGATTTTTGACTCACCTGATGCGTGTTTTTTAAATGTAACAAGCGCACTCATCAATGCCTCGATACCATACTGTGTTTTAACCTCCGATGATCGAATAGAAGAGCGACCATCGTAATTGGAAACTACATCTGTAGTGAAACAAGCCCTGACCATACTTTGATCACTGCGATCGAGCCCTCTAAAATACTGATTTAACACATCTTGTATTGTTGTGCGGTCAAGTAATTTTTGTAATTCAATATCATTTTTTGTCATATTCAATAATTAATCAGGTTTAATATTATTCTCTATGATTATTTTGTTGGTTCGTTGTAAGTCTGCTCTTAAAAAAGCTGTGAACTCTATTGGTGTATTTCCAACACCCTCGATGCCTTGTAGGTTTAAGGCTTCTTTGATTTTTTCTTCATTCAAAATTGCCTTAACCTCAGTTGCAAGCAGTTGAATAATATCCGAAGGTACACCTTTGGGTGCAAGCAGCCCCAACCATGCAACGCATTCAAAACCAGTTAGTCCCAATTCTTGAAGCGTTGGAGTATTTGGTGCAAAACGTGTCCGAGTGGCTGAACTGGTAGCCAATATTTTTAATTTACCAGATGGTACGAATTGCAATACATTAGTAGATCCTGCAAAACCAATTTGCACACGACCGCTTAATAATTCGTTAGTCGCGGGTGCTGCGCCTTTAAATGGAATGTGTAAAATTTTTGTATTGGTGATACTTTTAAACATTTCACCAGCCAAATGTTGTGGGCCGCCTGTACCCGATGTTGAGTATGAATATTTATCAGGATGGGCTTTTAGTTCTGTAATTAGCTCCGGCAATGTTTGTGCTGAAATTGATGGATGCAAAGTAAGAAATAGTGGTTGTAAACCGGCCAAAGTGATTGGTTCAAAATCATCCATAGGATGATAAGGTAGTTTTGGTTGTAGCCCCAAATTTACTGTATGTGGGTTGGCCGTAAAAAGTAGCGTGTAGCCATCTGCGGGCGACTTAGCAACTACATCAGATCCCAAGATAGCAGAACCACCAGGGCGGTTGTCAACAATTACGCGTTGTTTCAGTCGATCGGTGAGCCTCAAACTAATGACTCGGGCAATTACATCGGTTGCGCCGCCCGGCGCAAAAGGAACCACAATTCTAATTGGTTTATTCGGATAGGGTTGTGCATGCACACTGAATATAGAAAGCACAGCCAAGACAAAACCCATGATTCGTGATAAATACATGATGAGCCTTAAATAATTGAAAAAGTGACTCGTAAAAGTCACTCATTGTTTACTTGATGATTTTGGCTGCGTTGGCTTGAACCACTTTTGCCCATTTTTCGCGATCTTCTTGAATGAATTTTACAAACTCATCTGGGGTAGAAGGAGTAGGATCAAGTCCTTGATTTAGTAATTGTGTTTTGATGGAGGGCTCCTCCATTACCTTGTTTAAGGTGGTATTTAATAGTTTTACAATTGATGTAGGAGTATTGGCAGGCGCCAACATGCCGTACCATGTACTTGCAACATAGCCTGGTAATCCTTTTTCTGTCACGGTTGGTACGTCTGGGGCCAGCGATGAACGTTTGGCACTGGTCACGGCCAATGCTCTCACCTTACCAGCTTTGACGTGCTGAATTAATGTAACGATACTACTAATTGAAACTTGAACTTCATTAGCTAACAAAGCAGGAACTGCTGGTCCTGAACCCTTATAAGGAATAGAAATGATGTCTATACCAGCCATATTTTTAAACAATTCTGTTTGTAAAAAAGTAGTACTGGCTGATGAAGCGTAATTGAGTTTACCCGGATTTTTCTTTGCCAACGCAATAAGCTCTTCAACAGATGTTGCAGCTACCGAAGGATGTACGACCAAAAAATTGGGCCCATCACCAATAACACCAATCGGAGTGAAATCTTTGATGGGGTCTAGTTTATCCTGTGGATACAAACTCGGGTTAATTGAGTGACTTCCAGATGCAATCAAAATGGTGTAACCATCAGCCTCTGATTGAGAAACTAACTTTGATCCAATTAAACTATCTGCACCCGGTTTATTATCAATGAGAATATTTTGGCCCAACACTTCAGACATACGTCGAGCCAATATTCGAGCGATTACATCGGTGGAACCACCTACCGTGAAACCAACTACAAAACGAATTGGTTTATTGGGGTAGTTAGTTTGGGCATTACCTGCTAATGGCAAGATCAGAATAAGACTTGTTAGGCAAGCATGAATTAGTTTGAATCTCATATATTGTCTCCTTGATTGATTAATTAAGTATGGACCGAAAACTTTTTCTTCAATAACACTTTCAAAATTATATTTATGGAATGGGTGAGTGAAAAGATATCAGGTGATTAAAATAGGTTGGCTTTGAATCAGGCATCGAATTCGGCCACTGCTGACAAGCGGGAATAATCCATTGATTCATTACTTTTTGGAGGGCTTGAACGTGGATCCCTTCGATTAAAATAGCCGCATCAATGTAGCGATCAGTCTTTCTTAAAAACTTAGCTGTGACAACTTTAACCACATCCCAATCGGTCTCAATAAGTCTTGCGCTCACAATGTCGGGTATTTCACAAACTTTTTCCAAATTCTCAATCAGTAGAGAACGCATTGTTTGGGCGAGTTCATTTTTTGGGAAATTAACTGCAAGTAAAGCCAGGGAGCCCCCTTCAGCAGCCCCAAATTCCCACGTGATCTGACAAAAACTCTTGGTAACGTTGCGAAACATTGGTATGAAATATTCACTTTTAGGGTCAGGATGACTTTGCAATTCTAAATATGCAGACGAGCTAAAAATGTTTAAATCTATTGTTCGATAGACAGCGATGTATTTTGGACCACCATCGATTGCCATGAATCTTCTACCGCTGATATAACCGTGTAAATGGAGAACTCTGTCACTCACATGCTCTGTGTTGTACCAGTGGTTGAATTCTGCTTCTTCAGCAGGCGCTATATCCGCCCATACAAATGTATAACCGTGTGACGAAGTTTTCAATTTGTTCACTCGTTTCTTTACATACCTAAAATCATGCCGCCATCTACATTGACATTAATACCCGTAATAAAGCCTGTGTGAATAGAACAAAAAAATGCAACCACCGATGCAAACTCTTCGGGTGTGCCAATACGCTTCATGGGTACCTGTTGGATTCGATCCTGCATGTTGTACGAACTGACCAAGGCTTCAGTACCAATTGATGCAGGTGAAATGAGATTTACTGTTACTCCTTGATCGGCTAATTCGTTTGCCAAATGTTTGAATATGCCAGCGACACCTGCTCTATACACTGTCGATAAGGCGTGTTTTTTCATCGGTTGTTTAACTGATGCAGATGAAATTCCAACAACTCGCGCATCGACACGCCCAATCATCAAAGGAATTATGTTTTGAACAATTAACAAGGGACCCCACAACTGGGTTTGATGTGCTTGGTTCCAACGAGATAAATCTTTTTCGAGTAAGACTTCTTGCATCTTGGTGGGAGGCCGTCCACTGTTGAGTACTAAAATATCCAGACCGCTGGTTTGGTTTTTGATGTATTGGGATAGTACTTGCACATCTTTTTCGATCGACATGTCGCCTGATACGACATGAACCTTGACCGAATAATTTTTTTGTAAATACTCTGCCATATCATTTAGTTTTTTTAGATTTCTAGAAAACAAAATCAAATCAGCACCCTCTTGGGCTAATTTGTTTGCAATTGCTGCGCCAAGTCCCGCACTAGAAGCGGTCACGAGTGCCAATTTCCCTTTGATTCCTAGTTCCATTTTTGTATTCCTATTAATCGCCTTGAAAAACAGGTCGTTGTTTGTTGACAAATGCCAAATAAGCTCGTTCATAATCGTGTGTTTGCATGCAAATGGCTTGCGCTTGTGCTTCTGCTTCGATTGCATCATCAATGCCCATGCTCCACTCTTGATGAATACATTTTTTTGTCATTGCATGTGCAAATGTTGGGCCGCTCGCCAAAGAATGAGCCATTTCTTGTGCTTCTTTTAATAAAGCATCAGGCGCGCAAACTCGGTTAAAAAATCCCCATCGCTCGGCTTCGATACCATCCATTGATCTGCCGGTGTAAAGAAGTTCGGCAGCACGACCAGCACCAATGATTCGAGGCAAAATATTACATGCTCCCATGTCAGCGCCTGCTAAGCCAACACGTACAAATAAAAAAGCTGTTTTAGATTGTTCAGTTCCAAAGCGCAGATCAGCCGCCATAGCCAAAATGGCGCCAGCTCCTGCACAAACGCCATCAATAGCCGCAATAATTGTTTGCGGGCAAGCACGCATGGCTTTGACTAAGTCACCAGTCATTCGCGTGAACTGCAACAAACCATCCATGTCATCATCTTTTTGCATGGCAACCAAAGGCCCGATGATTTCATGTACGTCTCCGCCAGAACAAAAATTACCACCAGCTCCATTAATTACTACTGCTTTAACATCTTTTCCGTAGTTGAGGTTGCGGAATGTATCGCGTAATTCTCCATAAGACTCCAGCGTGAGTGGATTTTTCTTCTCAGGCCTATTTAGAGTGATTGTCCCCACTTTGTCTTTCAGTGACCAAGCAAAATGTTTTGGTTTGAAATTTTGGAAGTCTAGTCCTGTGGGGCTGAAGCGCTCAGATGTTTTCATTTTTTCTTTCGAATTAAATCTATGGTTTTTAAAAAAATTAACCAGCCATGGTTAAGCCGCCACTGACGCTGATCACTTGTCCAGTAACGTAGGCGGATTCAGGTGCAGCAAAAAATGCAACAGCATTAGCAATGTCGATGGGGTTTGCAAATTTTTTCAATGGAATTGCATTTAGCAAGGCATCTTGAAATTTCTCTGGTGTTGTTCGCAGCAAAGCGGTATCAGTGGGGCCAGGACAAACACAGTTGACATTGATTTTGTAGCGCGCCAATTCACGAGCAAGCGATTTACTAAATGAAATGACACCACCTTTTGCCGCTGCATAAACGCTCTCGCCAGAACTGCCCACGCGGCCTGCATCGCTGCTGACATTGACGATGGTGCCACCTTGACCATTTTGAGTAATAGGATCTAAAAATGCACGCGTGACGCGAATAACACCCATGAGGTTTATATCTATGAGTCGATCCCACAAATCGGGTGGATTTTTTATAAACGATTGATTGGTTGTCCATCCAGCATTATTTACGATGATATTTGGAAAAATATTCTTCTGTGCTAATGTTGTTTGGACTGACGCAATTTGCTGTGGGTCACAAACGTTCATGACTAGTCCTATCGCATTTAGGCCCATTACTTCGATTTCGGTAGCTGTTTGCTTTGCCTTTAACTCATCCATGTCGGTTACTACAACAATTGCACCTTGCTGAGCTAATGTTACTGCAATGGCACGTCCAATGCCTGAGCCAGCACCACTCACCAGTGCTATTTTTCCAACTAATTTCATTTCATTTCCTTCTTTTTTCGATTTAAAAACGCATTCATCAAATTTACAGTGCTTGGTGCAGCTTGTAGTTTGTAGGTTTCTTCAATTTCAATTTCATAGCCCCTTTCTGATGGCGCGTGAGCTATGCAGTTTTTTATTCCTGCCAGTGTGATCGCAGGAATCATTAAAAAAGGCTTGCAAAACGCATGTGCTGCTGACAATGCATTCGCGTCATTGGTAACTTCATCAACCAAACCTTTGAGCTTGGCCTGTTCAGCACTTATCAATTCACCCGTCATGATCAGCCTTTTTGCAAATTGCGTACCAACTAAAGCTGTCAATCGCTGTGTTCCGCCTGCACCAGGTAATAATCCAATTTTGCATTCAGGTAATCCCAGTATGGCATTACTTGTTGCGATTCGGAAATCGCATGCCATTGCCAACTCAAGACCGCCACCCGTTGCGATGCCTGATATAGCCGCCACAGTTGGTATCGGGAGTCTTGCTATTTGTAAAAACACATGTTGCATGTTTTTTGCTAAATGCGCTAATTGATGTATTCCATCGGTTTGTCTTTGTGCCTCTGCCATAAATCTAATATCGGCACCCGCAGAAAAAAACTTGCCCTCAGCCGTGATAATCAATGCACGAACTTGTGGATTGGTTTGAATTTCATTTACATATTCAGATAATTGCTCTATAGCTTCGCCATCAAATGCATTGGCGGGTGGGCGATTGAGCGTTAACAAAACGACGCCCGTTTCGTGTTTGACTAGTTTAATCATGTAGCTTCAGGATGCATCGTCATAGCCTCGAATAGCGGCAAGCCGCTGCGTGTCAAATCCAAATTCCCTCAGCACTTCCTCGGTGTGTTGCCCGAGTGTTGGCGGCGGTGTTCGAATCTCTCCTGGTGTTTGAGAGAAATGGACCGGAATCGACGGAGTGATCATCGGGCCAGCTTCAGGGTGGGTGTAATGGTGAAAGAACCCCGTTTCGCGCAGGTACGAGTCATCAGGCATGTCGGCGAGCATCCGCACTTTGCCGCTAGGAATGTCCGCCAGTGTTAACGTCTCTAGCCAGTAAGTAGTGGTTTTTGTTTTGAGGATCTCAGCAATCGATGCATACAGCTCGGGGAAATGCAGTGAGCGCTGCGCCAGCTTTGCATAGCGAGTGTCTTCGGCCAAATGTGGACATCCAATGGCCACAAAAAGGCGCTGCCATTGCTCGTCGCTGGTCGCCATCAGGCAGATGTAAGCATCCTGGGTTGCAAAGGGCTTACGGTCCTGCATTAGTGCGCGGCCATAACCCAGTTCACCTTGAGGTTTGTCGAACGAACCAGTCCAAAGATGCTCAATTAGGTTAAAGGACATCACAGTCTCGAGCATTGGGAGAGCAATCTTTTGACCCTGCCCGGTTCGCTCCCGGTGAAATAAAGCCATGGAGATCGAGGAAGCTAACACGTAGCCGCAGAACTTATCGCAAAACGCCATTGGGAAGTAGTAGGGTTGACCATGCACAAGGTGGTTAATGCCGCTGATGCCGCATTCCCCCTGGATGACGTCGTCATAGGCGGGTCGGTCTCTGTCGGGGCCGCTGGGACTGTAGCCTTGACCGGCAGCGTATACGATGCGCGGGTTCAGACGGGAGATTTTTTCGTAGTCAATACCAAGGCGCTCGGCGGCTTTGCCGCGCATGCTATGGACAAAGACGTCAGCACTGGCCACCATCTCGTAGAGCGCCTGCAAGGCTGCGGGGCGTTTGAGGTCCAGCACCACAGAGCGCTTGTTACGGTTCATGCCTAGAAATAGTGCCGCCATCTTTATGTGGCGGCTGGGACCGATGTCGCGATTCATATCGCCATCGGGGGTTTCAATCTTGATCACGTCCGCGCCCATATCGCCAAGAATCTGCGTGCAGACAGGCCCAAGAATGAACTGGCTAAGGTCAATCACGCGCAGTCCAGCGAGCGGACCGGTATTGGCTGGCACGCTGGCTTCGGCAAAAAATGGAGCGCTCATTCACACTCCCTTTTGCACTTGACCATGCGCAGCGGCGTGTAGTTGATGACTACCTCGCCGCGTTGGTTGATGATTTGGTTGCGCGATTTGACCAGCCCGCGGTTGGGTCGACTCCTGCTGCGGCGAGCCTCGATGATCTCCACCTCGACATGGATCGTATCGTTGGCAACAACCGGACGAATCACTTCGAGTTCCATGCCTAGAAAGGCGAAGCCGGTGTATTGCATGGTGGCTTGTACCAAAAGGCCTTCGGCGATGGCATACGCCAAGGCCGCTGGCGCCGGGCGCCCCTTGAGATCGGATTCCGTCGCCAGAAACTCGAGGTTGTTAAACAGCACTTCGGTGTTGCCTGTGCAGTTGCAGTAATTAACGATGTCGATTTCGGTGATCGTCCTTCCAATGGTACGGAACTGCCGACCAATAGCGAGGTCTTCAAAATGGATGCCAAGGCCAAGAGTTTCCACAGATGATTCCTTTTTTATCAAGGTGATACCGCAGGATTTTCCT
>Ga0209768_10002760_pt1 | contig 10763 bp, 9 predicted proteins | sample LauGreSBDMM110SD_3_FD_187564 | JGI IMG/M metagenome (GOLD analysis project Ga0209768, IMG submission 187564) | Freshwater lake microbial communities from Lake Michigan, USA - Sp13.BD.MM110.SD (SPAdes) (version 2) | ecosystem: Environmental > Aquatic > Freshwater > Lake | place: Lake Michigan... | reverse complement strand
ATTGGCTCCGTTCATGACGGATCTTTGGGTAATGCCAAAAACTTGATAATAGAGGCAAAAAAATGTGGTGCCAAATATGTAAAATTCCAAATGCATATTTCGAAATATGAAACAACTAAAAATGCACCAAATCCTAAATACTTTAATAATGAAAATAGATATGACTATTTTAATAGAATAGGTTTTTCATATTTACAATGGAAAGATTTATTTAATTTTTGCAATAAAAATAAAATAAAATTTTTATGTTCAACATTTAGTTTAGAGTCGACAAAGATATTAATAAAATTAGGTGTAAAAGAAATTAAAATTCCGTCTGGGGAAGTTACAAACACTCATTTATTAAAATATCTTTCAACTCACAAAATTAAAATTTATTTATCGACAGGCATGTCTAATTGGAAAGAGATTGATAAAGCAGTTGATATCTTAAAACATAATAAATTAGTACTAATGCAATGTACATCAATTTATCCGTGCCCTAATAATAAAGTTGGAATAAATATAATGTCTGAATTTCAAGAAAGATATAAAAAAAAAAATATTGAATTTGGATTCTCAGATCATACTCAAGGTTACGCTGCATCTATATTAGCTTTATGCAAAGGTGCTAAATATTTTGAAAAACATATAACTTTTTCAAAAAAAATGTATGGTAGCGATGCAAAACTTGCTATGAACCTAAAAGAATTTAAAATTTATTGCAAAAATATAAAAGATACTAATCAAATTTTAAAATCTAAAATAAAAAAAGAACATTTTAAAGAAATAAAAAAAATGAAAAAAATTTTTGAAAAAAGTATTTTTTCAAAAAAAAAATTAAAAAAAAACAAAAAAATAACTATTAATGATTTGATATTTAAAAAACCTGGAGATGGAATAAAATCAAATTTATATTATAAATTAATAGGTAAAAAATCTAAATTTAATATAAAGGCAAATGAAAAATTAAAATTTAAGCAATTCTATTAAAATTTATTATTTTTAAACCACAAATCTAAATTAATGAATTGCCATAAAAAAAAAGCATTATTAATTTTTCCACTAAAAAACTCTTCAGCTTTTTTTTGGAAAAGTTTTTTATTATAAATATCATAACTCCATAATAAACTTTTGTGAATTAAGTTGTCTATTTGATTAAACAACTCTTTTTTAAACCATTCTCTCATCGGTGTCTGAACCTGTCTTTTATTTTTATAAAAAAAATTACTATTATAAATTTCAGAAAAAGTCTTTTTTAACAAATATTTTTGAGAACCCTTATAGTAATGATCATTTATGTCTAAATTAAAAAAGAAATTAATTAAATTTTTATCTAAAAATGAAGGTCGAAGCTCAGCACTATTAGCCATACTAATTTTATCTCTAAATCTCAATGCTCTTGGTAATTTAATATAAAACAAATCGTAGTACATATGATTTTTATAATTTTCCTCGAATAATTCTATAGGGTTAAAGTCGTAATTTTTATTATTTTTTTTAAATTTCATTAATAACAACGATTCTAATGCGGATTTTGTGCCATCCTGGGCTGTATTAAATATGTTATATTTTTTATTTAAATATTTTTCATATCCAAAATGCATTTCATCAATTCCTGACCCATCTAAAATAACTTTGTGTGTGTTTATTTTATTTATACATTCTTGATAGGCCATGACCGGTAATCCAGCAAAAGGCTCCTCGTTGATTATAATATTTTTTTCAAGTGTATTAAAAAAAAAGTTGCTGTTTAGGATGTGATATTTTATTTTTAATTTGCTTATCTTTGCAATTTCTTTAACAAATTTTTCTTCGGAATATTTTTTTTCTGTGAAACCAAAAGAAATACCTGTAATATTATATTTTGAATTATTTTTTACTAATAATTGCAAAATTGATGAGTCAAGACCACCGCTAGTTGCAATTGAACACCTAACATCGGAAGTCATGCTTTTTTTTACAACTTCATTAATTAAGCAATACAACATTTCCTGTCTATCATTTACCTTTGATGGTAAATAAATTTTCTTAAAATCTTTATTGAAGCTAGTAAATTTTTTTTCTTCAAATGAATCTTGATTAAATTTTATATAATAACCAGGTTTTAGTTTTTGAATATTTTTAAAAAAAGTATACTTTGTATTCTCGTAGTATTCACTAGTAAGATAACTTGATACAGCTCGTAAATTAACATTATTTTTAATAATATTTAGCATCTTTAAAGTTTTTATTTCTGATGCAAAATAAAAATTATTATTATTTTCAATATAATAAAACGGCTTTACTCCATATCTATCTCTAGCACAAAATAATTGTTTTTTTTTATTATCATAAATTGCGATAGAAAATATTCCATCAAGATCATCTAAAAATTTAGCACCATATTTATGGTACATATAAAGCAAAACTTCAGTATCTGTATTGCTTTTAAATTTATATTCACTTAATTTTTTTTTTAATTCTTGGTAATTATAAATTTCACCATTAAAGACTACCACAAATCTCTTATTAGAAAAATAAAAGGGTTGATTGCCGTCAGTTGACAAATCTAAAATTGATAATCTAGTATTAATTAAAAGTTTAGAGTGATCTTCCGATAACCAGTGTCCGCTAGAGTCTGGACCTCTGTGATATAAGGAGTTTTTAATGCTTGTTATTGTTTTGTGTTGAATTTTCTTATTATCAAAAAGAATTATTCCTGCTATACCACACATCTTAAGTTTATAAATCCACTTCGTACAAATGTCTAAAAAAAAAGTATGTGTAGTTATTTTTTCTAGAGCAAATTATGGAAGCATTAAGTCTGTTTTATTGCAAATACAAAAATCTAAAAAATTAGATCTTCAAATAATTTTGGGGGGGTCAGTTTTGGTTGATAAATATGGATCAACTATTGACCTTATAAAAAAAGATGGATTTAAAATTTATCATCAGATTTCTTTCTTAGTTGAGGGAGAAACAAATCTTACTATGACAAAAACTACGGGCTTAGCCATTCTAGAAATTTCCACTTCTTTGGACAACTTAAAACCAGACATCCTACTTACTGTCGGTGATAGATACGAAACGATGGCCACTGTTATTGCAGCCGCATACATGAATATTCCTATTGCTCATACAATGGGGGGTGAAATCAGTGGTACAATTGATGAAAGCATCAGACACGCTATAACTAAATTTTCTCACATTCACTTTCCGGCTACAGCGAAAGCTAAAAATAATATTATTAGATTAGGTGAAGATAAAAGATACGTTTTCAATGTAGGTTGTCCAAGAATAGATTTAGTAAAAAATGTTTTGCAAAAAAGAATAGACCTAGAACAAAAAGTATTTGCAAATGGCGTTGGAAATAAATTTAATTTAGAAAAAGAAAAATATATGTGCATAATGCATTACCCAGTTACCACGGAATATAAAATGGCTGGAGAACAAATACTAACTACTTTAAAAGCAATAAGTTCATTTAAACATCCAAAAATAATTTTTTGGCCAAACTCTGATGCAGGATCGGATAAGTTTTCTAGTGTCATTAGAATGTGGAGAGAGTTAAAAAAACCAAATGATATGTGGTTTGTTAAAAATTTAGATCATGAAACATTCTATCATTTGCTAAATAATAGTCTGTGTTTAATAGGAAATTCATCTACCGGTATAAGAGAAGGTTCTTTTATTGGCGTACCTTTTGTCAATATTGGGAGCAGACAGAACAAAAGAGAAAGCGGCTATAATACAACAAATGTATCATACAACAAAAATGATATTATCAAAGGCATTAAATATATTATTAAAAAAAAAAGAGTAAAAAGCACACTCTATGGAAATGGTAATGCAGGAAAAAAAATTGTAAAAATTTTAGAAAAAATTAATTTAAAAAAATTAAATATTCAGAAAACATTAAAATATTAAGTAATGAAATTTTTCGGAATTATTCCAGCAAAAGAAAAATCAAACGGATTAAAAAATAAAAATATAAAACTTTTTAATAACAAACCTTTAATTTACTGGACGATTAAGGCAGCAAAAAAGTCAAAAAAATTAAAAAATTTTCTTATAACTTCAGATTCTAATAAAATACTAAATATATCAAAAAAATATAAAGCTAAAATTTTGCACTTAAGACCTAAACGTTTGGCATTACCACAAACATTAATGATAGACGTAGTACGCTACTATTATAAATATTATCAAAATTATGATGCTATAGTAATTTTGCAACCAACTTCTCCTCTAAGAGACTCTGAGGATATAGATAAAGCTTGCTCAATATTCGAAAGAACTGGATCGGATAGTTTGGTTGCTGTTAAAAAATTAGAACATACCTCTAACCCTGAGCAAATTTTTTTATTGAAAAAATCTCAATTAAAATATTTTAGAAATAGCCCTAAACAAAAATTTATCAGACAAAAAAAAAAGAATTATTATGTAAGCAACGGTTCTGCAGTGTACATAACTAAAATAAAAAATTTAAGTAAGTTTATAATTGGTGGAAAAATTAGCGCCTATGTAATGCCAAAATACAAGTCAATTGATATAGATGATGGCGATGATTTTAAAGTTGCCGAAATTTTATCAAAACTTAAATTTTAATTACTAAATTTTTTAAATAATTGAGAGTTTTTTAGCCATATTTTGAAAAAATTAATAATTTTTTTATAATCATCAAAAACATATTTTTTTTTAAAAGTAGTTTTTTTTGAAATTATTATTAAATCATTATGTTCATAATACTTATTATTTCTTAAATGTAACAAACCTGAATAAGTTAATAAGTTTTTTAAAGAATTGAAACTAAATCTCCAAGGGTAATATGATCCGGTATTATAAGCCAAGCTAAAATAATCATATATAGATTTCGAAGGATAAATTAAGATTCTTGAACTTTCTGCCACAACAACAATTCCATTATTTTTTAATAATCTATAAATATTTTTCATAAAATTAATTGGATCTGAACATGAACTTAATGTCCAAGTAATAAAAATCACATCAAAATAATTTTTAAATTTTTCATTATCTATTTTTTCCGCAGACGAAGTTACAAATTTATAATTTTTAATTTTTTTTTTTTTAAAATTTGCATTATTCTTTTTATTTAATACATTTGAATAATCAAATCCAATAATTTTTTTATATTTTAATCTTTGACTCAACTCATATAGTAAAGTTCCATTTCCACATCCAATATCTGCATATTTGTAATTCTCTGTTTTAATATTTTTTTCTATAAAAAAATTTTTTAAAAATTCAATAACAAATATATGCCTGCTAATAAAGTATGGATTTAAACTGGAATAATTTTTATATATGTTTTTACTTTTAGAAAAATATCGTGCATCCCAAGTTTTTAAAATCTTATCTGTATTATAATATTTTTTAAAAATTAAAGATCCTGTATTTTTATTAACGTAAATTTTTGATTTAAAAATTTTATTTAAAAAATTTAAAGGAATGCAATTATCAAGTTTGTGGTAACTATTATAAACAAAATTATTATTCATTGTTAATTTATATAGAAAAAATGAAATGCTTCATATATGTTTGTATATACAAAATATTTATCTAATTTAAAATGTGCATATAAACTTTTAATAAAAGAAATTTTAAGTGTTTAAATCCAGACAATTACTGCAAGCTCTTCCGCACCAAATAATTCTATTATATTTAAATTATACAGATAAATCAGATAACATTTAGTAAAAAAGAATTAAAAATTATATTAAAGATGAAAATGCATAAAAAATACGGAATAGTTTTTTGGATTACTGGAATTTCTGGTTCTGGAAAATCAATGTTAAGTAAAAATATTTATTCTTTCATAAAAAAAAAATTTGGTAAAACTATAATATTAAGCGGAGATAACTTGAGACGAATTTTTAAATTGAATAAATATGATATAAAATCTCGTTTGCAAAATGGAAAAAACTTTTCTAATTTGTTAAATCTCATTTCTAGAAATAAAGTCAATTTATTATTTTCTGTCGTAGGGCTTTTTCACGAATTACATAATTATAATAGAAAAAATATAAAAAATTATATTGAAATATTCATTGACGCAGACTTCAAAAAGGTAGAATTGAGAGGACAAAAATATTTTTACAAAAAAAATACTATTAATGTTTGGGGCAGAGATATAAAACCTGAACTACCAAAAAAACCGCATATCACAATCAAAAATAATTTTAAAAAAAACAAAAATTCTTTGTCTACAGAATTAAGAAATAAAATTAATAATTTAAATATAAAATTTGTTTAAATAAAGACGACTCACTTCATTCTTGTTAATTTTAATAGGTGAATTTTTAATCCTTCTTGGATTAACGTAGAAGTCGAAACAGTCTTGATATTTTATCTTTTTTAAAAATTTATATAAATATTTTTTGATTCCGCTTTTGAGAAAAAGATCTTGAAATAAATTATTAAATTCAATTATATTATTCTGTTTAATGAGCTTAAAAAATACATTGAATTTTTTGATTAAATTTATATCTCTTTTTTTAAGAGCAATAGAATAATAAAGATTTATTATTTCAATAAAAAATATCGAAACAGCAATGCCATGTAAAATCTTATATCTGCTTGAAAATAAATATGAAAATGCATGTGGGGCATTGGTTCTGGAGATATTAATTGCTTTACCAGATAAATTTGCTGCCTTCAACATTCTTCTAGAATTATAAAGACTAGGATTATTTACAAATTTTAAAAAAATTTTTATTGATAGTTTAAGAGATTTTGACGAATACTTTAAGCTGTCTAAGTTACCTTTCTTGGAAAAAATTGACTCAACGGCCTGTGCAATAGCATCAAAACCAGACGAGGCCCTGATAATCTTTGGGGAATTAATGACTAATTTTGGAATTAAAGAATAAAAATCTGGTTTAAGCAAATTGTTATCTACAGAATATTTTATTTTATTAATATAAATTACAGAAAATTTGGTAACCTCAGCACCGGATCCTGCTGTTGTTGGTATTGCTAGTATTTGTGTTTTTTTTGATTTTAATTTTAATTTATCTTTTATAATTTTTTTTTCTAAGTTTTTTGTATCGTATAAAGTATTTGCTAACTTTGCATAATCAATTACGCACCCTCCACCTAAAGCTATTATTAAATCAGGATTAATATTATTGATTTTTTTTATTAAAAACTTTAACTCACTAATCTCAGGTATCTCCTTTTTTTTATAGAAAATTTTCATAATCGATTTAAAATTTCTATAAATTAATAATTTTTTAAAACCTGAAAAATTTAAAGATTTTTTTCCTGTAATTAATAAAATATTTTTAATATTTTTTTTTTTTATAAAAAAATTTAATTTATTTTCTTTAATATTCATTGTCATTATAAATTATTTAATAAAATCATCTTTAATTTGTATGAGGTTTTGAGGTCTTAAAAGATTTTTAATAGTCCCAGATTTAATTCGTATCTCAAAAAAACTTGGGCCTTGAGATTTTAAAAAATATTTTAAATTTTTAGCAAGAGAAAAAGTATTTGTTGCTAAATAATATTTTTTATAACCAAAACTTTCTGTAACTTTCTTTAAATTAATTTTAAATGTATCAATCTTTTGATCGCCAACAGATTCATGTGACCCATTATTTAATAATATATGTTTAAAATTTTTTTTAGATTTAATCCCTGTTGAGATTAACGAACCCATATGCATTATTAAAGAACCATCCCCGTCCAAACATATAATCTGATTCTTAGAACTTAAGGAGTAACCAAGAGATATCATAGAGGCATGGCCCATACCACCAACCATATATAAATCCTTTCCATTTTTATATTTTTTATCTTTTCTAATTTGGAATAATTCTCTAGAAGTAAATCCCGTTGTAGATATTATTTTTGTTCTTTTTGGAATTTGACTAAGTAATTCATTAATTACTTTTTTTCTTGTCAAATAATTATTATTTTTTTTATTATTTTGATAATTTTTTTTAAAACTTAAAACGTTGTTCTTTATTAAAAAAGCAACTGGTTTTTTTTTATCTTTTGAATAATTAATTAAATTTTTGATTTTTTTTAAATCATTAAATGTATTTAAAACTGAAAATTTTATATTTAATAATTTTAAAATTGAAGGTGTAATTTTTCCTTTTAATTGGTGCTGAACTTCATCCTTTTCTTTGGGACTTCCTCTCCAACCAATCATTAATATTAGTGGAATGGAGTATACTTTTGAATGGCAAATAGAAATTAAAGGGTTAATAGCGTTACCTAATCCTGAGTTTTGCATATAAACTAGAGCAGGATTTTTTGTTGCAAGATAATTGCCTGCTGCCAAAGCAACTGCCCCGCCTTCATTGGCTGTTATTACGTGTCTAATTTTTTTTTTATGAGAATCTAATATATAAGTAAAATTCTTAAGAACACTATCAGGAACACCGGTAAAAAAATTTACCTTATTATTTATTAAAACCTTAAATAAGCTATTTGCTTCGATCACGATTTAATCAAAGATATTATTTCATTAACTGATGTAATATTTCTCTCAATTTCAAAAGCTCTTCGATTAATTAATATCTTTTTCGCTGCTTCATGCATTGCTTTATATGATGCTCTTAATAAATGATTTGCATAAATTACAACTTTAAAGCCATGTTTTGCCAATTCATTTTCATAAGTCCTAGAATACGTTGATGGTACTGCTATCATAGGTTTATAAAATTTACTTTTTTTGAATAAATGGGCAAATTTAAATATTTCCTTTGGGGTTTTTTCTTTACTATGAATTAAAATAGCGTCTGCACCAGCTATTGAATATTTTTCAGCCCTATACAATGCATCTTTAAATGACTTTCCTAAAATTAAACTCTCAATTCTTGCAACTATCATAAAATCATCTGAAACTTTTGTCTCTGAAGCTTTCTTAATTTTTTTGCAAAATTCTGTTACACTGTCTTGATCTGCTTTATTTTGATCAGAAAACAAGGAATTTCTTTTTAAACCTTTTTTATCCTCAAGAACTATAGCAGAAACACCTGATCTTTCTAAATTTCTAACAAGATAAGATAAGTGCTCTAATCTTCCTCCATTATCAGCATCAAAAATAATTGGCTTTAAAGATGTCTCTAAAATATCTTGCATTGCTGTTAGTCTAGTAGAATAGTCTACTGATTGATTGTCGGGCTTAGCTCTTAAAGTAGAGTCTGTTAGGCTCGACGACCAAAGGCCATCGAATTCTAAAAACTGATTTTTTTGATAAAAATTTAAATTTTCTACAATTAATGCAGATAAGGCGCTATGAGACTCTATAATTCTCACAATTGATTTAGCCTCTATTAAGCGCTTAAGCTTTGATTTTCTTTGTTCAGAAGTTATACCCGATTTAAAAATATTATTTCTTATAACTGTTGATGATATATTTTTTGTATAATCTGGTTCAATTAATTCTCCACCCCATTTTTGCAAAACTTTTATTACTTTTTGCCTAATTTTTTGCTGAACTCCTGTTTTCCAATCGTTTCCATGAACTACATATTTAGGTTTTATTTTTTTTAAATTAAAACTATAGTCCAATGTTTTTTGAGGTATAACTCTATCAACCATCTTTAAATTTTTAATAATTGTTTCTCTTTGAGAATAATTTAAAAATGGCAATCTTTTATAAGTAACTATTGCGTCATCAGTAAGCAAGCCAACTACTACGGTTCCGTAATTTTTTGCGATATTCAATATGTTAATATGACCCTGGTGAAGAATGTCTGCTGCTAAACCAACATATACAACAGTTTTTTTCATAATAAAAAATTAGTTTTTATAAAATTTTTGATTTATTAAGTTAAAACAAAGTATATTTTAAAAGTTAATGAGCGCAAATATTTTAAAAGAATACTCTCTAAATGGATATTTTACAATTAAAAATGTTTTTTCTTCAGCAGATATATACGATTTAAAAAATGAGATTAAAGTAGCCGACAATGTAGATAAATACTTTGATAAGAAGGGAGAAATTAGAAGAATTGAGAGAATATTCAATAAAGGAAAAAAATTAAACTTTCTTAACGAAGAAATTATGAAAATATTAAAAAATATATTTAAAGAAGACTATATAATTTTCAAAGATAAATTTAATGCAAAACCTCCGGGGGGGGAGGGTTTTTTTGCTCATTATGACGGTATTTTTATGTTTAAAGATGAAAAAAATTTAAATAAAAAAGGATGGTATGAGTATTCAGATCAGTTTATTAATGTATTAGTAGCTCTTGACATCTGCAATAAAAACAATGGCACAATTGAAATATCCAAAATTCATAATAATAATTTTAATAATTTATTATTAAATACAAAAAATAATGGAACACCAGACTTATTAGAAGAGATTGAAAGTAAATTAATTTTTGAAACTATAGAGCTAAATCCTGGTGATATAGTTATATTCAGTAATCAATGTCCACATAGATCAAAAAAAAATTATTCCAATTCTTCGAGAGGAACGCTATATTACACTTATACCCTTGCAAAATTAGGATCTTTTTATGAAAAATATTTTGAAGATAAAAAGAATAGTAAAAATAAAACAAGTAAATCTTTGAGTGGTCAAATATAAAAAAATTATTAAGAATTTAAAAATTATACAAATATATTATTCAAGACAATTTATATAAAAGATTATGAAATCGGTTTTTACAATTTACGAAAATTTTTATCTAATAACATTGTAATTTGTATCTAAAAGTTTTTTCAGTGCATAAATCAAGCCAATTGAGCTATTAGTAACGGTAAGCTTAACGTGTTACCACGCTTCCACACCCGTCCTATCAACGTCGTAG
>Ga0209768_10002756_pt1 | contig 10770 bp, 9 predicted proteins | sample LauGreSBDMM110SD_3_FD_187564 | JGI IMG/M metagenome (GOLD analysis project Ga0209768, IMG submission 187564) | Freshwater lake microbial communities from Lake Michigan, USA - Sp13.BD.MM110.SD (SPAdes) (version 2) | ecosystem: Environmental > Aquatic > Freshwater > Lake | place: Lake Michigan... | reverse complement strand
GATTTTCTCGGCGAATTCCAAAATAGTTAGCCCCGACGCATCCCATCGATGATGCAGTTCAAATGCGTATTTAAACACCAAAACGAGGGGGGTACCGCTCAAAATAAAACCGTTTCATTGTTTTTAATATCGACAATCGACGTTTCAGTTTTTACGATCGGAGCGCCGTTTTTTGCTAGTCGACACCGACAGCCACTCAGGACCACCAGCAACCGGCCACCGGCTGCCGGCCACTGCCGGTGCGGGTGTTTATGGCTTCAAACGCGTCAAAGCGCGTGCGTGACGATGCACCAGATGCGGCAGAAGATGCCGCTGCAACCGTTGCTGCGATTGCAGCGGCCGAAGAACATCTGCAGTGCCCGGTGTGCTACGATCTTCCGGAGGGCATTGTCAATCAAGTGCGCCGCGCGCGGCTGGCCCACATGCCATGTAGTGGAGTGGACCCTGTCAGGCCAGGCCGGCCAGGCTCATGGCAGGCTTGGCCGCACCGGACAACCCGGTCCTAACGCCCACCCGCCAACCCACCACACTCGCCGCAGTGCATGAACGGGCACGTCATCTGCACCAAGTGCCTCATCGAAATCAAGAAAGGCACGAACAAGTGCCCGATCTGCTCCATCATGTACCCCGCGCTGCCTATTCGAAACCTTTACGCACAGACGGTCATCGGCGACCTGCCCGGGACTTGTGCGGATTGTTTCACCCCCATGGCACGCAAGGAACTACCAGTCCACCGCCAGACATGCAGTGCGGGCATCGTGAAGTGCCCGTTCCACTTCGGGCACGTGCAGTGCAATACCGAATGGAACAGAATGGACCTCGAACGGCACCTGACACTTGATCACACGGCACACCTCGCGCTCATTGACTTCCTGACGGCAGATGCCATCGCCCCGGCTATCGCTTGGCTGCGGTGCGCGGGCTCGACCGACCACGCCAAGTTCGCATCAACTGTGACACTGGAGCACATGGCCCACAATAAAGAGTACAAGGTGGTCATGGTTGATGCGGGTGCCATCCCCGCACTGGTGGCTATGGTGACTGGGATCACCACCTGCCGCGTCAAGATTTCGGCCACCGAGGCGCTACGTACTATCGCTGGCGATCGCACAGTGTTCACCGACGGCGACAGGCTGGCTATCGCGCAGGCGGGAGGAATCGCACCCATTGTGCGGCTGCTATGCGAGGGCGAGACGATTCTCGCCAAGAATGCAGCCGCTTGTGCACTGGGTGCCCTCGCCCACTGCTTCGATCTCGTGGAGGTAATCATCATGGCAGGTGCGGGCGTCATTGAGCCCCTAGTAGCGCTGCTCAGCGTCCACGCTGCTGATATACACAATATCGCCGCGACGCTGGAGACCCTCGCGAACAACTCGATGAAGCACCGCAACAAGTTCAAGTGCAGAATCCCTCCTCTCGTGGCGCTGCTGAGTGCACTCGACATGGCAACCAAGGAGCCTGCGGCGGATGCGTTGCGGAATCTTTGCTACAACAAAGCCAACTGCTCGGCTGTCGTGCAAGCTGGTGCCGTCGATGATCTCGTGGCGATGCTCCGCGTGGGAGGTGGTGACCATGTGAATAAGTCGGCCGCAGATGCACTGCGGACCATCGCGGAATACGGAGACAAGTTGTCGGCGCAAGCAGTCGTGAACGCACTGATCTCCGTTTCTGGCAGCCAGGTGCACTGAGGGGTATGTGAGCCTAGGTTACCGGGACCTGACCCGATCCCTCGCCCTCGCCGTTACGCGCTATGTATTTGTCGGGTGGATCCACTGGGCGACGGCGCGCAATTACCGCGCCCGTCCGTATGCCCGCTTCTGATACGAGGACGCGGACAAGTCGCTGAACGCACCGGTGGCAAGTGGGAATTGCGCAAACGCGCCGCGTTCAAGGAGGAGTTCATCGAGCTCCTTCAGTGAAGTGTTTGTAAATGTGGCCAAGTGCCGCGTCACATCGGATGCATCACCGGCGGATGCGTGGATGCGGCACGCAATGCGCATCGCATCTCCGTTGCCAAGTGTGATTGAGCGATCGTACACGAACTGCCCCGCCGCCTGTACGACCGGGGTGTGCAACCAAAGACTGCGATGTGCTGCTGCTTGTGCTGCTGGGTGTGTCATTGGTCGTGTGGAGGTTGTGTGGGTTGTGCGTGTTGTGCCGGTTGTGCGAGTTGTGCACGTGTGTCCTATTTGGGTTGAGATCGGGCGGTTAATGGGTTTTATGTAAGCTAGCCGTGGAGATAGCTGGGGCGGGGAGCGCATTGGGGCGGGGAGAGCATTGGATTAGGAAGGTAGCATTGGGGCGGGAGAGCTAGCATTGGGGAGAGGAGCGCATCGGATGAGGAGATGCACATGTTATCACACGAAGGTTATATAGATTTGCAAAAAATAATGTAGCTTCGGTGGGCATCGGTGTGAATCATTTGTATTAAATATCCCACCCCAATGCTCTCTCTGCCCCCCACCCCCCCCCAATGCTCTCATTGCCCAAGAATATCCCCACTCCGATATTATCCCCAAGACTATCCCATCCCAAAGCTATCCTCACCCCACGGCTATCCAAGGATCTCTCCACCGAATGCTGTACATGGATCTCCACAACCCAAGGCCATCTCACCCAGCGCTCTCCCCACCCCAGTGCTATCCCCACTGTTATGCTCACCCCAGTGCTATCCCCACCTCATGGCTCTCCTCATCCCATGGCTCTCCCCACCCCAATTATCTCCCCGCTCCAATACTATTCCCACAGTACGGCTCTCCCCACCCCGATGCTATCATCCCAAAGCTATCCCCACCCAATTGTACCCCCATCCAAAATCTCTTCCCGTCCCAATGCTATCCTTCAGTGCTATCCCCAACCCACGGCTATCTCCATGTATCTCCGTGGTTAGCTCATATAAAACCCACTCATATGAACAAATACGTCCTACTCAGAACCCATATACACGCAACAATCAACACAATGGCCACATACAACCTTCTCAACCCAATGGCTACATACAACCCTTGTGCGCCCTTGCCTCATGTGCGACGGGACAGTTCGCGTGAGACCACACAATCACGCGCGGCGGCGGAGATGCATGCATTGCGTGGTGCATCCGCACATCCTCATGTGATGCGCTGCGGTAACTCTGCACTCGGCCAGTGGCAGCGGCTTCGGTGATGGAACTAGATGAACTCCGCCTCGAACGCGGCGCGATCGCGCTCTGCCCACACACCACCTGGCGCGCACAGCTTCACGACCACATCCGCGTACCAGAAGGTGGCATATGGACGAACGAGGGACACCTGCACGAACGCGCGCGCCGTCGCCCAGTGGAGCCGCGCGCGTGTCTGCTTCAGTTCGTGCAGTGTCTTCGTCGCAAAGAAGTACACTTTAGCATCAGTGTCGGTCAGCATGTTCGCGACAGCACTACATGCCAGCGCCAGCAACTCGACCGCCATGCAGCGCGTATCCGATACGGGGTCCGTGATCAAACCCGCGATGGCACCGGCGTACGACGCGAGCGCCGCGTTTCCGAGGCTGCCGAGCGCCTTCACCGCCGAGCAGCGCACATCCGAATCGGAGTCCATTATCATACCGACGATGGCACTTGCAGTCGGCATGAGCGCCGAGTGTCCGAGCTTGCCGAGCACATTCACCGCCGAGCATTGCACAAACCACTCGTCGTCCTTTAGCATACCGACGATGTCACCTGCATGCGACGCGAGCTCCGTGTTTCCGAGGCTGTCGAGCACATTCATTGCCGAGTAGCGCACGCGCCAATCGTCGTCCTGAAGCATACCGACGATGTCACCGGCATGCGACGCGAGCTCCGTGGTTCCGAGGCTACCGAGCGCCTTCACTGCCGAGCAGCGCACACGCTGCTCACGGTCAGCGAGCATGGCCACGATGGCATCGGTGTGTGAAGCGAGCTCCGTGGTTCCGAGGCTGCCGAGCGCCTCCACTGCCGAGCAGCGCACATTCTGATCATAGTCCTTCAGCATACCGACGATGGCATCGGTGTGTGAAGCGAGCTCCACGGTTCCGAGGCTGCCGAGCGCCTTCACCGCCAAGCAGCGCATATCCCCATCAGCGTCCTTGAGCATACCGACGATGGCACCGGTGTGCGACGCGAGCGCCGCCGGGTGGAGCTTGTCGAGCGCCCTAATAGCTTCATAGCGCACGGGCCAACCGGAGTCCTTGAGCATACCGACGATGGCACCGGCGTGCGAACCGAGCGCCGCGTGTCCGAGGCTGCCGAGCGCCGCCACAGCCGCGCAGCGCACATTCGATACGGGGTGCGCGAGCAAGCTGACGATGGCACTTGCGGTCGGCGAGAGCGCCGTGTGTCCAAGGCTGCCGAGCGCCTTCTTCGCCGAGCGGCGCACATCGAAATCGGCGTCCTTGAGCATACCCTCGATGGCAATGGCACCGGCATGCGACGCGAGCGCTGCGTGTCCGAGGTTGCCGAGCACGCTCACGGCCCTGGCGCGCACCCAGTCGTCTGAGTCCGCGAGTATGCCCACGATGGCACCAGTGTACGACGCGAGCGCCACCGCGTCGATGCTGCTGAGTGCCGCAACCGCCGCGCAGCGCACATCCGGTGCAGGGTGACCGAACATGGCCACGATGGCACCTGCATGTGACGCGAACGCCACCGAGTGGAGCTTGTGTAGTGCATTCACTGCAGTCCAGCGCACATCCATCACATGGTCAGCGAGCATGGCCACGATGGCACCAGTGTGCGACGCGAGCGCCGCCGGGTGGAGCTTGTCGAGTGCAATTGCAGCCGCGTAGCGCACCTGCTCATCGGAGTCGGTGAGCATGCGGACAACGGCACCTGCTCGTGGCACGAGCGCGGCCTCATCGAGCGCTGCAAGCCGGCGCTTCATCTCTGCGACGACGGGGCACATGTATCAGCGCAGGCTCTGTGTGTGAAATTGGTCGACGGCCGACGGACAGGTTGGCCAGCGGGCGCCGGCCGGCGCCAGGCGGCCGCGGCCGCGCGATTCACGGCCACTTGCGTGGTTGCTGCGCACCTGGTTGCCGATGCCCGTGGATTGTCGGTCAATTTGCACTGGCGAAAAACAGCGCCCGACGGTAAAAACTGAAAGTTTATATTGAAAAAATGTTTCGTTTATTGCATCAGACATGGGATGCGACGTTTCAATATAATGAAATCATGACAACCTGAAACGTCGCATCCGCCCGCGCACCCGCGCTCCCTCGCTCCCTCGCTCCCTCGCTCCCTCGCTCTCTCTCGCCCCTCGCTCGAGCCAGCCGCAACTGGAATGAAGCGCGGACATACCGACGCGAACCAAGGCGTGTCTGTTGATGACGAGCCCAAGGTCACGAAGCGCGTTCTATTTCGTGCAACCGCCACTGGCACCGAAGCCATAATCGCCAACGCGTGCGCACACACGGGATCCAGATCGACAATGCAACTCATCTACGCGCTCCAGAAGCTCGAGCCAGCCGCACGAACCGTCCACGCAGGCGCAATCGTGGCTATGCTCACCCACCGCGACAGCTTTGTGAGCCACCACGCTACGAATATGTTCATGCGGCTCGAAGATGCGGCGCTCACGCAACACGCAAGTGCCATCTTCGGCATCCTCGAGCACCCACACACACATGAACGCGTGACCGATGCTTTCCTCAGCAGCCTCAACCTGGCGGCCATCCAGTCGCACGCAGATGCCATCTCTGGCATGTTCACATCTCCAGACCGTGAATTGCGAAAGAGGGCAGTGCAGACGCTCTGCAGGCTCGAAGGATCCGCGCTCACGCCGTACGCGAGCGCCCTCGTTGGCATCCTGTCCGTCGCAGATGCACACTACCTGCGCGACACGACGATGACGGCAATCTGCAGTCTTCAGCCAGCAGTGCTCGCACCGCACGTCCTTGCCATCCTGCGCATCCTCGCAGTTCCCGATGTGACGTTGCGCTACAAGCACGACTCCGAGTTATCGGTGCGACGCAATGCCGCGATATCACTCGGCAGGCTCGAACCGGTCGCGCTCACACCGCACATGGGTGCTCTCGTCGCAATACTCCAAGACTCCGACATGTGGGTGCGCCACGAGGCAACGAGGGCGCTCGGCAAGGTGGAACAGACCAACCTAATCGCGTCGCACCCGGATATCATCACCGGCATCCGCGCAGACTCCGACATGTGGGCACGCCACGAGGTGCCATGGGCGCTCAGCAAGCTCAAACGCACAGAGCTCACGCCACACGCAGGTGACATCATCGCCATGCTCGAAGACCCAGATGAGTGGGTGCGCCACGCCGCGGCTGAGGCGTTCAAGAAGCTCGATCGGGCCGTGCTCACGCCACACAGCAGTGCATTCGTCGCAATGCTATCCTACCCCGATTATGACATCAGCGAACTCGCAGAGAAAGCGCTCGGCATGATCGATCGGGCGGCACTCACGCCACATGCCGGTGCCATCATCGCCTTGCTCTCGCGTACCGATTCGAATCTTACCCGCAACCGGGCGTTCAATGCGTTGAGAATGCTAGAAGAATCGGCGCTCTGGTCATGCACTGGCGCTATCGTGGACATGCTCACGCACCCGCATGAAAGTACCCGGGCCACCGCCGTGAGGTTGTTCGACAAGCTCGAATACAGGGCTCAATCTTCGCACGCAGCCACCATCGTCGGCCTGCTCACGGACTCGTGCCGAAACACCCGCTTCGCGGTGTTACGCATGTTTTCACGGGAGTATTACTTCTACAAGCTCACACCACCGGTAATCGCAATGGCGCAGAGTGCCATAACCAAAATGCTCGAGGATGGTAATTATCGTGTGCGTGAAGAGGCACCGTATGCGCTGGAAATTCTGAAGAAGATGCTCGCGGAATACCACTGGGCCACGGCGCGCGTGTACCTCGTCCGTTCGTATGGCCGCTTTTGGTACGAGGAGGCGGGCAAGTCGCTCTGCGCCCCCGGTGGCAAGTGGGCAGAAAACGACCGCGCCGAATTCGAGGCCGAGTTTAGTCACCTCAGCCAGTGAAGTGGCGAGGACGGCGCATCACGGATGGCAGATTCAAGGGGCGGAAGCACTAGCAGCGGGTGCAGTGAGAGGGGCTCAGAGACGCGCACGGGGAGGTGGAGTGAGAGGGGAGGGGGTGTGGGTGGAGGCAGGCGTGTTATGTAACCCGGAATTACTTAATTAGCATTCATCATACGAAATTACAAAAAGGGTATATATATATATATATATATATATATACATATAGCCACAGCACACTCGTCTCACCGCGCGCGCGGCCGTGCCACACCAATCAGCTATCGTTGGCCCGCGCTTGGGGCCATGGGATGGAGATAGCTATAACGCGGGAGAGCCTTGGGGTGTGGAGAGCAGTGGGATGCGGAGAGCAACGGGGTGGGATATATAGCCTACCCCAAGACTCTGCCCGCCCCATGGCGATATAAAGCACTGGGGTGTGGATAACACCGGGGTAGGGAGCGCACTGATACGAGGAGAGCCGCTGCGCGAGGAGTGCACTCGGGTGTGGGGAGATCCACCGAGACTGGCGTTGGGGTGGAGAAAGCGCTGGGGGTGAGGATAGCATCGGGGAGCCTCTTGTAAAAAAAAAAAACGCATTTGGGTGGTTTTGTGTGGGAGCGTCAATGCTCTCCCACACCAAGGCACTCACCGAAGACTCTCCACGCCACCACACGGTTCTCACAAAGGCTCTCCTCACCCGAAGGCTCGCTCACCGCAATGCTCTCCCCGCCACAACGCTCACACCCCACCCAAGGCTCTCGCACCCACGCGCCCCTCTATACTTGGCGTCCCACACAGTCCCCCTCCGTCTCTCCCACCCACGACCTGGCCGTGGCTCATGATGCACAGCCATGGCTGCAACGCCCACCGGATGTACCCGACCCATCATTTGCCCGTCGCTGCAGATGAACTCCACAGCGGTTCTGCCCCGAAGCTCATGCGCCGCCCGCCCTTGGTCACAACGACGGCGACCGACACAGTCGACATGGACGTGACTCATTCGGCCGATTCGGTCGAACCTACATCGTCGATGAAAAGATGCTGCAGCCACACGTGGAGCTCTTCCGCAGTTTTCGCTTTAAGTCCATGAACGACTGCGCGTTTCTGTTGAGGGAGGCGGGTGTGTTGCAAAGGACCGGGTGTGCATGTGAATGGGCTTGGCATTTACCGTGAGGTCAAGAAGTGATTTCACATCGAGGTCTCTCGCAGCGACCATTGTGTTGAAGAGCGTCTCGTCGTCGAACTGGGAGATGAATTCGGCGTGGACTGCGGGTGAGGTGTCGTCCTGCGCGAGCTTACAGAACTCAATGACTTTCTCGAGATCCTTGGAGCCGATGCCGAACCAGAACGGCTGGTCCTCGTGCGTGTCAACCATCTTCTTGACAGTCATTGATAGGCAAGCCGCTTCCTTCGGGACGATGAAAATCTTGCCCTCACCTGAACGAAGCCTGACCTCGTTGGAGTCCGCTTCGTCGTTGGAGTCCGTCGATCGGCAGGGGCGCTTGCTTACCATCCTGCCAGGTGCACGTTCGCGCGCCATGTGCGAATGTCTACAATCCTGTGCAAAATCGGTCAACAGGGCACATATGAGAGCACGATGGTCGGTGACCGCTAGCAGCGCGCAGGTGGCCAGTTTCCAGTTGCGATCGGCCACCCACTTGCCGCGATGGAGGCACCGGCGTCAGTGCGACGCTCGGGCGCACGTTGGTGCGCACGGGCGCACGTATGCGCACGAGGGCGCGCGCCCATGCGGGCACGCGAGCGCGTGGAGGCGCACGGGGGCGCGGGCGCGCGGGCGCGAAAGCGCGAGGGCGCGAAAGCGCGAGGGCGTGCGCGCGCCGTGGCCGCGCCGGCGCACCGGAACACCTGGTTGTCTCAGCTAATTCCAAAATAGTTAGCACCGACGGTACAAAGTTCCATTTTCAGATATACCCCCGTCGGTCTGGGTTTTAAATCCGCATGTGAACTGCATCATCGATGAGATGCGGCTTTTTTCAATACACAAATCAACCTTCGAACAACTTTTTCAAATCCGCGCCGTTTTTGATTATCCACATACATACGCGTCGGCAACCAGGTGCGTCGCTATGCCGGCCACAGTGCGCGGCCGCCTGCCACCGGCCAGTCACCAACCACCGGCCATCGGGAAGCGCGCGGCCACGACTCATTGCCACCGCCACCCACCGGCAGCCGGGCGCGGGCCGCCGGCTGCTGCCGGCCACTTTCACACTGACGCCCGTGCCACGTCGGCACAGAGATGAAGCGCCGGCTCGACCACTACACCGTCACCACCCTCGCTAGTGCCCTCGCCGCCGCATCTGCCAGTGTGCGCTACGCGGCTGTGATGACCCTCGGTAAACTCGACAATGAGACACTCAAGCCACACATCGGTGCCATCGTGGGCTTGCTCACGGACTCAAATGAGAGGGTGCGCTGTGCGGCTGCACTTACCCTTGGTGAGCTCGACAAGGCGGTGCGCATGCCACACGGCTGTGCCATCATCGGCTTGCTCAATGACTCCAATGAAGGGGTGCGTCACGCGGCGGCGATAGCGCTCGGTGGGCGCGATGCGGTGCTCGAGTCACACGACACGGTGGGAATGCTAGTCGATACAATCAACACCACCTTCGCTACTGCCGCAGTCGCCGCCATCGCCGAAGCCACCCTCATCGCCACAAAAGCCGAGTTCATCGCCCTCACCAAACTGTACGCGCCAGGTTGCGTGTGCGCAGAGCGCGACCACGCCTCGTTCGAGGATGAGTTCATCTAGTTCCATCCACGAAGCCGCTGCCACTTGCAGAGAGCAGCGTCGCATTGGGTGCATCACAGGAGGATGCGTGGATGCACAACACGATGCATGCATCTCCGCCGCCGCACGTGATTGTCCGGTCTTACCTGAACTGCCCCGTCGCCCGTGTGTAAGGGCGTACAACAAAATAGTGTCATGTGCCGCGGGTTGTATGCTGCGGACGGTAGGCGTTTCGTGGTTGTGTGTGGTCTGTGGGTTGGGTGCGGAGAGCGCTGGGGTCAGAGAGTCGCGGGCGGACGAGGGGTGAGACCTGGGGTTACTAGCCCTGAGAAGGTGCGAGCCCTGGGGCGGGGAGCCTTGCGGTGAGCGCATTGAGTGTGATGAGAGCATTGGGGCGGATATAGCCTTTGGGGTGTGGATAGCCTTAGGGCGGGGATGGCGTTGGGGTGTGTAGAGCCTTGGGGTGAAGAGAGCCTCGAGGTGGGGATAGGCCTTGCGGTGGGGAGCAGTGTGGTGGGGATATCTTGGGGTAGGGAGAGCATTGGGGTGGGGTGAGTGCATTGAGGCCGTGGGGTGATAGCACTGGGGTGAAGCGCATTAGAGGCGTGGGGCGAGGATAGCGGTTGGGTGTGGAGAGCATTGGGCTGCGGAGAGTCGTGGAGTGGAGATAGATCTCCTCCGATTAGGGTTAGGGTTAGGGTTAGGGTTATGTAGCCCTGGGATAGAGATAGCCTTGGGGTGGGGATAACATTGGGGTGGGGATATCATTGGAGTGGGTATAGCACTGGGACGGGGAGCCCGGAGGTCGGGATACGCCCTGAGGTAGGGAGAGTCTTGGGGTGGGAAGAGCATTGGGGTGGGGAGCCTTGAGGTCGGGATAGACCTTGCGGTGGGAAAGTATTGGGGTGGGAAGAGCATTGGGGTGGGGTAGGGTGAGTGCGTCGATGCCGTTGGGTGAGCGAGCATTGAAGCGGGGATAGGCATTGCGGTTGTGAGAGTCTTGGGACGGGGACAGTCTGGGGG
>Ga0209768_10002746_pt1 | contig 10794 bp, 10 predicted proteins | sample LauGreSBDMM110SD_3_FD_187564 | JGI IMG/M metagenome (GOLD analysis project Ga0209768, IMG submission 187564) | Freshwater lake microbial communities from Lake Michigan, USA - Sp13.BD.MM110.SD (SPAdes) (version 2) | ecosystem: Environmental > Aquatic > Freshwater > Lake | place: Lake Michigan... | reverse complement strand
GAGGGCGCATCTGGCAAATATTGGTTACGTATGAATGGCATTCTTGCAAGCAAAATTACTGCAGTAGAAGTTGGGCGAGATACTCTGCAAAGCACAAAGGCTTACACAAAGATTATGAAGAAACGTTTTGTAAGTGATGTCATCATTGTTACCGACGCCTATCACTGCAAGAGAGCAATGACCATGGCAAATGATGAAGGTGTTGTGAGCACATGTTCCCCCGTGCAAACGGGTCCAAACACTTTAGAAAATAGCGGCTATAGATACTTAATTCGGGAGGCCGCTGCATATCTTTCTTATATAACTGTTGGCCGGCGTGGAATAAATGTAAGTGATCGTTTACCTGATGCAGACATTGTCACTAAGGTGCTTCCATGACCTATAGCAGTTTTGACCAAGAGAGATTCTTGGATGAACCAGCAAAGCGTCCTGGTCGCACAGAATTTATGCGAGATCGCGCACGAGTAATTCATTCGGCTGCGCTTCGACGATTAGCTGCAAAAACTCAAGTTGCTGTTCCTTGGGAAAATGATTTTCAGCGTACTCGGCTTTCTCATTCTTTAGAGTGCGCACAGATTGGACGAGAACTCGGAGAATCACTCGGCGCCGATCCAGATCTGCAAGACACTGCTTGTTTGTCACATGATTTAGGACATCCACCTTTTGGGCACAACGGTGAAGAAGCGCTAGCTGTGATTGCAGAAGATTTTGGTGGCTTTGAGGGAAATGCTCAGAGCTTTCGCTTACTTGTTCGCCTTGAAGCCAAAACAGTTGATTCCAATGGCAAGAGTATTGGGCTCAACTTAACTAGAGCATCACTAGATGGTGCAACAAAGTACCCATGGCCACGAAGTGAAAACTCCCGCAAATTTGGAGTCTATGACGATGATGTTGAAGTCTTTAGTTGGATGCGCGAGGGCGCACCTGCTGGGAAAAAATGTATTGAAGCTCAAATCATGGACTGGTCTGATGATTGTGCATACTCTGTCCATGATTTAGAGGATGCAATCTTTGCAGGACAAGTCTCAGTAAAAACATTCGAAAAAGATTTTGCAGATCTATACACGGTCATGACGCGGGATTACAAAAGCGATGCGACAGAACAAGAAGCATTGGATGCGCATAAACGATTATCAGAGCTTTCTGCCTGGCCTCATTATTATGATGGAAGCCACCGAAGCCTTGCTCGGCTTAAAGACTCCACAAGCCAGTTAATTGGCCGCTTTGTTCTAGCCGCTGAAGTTGAAACACGAAGAGTTCATGGCGATGGGGATCTATCTCGCTATGGGGCCAACCTTGAGATTCCACGTGATCAGAAAGTAGAAGTAGATTTCCTAAAATCCCTTGCAGGACACTATTTGATAAACGCCGCACACTCTCAAGAGCGGTACGCAAAACAACAAGTAATCATTAGTGAATTAGTTGAGATGCTCTTGAAATATCCACATGAGCTTGACTCATTTTTCAAGAAACCCTGGGATGAAGCAAGTGATGAAAAAGCCAAAATGCGCGTGATTATTGATCAAGTAGCAGCCCTTACCGACCCCGGGGCCTATGCCTTACATGCACGTTTGATTGCCAATCGGTAGGGTTTGATTATGAGTGGTCGCATTCGAGAAGACGATGTTGCATACATCCGTGACCGTGCTCCCATCGATGAAGTCGTTGCAGATTATGTGCAGTTAAAAAGCGCCGGTGGTGGACAGAAAAAAGGACTTTGTCCTTTCCATGATGAGAAGTCACCTTCTTTTCACGTAACACCCAGCAAAGGTTATTTTCACTGCTTTGGTTGCCAAACAGGTGGCGATGTCATTGCATTTTTAATGAAGATTGATCATTTAACTTTTGCAGAGACGATTGAACGCCTTGCCGATCGAATCGGTTACACATTGCGCTATGACGAAGGTTCATCCGGTCCAGTCGTGACTTCTGGTGCGCGAAGTCGATTAATCAGTGCAAATCTTGAGGCATCAAAGTTTTATCAAGAACAACTCAACACATCACAAGGTGCAGCCCACGGCCGTGAACTTTTAACTAAGCGTGGCTTTGATAAGGCAGCATGTGATCAATTTGGAGTCGGATATGCACCAGATGAATGGGATGGGCTGACCAAACATCTTCGCACACTCGGATACACGATCGATGAACTTGAATTAGCTGGTTTATCAAAGATGGGGCAGAGAGGTCCCATTGATCGTTTTCGCAATCGCCTCACATGGCCGATCCGCGACATCTCAGGTGATGTGGTTGGTTTTGGGGCAAGAAAGCTTGCAAGTGATGAAGAAGATCAAGGACCAAAGTATTTAAATACACCTGAAACTCCTATCTATAAGAAGAGTCAGGTTCTTTATGGTTTAGATGTTGCAAAGAAAGAGATTGCTAAAAAACGACAGGCAGTAATTGTTGAGGGATATACCGATGTTATGGCGGCGCATTTAGCAGGAATAACTACTGCAGTTGCAACATGTGGAACAGCCTTTGGCGCAGACCACATTCGAATACTGCGCAGATTGCTGATGGATGATGATGCTTTCCGCGGTGAAGTAATCTTCACATTTGATGGAGATGCCGCTGGTCAAAAGGCTGCTCTTCGAGCTTTTAGTGAAGATCAAAAGTTTGTTACTCAGACTTTTGTAGCTGTCGAACCCGATGGGTTAGATCCATGTGAGCTTCGCCAAGAAAAAGGTGATGCGGCGCTTCGCGATTTAATTGCACGTCGTGTTCCACTTTTTGAGTTTGCCATTCGCGCAGAACTTGCACATCACAAACTGGATTCGGCAGAGGGTCGTGTAAATGCACTTAACTCCGCAGCCCCTCTTGTTGCACAGATTAGAGATAAGTCACTTCGTCCTGAATACACAAGACTTCTTGCCGGTTGGCTCGGGGTAGAAGTTGAAATTGTTACAAAAGCAGTTGCCCAAGGAGCTAAATCTGCACCGCGTAGTCAAGGCGCACAGATTGATCAAAATAATGAAGAGGGTGCAACGGAGCAAGAAAAATTTAGACCAGATCCAAATGAGGCTAGATTATTTCTTGAGCGAGAAGTACTAAAGGCACGATTACAAGAGGCAAGTTTATTTGTCGATGGTTTATGGAGTTCAATTGAATCGGGAGCATTTACCCATCCTTCATACATGGCACTTCAAAAAGAGATTTCTAAACATGATGAAATCTCGCCAGAATTAATTACAGATGAAAACGTTAAAGCGCTTTTTACTGAGCTAAATGTTGAACCAATTAGATCTGATGGTAAACCCACACATGTTTATGTGGTCAGCATCGTTGCGCGTTTGCGCGAAGTTGCGATATCCCGCTCGATTGCAGAGTTGAAATCTTCACTGCAGAGACTTAATCCAGTTGAGAATGAGATTGAATACAACGCAGCCTTTGCCCAGTTAGTGGCGCTAGAGAGCGCACGCAGATCCCTTCATGACTTGGCATTGGGAAGCCTCTAATCAACTTTTAGGGTGGCCGTTAGTTTGAGTCACTACGCTCCAGTGCGATAGAGTTAGCGCTCACGCCCTTAATCCCTGATAGCTCAACGGCAGAGCAGTCGACTGTTAATCGACAGGTTCTTGGTTCGAATCCAAGTCAGGGAGCATGAGTTTTAGTCGAAGGTCAGCATTGCGATTGACCCTGGCCAGTTTGTCTGCAACTGTACTTGGTTCAAACTCTGCAGAGGGCGCATCGGGCACAAGAATTGTCAGGTTGTCCAAAGTAAAAGTAGGCGCTTCTCACAAGTTCCAACTTGCCAATGGGGCGTCAGCGTTGTTGTTTCGCACTAAAGCTGGAGTATTTGCCTATCAAACTATTTGTACCCACAACGGTGGTTCAGTGGAATATTTTGCAGCAAGCAAATTAATGGTTTGCCGAGTTCACAATGCAAGTTTTGATCCGCTCGAATCTGGCAAAGTAGTAAAGGGTCCAGATGGATCTGCTGCCGCAACTATTAGATCGCTACCAAGTGTCAAAGTTAAGGTCTCAGGCGCCTGGATTGTGTTGGGCTAAAGTAATTATTGATCAAATTAGTAGTTGTCTATAGGCTGGATATAAGTTGATTTTAATCTTTTTCTAAGGTTTGAATGCAATTGTGTCAAATACATTTAAAGTAGATAGCAGAAAGCAGGCCATATAGTGAAAACTCCTACCAAGGTTATTGCAGCATTTCTTTTAGGTGCGGGCATTGTTGGAGGAGTTGCAACCGCTGCAACAACACAACCTTTGGGCGTAAAGGTCTGCGTGGACAAAAAAACACAAGCCATCTTTCTTGCAGGTTCATCTGGATGCTCATCAGCTCGTACACCTTTAACGTTAGGTGCACCAACTATTGATGTTAAGAGCATCGCTGCCCTTGTGACCCCATCAGTAGTTTCAATTAAAGTCACTTCAACTTTGGGCTCAGGAACAGGCAGTGGCTCGGTCTATAAATCAGATGGCAATGTTTCATACATAATCACCAATAACCATGTTATTGAAGATGCTGCAACTTCAGGCACAATCTCGGTAGAGCTTTTGAACGGGAACACCCTGACAGCGCAAATTGTTGGAAGAGATTCCGCCTACGACCTAGCCGTATTGAAAGTTAATCGTGGAAATCTTCCAACCGTTACTGTAGGAGACTCATCAAAAATTAGCGTAGGCGATCCAGTAGTTGCGATCGGATCACCATTGGGATTGGCAAGCACAGTTACCAGTGGAATTGTTTCAGCCCTAAATAGACCTGTTACAACAGGAACATCTGGAGCAGAATCTTTTGTGAATGCAATTCAAACTGATGCTGCAATCAATCCTGGTAACTCCGGGGGAGCGCTTTTGGATTCATTGGGCAGAATCATTGGCGTTAACTCAGCCATCGCAACGGTTTCTTCAGGCGGCGTTAGTGGAAATATAGGTCTTGGATTTTCAATTCCAATTAACGAGGCCAAACGAGTAATCGATGAGTTGATCGCAACAGGTAAATCAACCAGACCATTCTTAGGAGTGGAGTTCGATCCGACATTTACTGGAACTGGAGCAAAGATACTGCGTCTTACATCAGGAGAAGCTGCAGAAAAAGCAGGAATACCAGTCGGATCGATCATTACAAGTATTGGTGGGTTAAGAATTGCAGACACCACGGCGGCAGTTGTTCGGATTCGCTCTTATGCACCAGGTAGCACTGTGAGCATTGTTGTGGAACTACCCAACGGTACTGATAAAACTTTCACAGTTACATTAGGAAGCACGCCTTCGCGGTAATAAGTAGGTTATAAAACTACTGCGCGTAATTGTTCTGCAGATTGTTCTGGACGAAGATCCATTATGAATGCGCCCATTGCTGACTCTGAACCTGACAAATATTTTAATTTACCTGGCGCTCTACGAACGCTGGTGATCTGCCAATGCAAGCGCATTAGGTCCCGGCCAACGCGCACTGGTGCCTGATGCCATGCAGCAATGTATGCCATATCAATTCCGAAAACCCCATCTAAACGTTTTGTAACTTCAAGTGCGATTTCAGGGAAACTTGCCCGATCTGCCTCGGTCAACTGAGTTAAATCTGCAACAGGATTTATTGGGGCAACATGAATTTCAAATGAGTATCTAGATGCGTAAGGAACGAAAGCAACCCATCGATCATTTTTAGCGATGATTCGATCTTTCTCCAAAATTTCGCGGGCAATAATCTCATCAAAAAGTACTTTGCCTGTCTGATCTTTATATTTCTTTGCAACGGACAGCATTTTCTCAACCTTGGGAGGTACATATGAATATGCATAGATCTGACCATGCGGATGTGTCAAAGTCACACCCACTTCTTCGCCTCTATTTTCAAAAGCTGCAATGTGCTCAATAAAACTCTCTTTAGAAAGCTCTGCTGTTCTATCGATCCACGCTTCCAAAAGTGTACGCACGCGATCTACAGTCAAATCTTTAAATGATCCCGCGTGGCTTGAGGTAAAGCAAACAACTTCACACTTACCAGCTGCTGTTCCTAAATCTGTATCTGGGCCCACAATGTCAGGTAACGCCCAATCACCTTGTGGCGCGCGAAGAGATGGTGAACGATTATCAAAGACAACAACTTCAAAATCTTGTTCTGGGATTTCAGTTAATTTTTCGGAAGTAGAAGGACAAAGAGGGCAGAGTTCTTTAGGCGGCAAAAAAACTCGGCCTTGACGATGTGCTGCCATAACAACCCATTCATTTACAAGTGGGTCAAGACGAAGTTCACCAATTTCTGGTTGGCTCTCTGGTTCGCGTTTATCAACCAAATTGCGCTCTTGCGACTTAGTGTCGTAATAGCGAATGGTTCGACCATCGGCCAAATCTCGGTCACTTCTGACCACGCCACCAGTTAGTTTTTTCTGAGCAACCATAATGTGAGCACTCTACCTTTTTTCAGTTAATCTGCGGTTCACCCCGGCTAGTTAATGACCAGCCCGGCACTACTAGTTTCTAATCTGCCCTTTACATCCATTGGTTGCTGGCTTTTTAGTGGGAGTAGGTGTTGGTGAGGGTGATGGAGTTGGCTCTGGCCCCTGGGTAACGACAAAGTTAACGGGAACAGTTGCATCAGCATGTGTTCCTGAAACATCTTCATACAAAAGTTTTCCTGAATAACTTCCTGCTGGAACAGCTTTGACTGACAATGTCCAAACACCACTAGTTTCTCTGATCAGTCTTTGAGTTGGTAATGGTGATGGTTTTGTGACTGCATCAAAAACTAGTTTCACAGATCCTGTTACAACAGGCAGAGAAGTTGGACGTGTGACATTGACTTTAAATGTGACAGCTTTATCGCTAGAAGTTGCAGCTTGGGATGTTAATAACATATTTGATGGCTCTTGCTTAGGCATCAATTCATCAAGTGTTGGAGTCCAGATTCCTTGAATCAAATCCAAGAAAGATTTTTGCGAACCACTAAATACATTTAAATCAAGTCGGCTCCCAGGGACACCGTATTTTGGTGCAATTCCACACGAGGAATACTGCCAAAGCGTCCACTGTGACTCACAGTTTTTACTGGTCCATGAATGCACAAAGCATCCACCCTCTTTAACTCCAGGTTGATTTCCCGGTTTTGCGGGATCTATTCCATAGTGGGCAAGCCATAACGGATACTGAGCTAACTCCTTTGTTCTATTCATTGAACCTTCAAGAAAACTGGCATATGAATACAAGATCGGTGTCTTACCTGTTTTTTCTTTCAAAGATGCCAGGAAAGTTGTTGCCCATAAAGTCACTGCGGTTCTAGTTGCGTTCTTAAGGCATGTTCCAGATGCGGAGTAACGAACACATTTGTTTTCAAGATCTAGCGCATATGGCAGATCTTTTTCTCCATAACCTCCAAGTGAGGCTAATCGCCAAACAACCTTTTGAGCCTGAGCCAGGGCATCTCTTTTAATTCCTTCTTCATCAGTTACATCCGGCAAATATGCATAGTGGTAGAAGCCTGTAAAGATACCGGCTGCTTGCGCGGCGTTGTGATCCATTGCGGCATATTTCAAGGAGAGTGCATCACCTTTTTCAGTGGTATCTGAAGCTTTAATAAAGACAAATCGCAGACCATTTTCATACATCTTTACGAAATCAATCTTTGCATCATTTGGATGTTGCCATCTACTTACATCTGCTCCATGTATTCGACCACCAGGGCCCACTAAATCAATAAACAATGCTGGATCAGAAACGCCAGACCCATCGCTTTTTTCAAGTGCAACCGTTCGCATCGGTGACTTCACGCTTTTCTTATTGACTAGAGCAACAGCCCTATAACGAACTTTTGAATCAAAGGAGGCTGCAGGTTTTACAACTTTCCATGTGCCGGCCCGAGTTACTTGTGTGGTGAACTTCGTAGGGCTCCATGCTCCATTTTTCTCAATTTCAATTGTAACGGTAGCACCTGATTTATTTGGCTTTAAAGTTCCATAAAGTGTTACCCGAGGTTCAATTGCGTTGGGTGTTTGCTTAACCGTCATCGAAAGCTCAGATGGTGCCGCATATGTTGCAGGTGCCGGACCAACGCTGATAAGTAATGAGCAGGCAATTACGAGAGATCTAAACTTCATTTTTCAATTAACTCCACTTTAATCTTTAGGACATCCTCAATGACGGTTAGTAAATCGGACTTTAAATTTGGACGAGTCTGCTGATACTCATGTGATGTTGCAAATTTGCGACTATCTGAAAAATCTAAGGTCAGAACTCCATTTTCAAAGGAGCTTAACCTGGCATCAAAATATGCCAACCAAGCGATGCGATTCTTGGCCTCAAGTGCATCTAGTACTTGATTCCATTGAGAACGAATCTGTGAAAGTTCCATAGTCCCCAACATTACAGGTGTAAATGAAACGATTTCCTTGGCTAGTGTTTGGGCGCGCCAATCCAATTAAAGAATTCACGCACTAGTTGAACACGCATATTTTTTGTTCTATCTGACTGCACATTTAATACCTGTGCGATTCTTGAGACGATCTGTTCCACAGCCTTTTCACTGACAAATCGTATGCGACCAATCTCAGCATTTGTTAAGCCCTTGGCTACTAATCTAAGTGTTTCAATTTGAATGTTTGTTAATTTTGACATCATCGATTCTGAAACTTTACTGCTCAGTGCCAGGTTGCCATTGATCCAAACAGGCGGAGCACCTTTGTCTTTAAGCCGCGATTGGCTCAGAACATCACAGAGAGAAGCGATCGTGGTAATTGTGTTTTTAAGTACGAGCATTGAACCATCGGGAAGATCTGTATGAACCTCACCGAGGATTCGAAGGTCTGCGCAAGGAACCAAAATGACAATTCCGATCTCGGGATCTTCAAGACGCAGATCACGGGCAATCGCAATTGAACGCTCATCAGAATTATGCATGTCGATCAAAAGAACATTGGGGTGGAGGGTTCGTTGAACTGCAATCGCACTGGAGCTTTTAGAGACCTCTCCGACAACATTTACGCCATGTAGTTTTAGTGCAGAAGCGATACTAGATAATTCAAAAGAATCATCCATAACTATTAACACTCGATCGCTCATATAGTGACGCTATGGCAACTAAGGTGGTTCACCTATTTAGAAGAGCCTAATCTGCGGGGGGTACCACTCAATCAAAAAAGTCGGTTTTACTTGCTCCTGACGTAACCGAGAAAAACGATCAAAGTTGGTGGGGCGGGTCGGGCTCGAACCGACGACGACAGAATTATGAGTTCTGGGCTCTAACCAACTGAGCTACCGCCCCGTGCAAGGGGAGTGTACAAGAGAGACGCAGCGGCTGGTTAAATGAGATCAAGATGACAGCCTGAGTGCGAGTGTTGAGGCAGTGAATTGATCGGGAAAAATTACCGAACAGTTATCCTTTTGGCGTGCGTAAAACGGTAGCGGGTTCATTAGTTTTCCTTGTATCACTCACTCTCATTACCCCCGCACTTGCTGCTCCTACCTATACTTTTCCTGTCTCAGGTTGTGAGGTGAACTTCACTCGTGCACATCATGACTATGCAGCCTCTGACATTCTGGCTAAAGCAGGTTGTAAATTCGTTTCGCCAATTGATGGAGTTATCGATGAAGTTAATCGAATTGACACATGGAGCGGAAGGATAAATTTAGGCATAACGCGTGGCGGGCGATCAGTATCTTTAATTGGCTCTGACGGTGTGCGCTATTACGGCTCACATTTGAAATCAATTCCAACAAACATTGTTCCTGGATTAGCAGTTAAGGCCGGCCAAACTCTAGGAACTGTTGGCTCTACAGGAAGTGCCCGTGGAACTTCGCCACATTTGCATTTCGGAATTTCATGGCCGACCGCTGCAGATATTTGGTGGGTTCGCCGTGGTGAAGTTTTGCCGTGGAAATATTTAAATGCGTGGAAAGAAGGAAAAGATTTATCGCCGGTCAAGGAAGTCAATAAACGTAAATTAAAAGTTGGAGAAATTCCCCCTGAACCAAAGAAGTAAGCAATAAAAAACCCCGCCAGTTACCCGGCGGGGTTTTTTAATAGTTAGTGTTGATTAGGCAGGGTTTACTGCATCAGCCTGAGGACCCTTTGGACCCTGCACGACCTCAAATGAAACTGCCTGACCCTCTTCAAGGGACTTGTAACCGTTTCCTTGAATTGCTGAGTAGTGAACGAAAACATCTTGTCCGCCACCATCAACTGCAATGAAACCGAAACCCTTTTCAGAGTTGAACCACTTAACTGTGCCTGTTGCCATGTATTTATTTCCTTCGATATGTGGGTGATCCGAGAAATCCTCGAATCACGGTCTTCCTCTTGCTCCAGCTATACCGATTATGCAAAACATGAAACGGGTACTGATTAAGCGTCCGACTAGGGTCAACTGTACCTCCTATGTGCCCATACACCTATACCAGGGGTAGACAGTTTCACGCTCAAGGGTGTGTAATTAAGGTGTTCACAAAGCAAGTTATTGAATTGTTATAAGCAATTCAAGGGTGTTTATGCCGCTGGGGAAGGTCGCATAAGGCGCACCTTGCTAGGAGAACAATGCAACGTCTAACACAGCCTTCTAACCGTTTGCAGGTGAGAGGTTTCTTAACTATTTATTCGGCTCCATCTGCCCTGCGCCACCATATTGATTGGGCCATTCAAAACGTTTTGGGCAACTGGATTAATTTAACCTGGAGCCAACAAAGCTTAGTGCCAGGAACTTTTCGCACTCAATTAGAGTTTCGAGATCGCGCAGGTGCCTCATCAGAAATTGCTAGCGCACTTGCTAGCTGGCACTACTTAAACTTTGAAGTTATTGAAAGCGGTGAACCGCAGGGTGAGATCTTTCGATTCACACCAGAGTTAGG
>Ga0209768_10002738_pt1 | contig 10811 bp, 9 predicted proteins | sample LauGreSBDMM110SD_3_FD_187564 | JGI IMG/M metagenome (GOLD analysis project Ga0209768, IMG submission 187564) | Freshwater lake microbial communities from Lake Michigan, USA - Sp13.BD.MM110.SD (SPAdes) (version 2) | ecosystem: Environmental > Aquatic > Freshwater > Lake | place: Lake Michigan... | reverse complement strand
ATATATTTTTCCAAGAATGAATTGAATTGCGTTTTGTATATCTTCGGCTAATTTCATACAAGCTGATGTGTAAGGAGGGACCGCTGTATTGGCTTCACTACTTTGTGTGGTAAAATGGCTTGCAAAGCGTTCTATAAGTTTATCCATTTATAATATATATAATTATATTATAAATTAATTTATTGTTTATTGTTAATTGTTAATTGTTTAAGCTAAATGTTAACACTTTTTAAAATTGATTACTATTTTTAACATTTTTAACTTAAAAATAGTAATATAGATGCTAGAGTTTACTTTTAAAAATTTTTACATTGATGGCTATGAAGGCTCTATTGATACTATATATTATGAAGGAACAGACCCTACTATTGTTATAACGCATACATTTTATAATGAAGATGGAGACAAAATAAAATTATACTATTATGTGTCTAATAAAACAAGGAAGCTTACTTTAAGAAATATTTATGAAGCACTAGACGCACAAACAGATGCTTATTTTAAAATATATACAACTACTAATACTAGAAAACTGTATATTGAAGATTTAAAGCGTATAAATCCTATTAGTTTTGAGTTAATTACTTATGGTTATTGTACAGATGATGAAACTAGTGATTAATATCCCCCGCGTAGACGCAATACAAGGTGCAGTGTGCTTTCTTTTTGAATATTATAATCGCTTAATGTGCGTCCATCTTCAAGCTGTTTTCCGGCAAAAATTAGGCGCTGTTGGTCGGGCGGAATACCTTCTTTATCTTGAATCTTGGATTTAATGTTGTCAACGCTGTCAGATGGCTCTACTTCTAGTGTAATAGTTTTTCCAGTAAGTGTTTTTACGAAAATTTGCATTGTTATACTATTAGTAAGTATTATAAATTTGTTTTTATATTTTTTTTATATATATATTATAATATTATATATTAGAAAATGTCTTCTAATTGTTATGACATTAGTCTTAACACTAATAACGTTAACACTAATAACGTTAACACTAATAACGTTAACACTTATAATGTAGTTGATTGTTATTATACATTTATGATGAATATAAAAGTTTCAAATGGTCCATTAGCAAATGGCAACACTCATGCCGAACTAGAAATATATTATAAGTCAACAGATTATGACGCCGTCGATAAAGTATACTATATTGAACATGGTCCAAATCCTATAAGAAAATATATTGGCTCGCATGTTATATGGGATACTGAAAATCATACACGTTTTAGTGTATTATACTAACTAGTCTCTCTTAAAAATTTGTTTATTTAAAATATTTAAAATGTTTACAAAAAATGTTTAAATAATTATTTACTAATACTATATATTATTAACATATGCCTTATATATTAGAAGTTCAAAAGTTTGACTGGAATGAAAAAAGCGAGCATGTTGGTTATATGAATAAAATTTTCAACACTAAACAAGAAGCAAGTGATTATTATGATAAATTTAATCCACATATGCGTTCTTTACGCGCACATAATTCTTGGTGTAGTGATTGGGATCCCAACTCTTATTTAATGTATATTGTGAGAGAAAGATTTTATGAATATTTAAAAATTCCATCTTTTGAAGATGCTCAAAAACAATAGCTAATCACTAATAAAATTCTCTCAAAATTAGTTTAATTAATTGTTTAAAAAATTGTTTATTAATTATTTAATTAATAAACTATACTAAACACAAGTGTCTTATATTAACTATTACAATGAAAGTGCTAGTATTTGATACTGAAACCACTGGCCTACAAGAAAAGGGTGCTTCAATATATGATAAATCAAAATGGCCGCACATTATACAACTTAGCTATATTTTATATGACACTTCTAATAATAGTGCATTAATTAAAAATAACTATATAAAGATTGATAAGTCTGTTATTATTTCACCAGAAAGTTTCAACATTCATAGCATAAGTAGAGAGATTTTGGATTGTCAAGGTATAAATATTGTAGACGCACTAAAAGCCTTTAATGAATGTTTGAAAGACTGTGATATCGTTGTTGGGCATAATATTTCGTTTGATAAGCGTCTAATTTTTGTAGAATGTTTCAGGCACAATATAAAACAATATTTTACGCAATTTAATAAGCATGGTCAAATAGTAAAGCCAGAGTTTTGCACTATGAAAAACAGCACAGATTTTTGTAAATTAGAGAGATTAACCAAGACCAATCAAGTTTATAATAAATTGCCTAAACTAAGCGAATTATATAGTCTATTGTTTCCGGAAGAACCGTTACCAAGTGACTTACATAATTCTCTTATTGATGTAGCAATGACTTTGCGCTGCTATTTGAAATACGTTCACAACTTTGATATAAAAGAAAGTAATGAAACACTAAGGCAATTCTTTTAAAACTATTATTAATATTATTACTATATTATTATTATTAATATTATTAATATTATTAATATATATATAATTATAATATGAAGAAACATTATACCAAGAAAGGTTATACTAAGAAAGGTTATACTAAGAAAGGTTCTACTAAGAAAATAGAAAAACAAAACTATTATTTCGGTTTAGGAGGTGCTCAGTTATTTCCACCGAATCTTAGTTATTGGAACACTTTTTTTAGTGATGAAGAAGAAGCCCAACTAATTGCTTTAAAAAACGAGTTACAAGCTATGATTCAACCTGTAGGTGGTTATAATATTGCTAATAATAATATATGTACGACTATGAAGGAAAAACTTCCAACTTATTATATTCCAGAGAGACCCGAAATAGAAGTAGTTAACGGTTTAACAAAATATCCAAACGAGCGCAATTTTTATTACTATAATACTATTTTATGTGCTGCGTTTATATTATTTGCATTATTAGCTAATAAAATGGAAAATCAACGCGATTGTAACTACAAATTAATTTTTAAGGGTGGAAAAGCTATTCAATTGGTTTTGAGAACAATATTGCTTGTCTCTGAGCCAAGTAGTTATGGGCGTAGTGTTTTAAGTAATTTACATAGAAGTGATGATATTGATGTGTTACTTATACCTAAACCAACTAGTATATATAATAAAGAAGCTATGAAAATGTTAGCAATTAATATTTCTGAACTAATAAAATGGTTTTTAGATACTGATGCTACAAGTATATCATTTTTAAGTCCAGATGATAAAAAGAATAAAAATAAAAATATTTGTAAACTTGCTGTTATGTTTGGTAGTGTTGCTTATCCTTTTTCAGACATTGATTTTAGTAGTATTGCAGAGCAATCTGTGCAATTTTTCACACCATTACATCAATATAGAACTACTATATTGGGGTTAGATGTTTTATTTGAATGTCAAAGTATTAGAAATTTATTAGATGACAAAATATCATATTATGGTGATTATAGTATATTAAGAGACAAGTTTATAAAAGACGGAAATCAAACATTAGTAGATGAATCTGAATTTTTTTTGACAAAATTCAAAAAGGCAATTATTAGCTTAAATAATGGATTGCATCTTTCTCTAAATAATAGATTAGATAAAACAAATTTATTAGAACTAAATATTAATTATTTTCTTGACAAGCTTCTGAAATATTACCCATTAATTACATTGGACACTTTGAAAAAGATTTTTAAGGATGTATATGATATTGAACCTGAAAAAGTAACAAAACTAGTACTTAGTAAAACTCGTGGTCCTATTGATTATATTGAGCCTTTAATGACTCGTCATATGCCTCCGCTGCCCCCTGCGCATAGTATGCCTCATAATAGTGCTATATATGGTGTGTATCCTATGTCAGTCCAACAAATGCAATGGGAACAAATGCAATGGCAACAATGGCAACAATGGCAATGGCAACAAGAACAAAAACGGCTACATACAGAATGGGAACTACAGCAACAAACGCAAAAACAAAGTCAACATTCCAAAGGTAAAAGTAGAAAAAAAATAACTAATTATTAGTCTTAAAATTATATATTATAATATAATATAATATAATATAATATAATAATATGGCCTCTATGAATCAAGATTACTTAACAAAAGAAGAATTAGAAGCAATGAACTATCGACATTTACTTGTAATGGACAAGAACTATTCGTTTAAAACAAGTAACAAAACTAGAAGCACAAGTATGAAAAAAGATGCAATAATTAAAAGATTATTAAAACATGGAGTAAAAAAAAGTAAATTTGGTTCAGAAACTGGTCCTTATTTAAAATACGAATTTGAGCATCCTATAGCAAAGTCATTACCGTCAGGAACCTTTTTACCACCTTATTTAGTAGGAGAAATATATAGTATGAAAGAAGAGCTTGAAGACAGAGATTATGAAATGGCTTTTATTAAAAATATATTTGAACCAAGAGTAAGACCGCAAAACTTTGGAGCATTTTTTAATTTTACTATTGGTGGTTTTGACGTTCGATTGCGCATGGACGGCGACAATGCACGATTTAATGCGCATGTCGAAAATTTATATAGTCCAGACTTTTTTATTAAAGATTATGAATATTTAGTACGGCGATTTGGAATAAATGCCAAGAAATTACAAGAAAAAGGAGCATATAGAGACACGTTAGGTCATCGTTCGGGACGTTATGGACCCCAACCACCGTTTACACATACAATTCCTACAAGGGCAATATACGCTAGCTATGCTGAGTTTAAGCGTTTATATATTGATAAATTTTTTTATGAAAATATATTGGCTACTTATTCACTAATTATAGTTATTGGTGATGTATTAACACATATATTTAATTATCAAAATACTAATTATGTTCCTAAGTATCCGCAAGCTAGTGCAAACACAACATTAGAAACACGTTATTTACCCGGGCCTCAAAATAAACCAGTCAATATATTAAAACTTTATATTGGCATATTAAATATACAATTGATAAAATTGCGCGATTACAAAATATTATTAAATCCTAATATAATAAATAAGTTAAATAGTAGACTGGATACTTTAAATGAGTATTTAGTTGAGCCCGATGCTAGTATAGCAAATCAAGCAAACGCTAAATTTAATATTAGAGTTTTAGATAATGGACCCGCTCTTCCTAAAAAGCAACGCTCTTATGGTCGACATAAAAAGTCTAAATCTAAGTCTACAACACAAAAACGAGGAAAGTCTGTTTAATCTTATAGTAAGGTTATTAAAAAAAATTGAAATTTAATGTTGCGTGAAATTGAGAGATTATAATATTAATATTGAATTTAAAATGAACGAAATGAGATTTAATGTTCAAAAATATCGTAAAGATATATTGTCAAATATGCTTGCAAATCTTAAATTATCAGGTAAAGAAATGTTTAATTTAATTATGATGGAAAACACAGAAGTAGTAGATGAACGAAGACAAGGGTGGATTTACGAAACTCTTTGTCAAATTCTTATTGCTGTAAAGTGTGTTCAAGGTTTAAATTATAGTGAAATACTTGAAGGACAGTTACAAAATTTAATTCCAGTAAAAAATATTAATGTCTTGTTAAAACTAGCTATTGATGGTGGAGGTAACAATATTGTCGATTTAACTATTATGCAAGGTTGTACAATTATTCCATTTTCAATTAAATATAGAAAAAAACATAGTGAAACTGATGTATCAAAAATAGACAACACAATAACAAAGCAAAAATTAGCAAAAGACTACAAAATTGGTCTATTTGTTAAAAATAAAGAAGTTGTTATTAATCATAAATACCATAATAAGCTAAATATTGATAAACAGTTACATGATAAAATTATTGAAAATGGACTACTATTTGATGAACAAGATATTATTAAAGCATTAAGTGTATTTATTGAGAGATTTTCAAATAATGTATTAAGTATTAATGACTTTATTGAATTCATTAATGCTGAATATTTACTATCACCAAAACAACAATTGATAAAGAAATTACATCAACAAATTACATTATTAAAATTTATTAAGTCATTTTCAGAAAATGATAAAGAAAATGATAAAGAAAATGATAAAGAAAATGATAAAGAAAATGATAAAGAAAATGATAAAGAAAATAAAAAAGATGTGTTTTGCTTGGCTCATAAACCGAGAAGTGGTAAAAGCATTTCGTTATTACTTATTTGTAAGTTTCTATTAGAACAAGGTTACAAAAAAATTCTTATTATGACCTCTGTTCCAGCAACTATAAATAGTTTCATTAACGATTTAGAAACGTGGATTGATTTCAAAAATATTAATTATAAGACACAAGAACAGTTTAATAGCATTGATGAATCATTTAATGGTATTGTATTTTGCAGTGTTCAATATCTTAAAACGGATGGCAAAAATAAAGCAGACGATAAAAAGAAGAAAGAGTTATTAAAAAAAATGGGTTTTGATGCTATTATTACAGACGAGTCGCATCAAGGGTCATCAACAGACAAAACAAAAGCGGACATTTTGGATGTGAATAGTGATGTTGAAGAAATTTGCAAAAACATTAAATTAAATATATTTGCGTCAGGGACAGCTAATAAAACAAAACAATATTATAAAATTCCTAGTTCTCAAGTATATGAATGGGAGATAGAAGATGAAGCATATATGAAAGAACTAATGAACACAAATTTGAGTGAAGAAAATAGAAATAATATTATTAGTACTATGGTTGCTCGTCATGGAAATACATTTATATCTTGCTTAGTAAACGAGACTTTAAACAAGGATTATTCTAAACATCCTACTCAAGTATTAATGAAGCATTCAATTCCTCAAACATTGGTAAATAAGATAAATGCTTATAATAGAGAACATAAAACTAATTATGGGTTTAGTTGTGCATCATTATTAGCATTAAGAGAAACTATTAATAAAAAAAAGCAAGTTGAATATACTGACGAATTTGATATATGTAAAACTAGCGATGGAATAGAAATATTGAAAGATTATTTTGACTACTTAATTTCGTCTGATATAATGAGAAATTCAATTATGAGACAAATTGAACTTACACAGTCAAGTCGCGGCTCACGAAAATCAACAATTGCAAATCCATTATTATTTATTATGTATTTACCTACTCACACAGGAAACAGTACAATCGGATTATTACAAAAAGCATTAATAAAGTTCCTTAAGGAACATAATTTGTGGAGTGATTATAATATTGAGTTTTCAAATGGTTGCGAGGATTCTGGAAATATTAAAGAAGAATATAATAGCTATTTGGAAACAATTATGAATAATACAAAAAAAGAGAAAAAAAAGGGATGTATTTTATTGTTGGGAGGGAAAGGTGGTGTTGGTATTACATATAAATATTGCGATGTCACATTTTCATTAGATGATGGGCACAATTTAGACAACCAAAATCAGCGATATTCACGAGCTTTAACAGAAGCAGATGGTAAAACCATTGGAATAAATGTTGATATGAATATTCAAAGAACTTATTTATATTTGCTTACTTTAATCCAAAAACATAAAAATAATACAAAAACACAAAAAACAAGAGCTGAAATATTATGTTATTTATTAGAACATAATATATTCTTATTTAATCCTCAAGAAATTAATAATGGAGCTATGAAATCAATCGACATAATGTCTTATTATCAAAAAGAAGCTGAAGCTATGATGAAAGAAGTTGATGATACGCATATTTTGGAAGATATAAAATGTGACGATGAGTTGCGTAGTATTATAAAAGATGATTTTAAAAATAAGAATTGTGAAAAACGAGAAATTAATGAAGAGCTTGAAGGAGAAAATAAAGATTGTCCTAAGGGAGATAAAGAAAAAAAAGAGATTGATGGTCAAGACAAGAAAAGCGATAAAAAGGATGATGATGATGAAATCAAAAAAAAGGAAGAAGAAATAAAACTTGAACTTTTGATTAATCAAACATACGAGTTATGTAAAACTTTCTTATTTCCTTTATTAGCATTATTATCAAGGTCATATAACATATATAGCTTTGTAGAAATATTTGTAAATGAAAAAACAAAAGATTTAGTTATTAATATTTTAAAAAATAAGAAAATTGAAATTAATAAAAATAATTATACTATGTTTGTAAATATAATGACAAATATTATTGATAACAATCGAGAAATTGTTGATAACATCCGTGAAATTTATAATAGAAATACTTGTAGTCCAATAAAGTTGAGGCAACTCATAGCAAAACATTTTATTCCAACAGCACACGAAGAAAGAACCAATGCAGAAGTTCCAACCCCTGTTAAATTGGTAGATGAAATGTTAGATAGAATGCCGTTAGAGTTTTGGACTAGTCCAAATAAAGTTTTTGAACCTTGCTGCGGAAAAGGCAACTTTGTATTAGGTATATTTGATAGATTTTATAAAGGTCTAGAAGCAAAATATCCTGATAATATTGAAAGATGTAAAGTAATTATGACGCAATGTATTTATTATGCTGATTTAACAAGATTAAATGTATTTATTACAACAGAATTACTGAAATGTCACATTCAAAGTTATTGTGGATTAGATGAATTAGAATATAGTTTTAATTACTATACAGGAGATACATTAAAAATGGATATTACAAAACAATGGAATATTACTGGATTTGATGCTGTTATTGGAAATCCACCATACAATTCCAGTGGTGATACATCTACAGGAAACACAATTTGGCAAGATTTTACAAAGAAAAGTCTTAATAATTGGTTAGTTCCAAATGGTTATTTATTATTTGTTCATCCTCCTGGTTGGAGAAAACCAAACACAGAAAGAGGAAAATTTACAAAATTATTTGATTTAATGACAAAACAAAATCAAATGTTATATTTAGAAATACACGGAATAAAAGATGGACAAAAAGTATTTAATAAAGGAACAAGATACGATTTGTATTTAATCGAAAAAAAATCTCAATATAAAAATACAAATATTGTAGATGAAGATGGGAAACATATTGAAATAAATTTAACTGGATTGTCTTGGTTGCCTAATTCATATATTTTAGAAATCAATAATATATTGGCTAAGAATAGTAATGAAAATTGTGATATGATTTATAGTCCATCTGCATATGAACATAGAAAAAAATGGATGTCGCATACAAAAACAGATGAATTTAAATATCAATGCGTTCATTCTACACCTAAAACTGGCATTAGATATATGTATAGCAATGTAAATGATAGAGGACATTTTGGAGTATCAAAAATAATCTTTGGCGAAGCTGGAATTAATGATATTATTGTTGATATTGATGGACAATATGGATTAACAAATGGAGCAATAGGAATACGTATTGCTAATCTAGAAGAAGGAAATAATATTAAAAAAGCATTAATAAGTAGTAAATTTCACAAAATGTTTAAAGGTTGCTTATTTTCGTCATATAGAATAGATTGGAATATTTTCAAAGAATTCAAAAAAGATTTTTGGAAGGAGTTTATTTAAATTTTGATGTTTATTTAAATTATAATATTTTTTTCAAGCAAAAATATTATTAATGTTATACTAATATAATAGCTATGCCTTTAAAAAAGGCATATTTAACAAGGAAAAAGAAAAAAGCGAATATTAAAGCGAATGCAAAAGCTAAAGGAAAAGGAGACATAGTTCCTTTTTTGCTTAAACAAAAATTAGGCAGTCTTAGTAATCAACAAAAACAAGCCACATTAAAAAATATATTTTCCAATTTACCTAGACAAGATGTTGAGGATGTTATAACACAAAAAGAATTGGCGCTAAAAGAATTAGCAGAACAACCAAAACAACTATTTCAAATAACACCATTACCTATTTATAATTATCCGTTTCAACAAGATGTGCCTAGAGGTTACGAATACAATTATCCATTAGTAAAAGTAATGGGTCCGCTTATAGAAACAGACTTAGTAGATAGCATATATAGTTTAAAAAGAGATGTTGAACTTGTAGACTATCCGAAGCACTTTTTACAAACATTATTTGCCAATTTTTTGAAAATTACTAAGCGGCGAAGAACTTATGATAACTATATTTTGTCACGTATACCTGATTATGAACTACAACAAGTATTAACTACGCGCAAATTTTTTATAATAGATTTTGATTTTTTGAGTAATGCTTTAGAGCTAACTGGGCAAAAATTAACAACTCGCGGAAGCTATAGTGGAACTTCTAACTATACTAAGGGCGTTGCTAGTGTTAATGCTAGCAAAACAAAAAAATTTAAATCGTATAATGCGTTTATAACTAAAAAAATCAAAAATATAATTTTTGACCCTCTTATAAATGCGTATAAAGCATATTGGGCAATAAAGCACACTACAAAAATAATGATTGCTCATTATAGCAGTCTTAGTGATCGTCAACCTGACCCACACTATTATCCTAACATTAGACATTTTCCTATTGAACACACTGAACCCAATTTAAGTGGAAAACTTGAACGCTTTAGAGATGTTTGGCATCATACTGAAGTAGGAAAACAAAAATACAAAAATGAATTATGGGATTTAGCGCATTATTATCATTATCAAGAAGAACCTGAAGATGAACCGCTCAATATTCCTGAAGTAACGAATGTTCATGTATATGACGTATTAACATACTATATTTTAGAATTAAACAGGATGCTTGAATATTTAGCCACTTATAGAATCAGCGTACTGCGCGAACTATTAGATGCCATAAATGATGATTTGTTATATATAGACAATAAAATCAACACTTTATATGGTACATATATAATACGAACTGTTGCTCCACAAAATACCGAAGAAGATAGTCATAGACCAGATTTTAGAATCGAGATTCCTGATTTAGGTTAGAAGTAGTAATAGTATAAATATTTTTTTGTAAAAAAGTTTATTATAACATTATAGTATAATATGGCATTGAGACATCCCCCTATTTTAATAAATCCT
>Ga0209768_10002734_pt1 | contig 10818 bp, 9 predicted proteins | sample LauGreSBDMM110SD_3_FD_187564 | JGI IMG/M metagenome (GOLD analysis project Ga0209768, IMG submission 187564) | Freshwater lake microbial communities from Lake Michigan, USA - Sp13.BD.MM110.SD (SPAdes) (version 2) | ecosystem: Environmental > Aquatic > Freshwater > Lake | place: Lake Michigan... | reverse complement strand
TTTGCTGCCACCACGCTCACCTACAGTGACCTCGCCGCGCAGTTCGCCTGCGCTCACCACGGGAATCACCTCTCGCGCACCCAACTCCAAGCACCGAATAATGGTTGTACTTGCGCGAATGGCATCAACCACAACCACCAAATCACCACGTTGCCTTGCACGCATGGCACCGGCGACACCCAACTCGAGGTAGACACGTCGTGTGCCTTTGCAATGGTCGCGGAAAGTGTCGCCTCGCAAACCATAGCGCATAGACTCCAAACTGATGACATCATGCGGTGCAACATTGCCGATGGAGGCATGTGCGCCCAATTGTTTGAGCATCCAAGCTTGTTGATTTTTCTCGGGCGCTTCCCAAATGAGAAGATCGGGATCTACATTTTGAAATAACTCATAGGCGAGCTCGGCATTGATTTCGCCATTGGCGCGAAAAATTCCTACCGTGCCAGACTCTCTGGCTTCAATAATGACTTTTTGTGCACCCGCAGACAAATCTTCTTTGATTTCCTGAATCCTGCGGCGGTTGTCAATGCTCAGATCTTCTTGCGCCAGTTTTTTGCCCACCTCTGAGACCACCTCAAAATCTTTGGCAACCGCCATTTCAATCATGCGAAGTTTTTGTGTTCGGGATAAATTGGGATGAATACCATCGGACACCTCAACCGCATCGAAACCTGTTGCTCTCAACATGTCCAGCATGGAAGATAACTCTGTTCTTTCATAAGCGAACTCTAAAAAAGTACCGCCTGCGCAGACCCGGATATCGTGTTGGCGGTAAATCTGTATCTTTTTCTCAAGTATCGATTGTGGGTACAAAGCGCTTGAACCCCAGCCCAATTTAACGACATCAATATAGTCACCCGCGGTGTCGACCAGGTCTTGTGCACCGTTCAACCCCAAGGACTTATCTAAAACCATGGTCCAACCTGTGGAACGTGGCTTGACGGGACGTTGGCTGATTTGCAAGTGTTGAAATAACGAGTTCATACATATTCCTTTGATGAAGGGGCGTTGCTCTGAAGGCTCAGTTTGTAAACACCCAAAATTTGACGTCCCAAGCCCAATTTCCCCATTGACGAAAACATTTGCAATGTGGCTTCGGGGTTGTGTTGATGGAATAAATTTTCAATTTCTATTCGGGCTTGATGACATGACTTGCCCACAGTTGCATCAGTCACATAATTTGTTTTTTCATTGAACAAAAACAAATCAATTGGGAAGTCGCCCAATATGTCGATATTTTCAAACCCACGACTCAACAACAATTGATTTAATCCCTTGGCATTGAAATACGAAATATGGTCAGGGCTTGCCACCCAAAAAGGCTTAGGTATGGTGTGATTGGCCAATAAATGATTTTGTATAAATGAAAAATCATTAGGCACCTCAATAATGAGTAAGCCATCGGGTGTTAAGAGCTCAGCAATATGGCTGAGAACCGCTCCAGCGTCTAGCAAGTGCTCTAAGACGTTGTCCAGTATCACCAAGTCGTAGCGATTCAGTTCTTTGCTCAGTTGGCCCACAATTTCTTCAATGTCACCTGTGCACAAGTGGTCCAATAAATGGGGGTGGTGATTTCTGCAACCATGATCACTGAAGTCAATTCCGTGAATGTCATACCCTGCATCTGCAAAATAACCCATCACGAAACCTTCCCCAGCGCCTATATCCAATAATTTGGGTCGGGCAGGCTTGCTTTTGCCCCATGCGCGTTGGGCGAGCAAGGCCTTTTGTTCGCATTTATTTTTTCTGAACAACAATTCTTGATCGCTGTAGCTTTGTCGGTGGGTGCGAATTTCGTCTTGGTAGTAGCGTTTTTCGTAATAAGCCTTCAGCTCATCTTTGGCTGGCTTGTGGCGCAACTCGTGGTAACCCAAAGTGTTGCTTTGGGTTTCATTGGAAAAGGTTTTTTGCATAGATCTGCTCCGCGTATTTAGTTGAGCTGCTCACACAGCACTTTGGCAACTCTGGAGGCTCCAAGCCCATCAACCAATGCCGGCGTGTTTTTCATATGAAGTTCTTTTAATTGAGACAGAACTGACTCTCTGAGTAACTCAGCATGAATCTGGGTCCAATCACCTAGGTATTTAGCGCCCGCGGCCTGAGCCCAAGCTTGACCAGGTTTGTCTTGGTTTTCAACCACCGACATGAGCACCATGGGCAATTGAAAAACATTGACCTCATGCACAGTGGTGCCACTTGCCATGACTGCCAGATCGCAGGTCGACATGATTTCCCAAGGATGTGCAGGCTGTATGAAGTATTCAATCTGTTCTTTTGAAATACCTTCAATGATTTGCAAGTTAGTGTTGTTTTGGGGGTTTGCCGACCCACTGATGATTTTCAGCTTGGTGTTTTTATTCAGTAGGGGTTTTAAGCTTTGTAAACACCATGCAATGGCTCCTCTATCGTCTCCGCCACCAAATATCAGCAGAATAGAAATATCACCAGGGTTGAGCTTAGGTTTTTTTTCTGTGCGTGCAAATTCTTCTCGCAAGACTGCGTACATTGGCCCTAAAAGCAATCTGACACTTGGATTTCGCACCACTGTTGAATAAGTGTGGGTGTTGGCGCTGGGCAATGCATTGAGGATCCAATGGGCCCACATAGGCTTGGTTGCCGTGCCATCAAACTGCAGCCACTTTATTTTTTCGTCGTAAAGAATTTGCTGAAAATCAGCATCCGCACGAGGGTCATCTATAACAAGTGCTTGCGCTTTGAATTGCTTAGCTATTTCCAGCAACTGACTTGCATTTTCGGTTGACTGGTTTTGCCAATCTAAGGGTTGCCAATGCACAAAAGTGTCAATATCGCCTGGTTGCTGCATTTCAATGCTTGGGCCCACCATGGCCACTTGGCTGCCCTCAGCCTTCAATGCCTGCGCCAAGGCGCGACATCGCGTGAGGTTTCCCAACCCCCATTGATCACTTGCATGACAACGCATGAGGATCATGCGGCACCTCTTTGTTTGCTGTTCTTTGCTTGCCAAAGTGCCAAGGCAATTTGCCAGTCCTCTTCGGTGTCTAAATCTCGTACTTGGTTTGCAGGCAACACATAGGCTTTTGAATTTTTGGCAAACATATGCTCGCCCTGCAAAAAAGCGTCTCGCCGTCCCCAATAGAACTGGGCTGCATCGTGAAACATGGGCTCCAAATCTTGCGACCGGGTAAACCTGTTTTCAGGCTGAACCATGTCAGGTTCAGAAAGCGCATTCAATTTGAAGGCTCTTTGTATGGGAAATTCAAATTGCACGGCTGAAAAAACAAAATGATGTGATGTGTTTTCCAACAACTGGTAGGCCGCAGTTAAATCGGATGATTCAAGAAGTGGGGCAGTGGCGTACACGCAGCAGACAGTGTCAAACCTTCCCCACATTGCTTCGCAACTCTCTATGGCATGGTTAACCACTTGTCGCGTGGGTGTGTGGTCATCTGCAAGTTGCGTAGGACGCATAAAAGGAACCAGTGCGCCGCTTTGTCTGGCGACTTGTGCGATTTCTTCGTCGTCTGTGCTCACCACAACTTTGTCAAACAATCCGCTCATCAAGGCAGCAGAAATAGACCAATGAATGACGGGCGAACCCGCAAATTCGCGGATATTTTTCCTCGGAATTCTTCGGCTTCCACCTCTGGCAGGAATGACGGCAAGTTTCATGCGGTCAGTCTCTTTTCAAGAGCAACAACTCGGAGTGAAAACCATCGACAGTTTCATATCCAAACGGATGTAAGTTGCTGGCTACCAAACGATAGTTGGGCAACATCTGTATGTAATCATTGGTTTGGATAGGCGTTTTCACACCCACATGACCCTCTTTTTGGATTTGCTTTCCTTCACGCATATTGCGCATCAGAATCCAACGTGATTTCAACCTATCGACATGGTGTAAATAGTTTTGAACCACATCAGGCTCCATTTCTTGGAATGAAATGAAGTTCACAAACAGGTCTACCTCGCCTACCAATTGTTCTATTTGCCACGAGCACAAGACCGACGCAGGTTTTAATTGGTCTATATGTATGCTTCGCGTTGCGTCGCATTCATTAAAACCAGTCACTTGATCTTCACCCAAAACGGATTTGAGATAAAAGTCAGCAACACATTGTGTGGGAGGAATATCTATATCAATGTATTTCCAGTTTTCCACACCCGCCTGTGACCAGATTTCGCCTAATGTGCCAAAACCGCCGCCAATTTCAAGAACTGTTGTGGGAACTTCACCAGCCAGATGTTGTTTGAGGAAACTCAATCCGGTCAAATAATTTAAAGATGAGCGGCTGAAGTATTGACCATTCCATTCGAATTGTTCAACAGGCTTACCTTGCTGACTTTCACTGAACCCGTTCAGCTTGGGTAATGTTTCGTTGTTTTCGCTTGCCAACAAAACCCGATAGTCCGCTAAGGCAGCTTGTGTTCCAGAGAAAAAATGGTCTAAAGCTTGGTGTGCTTTAAGCGCATGGGGGTAGTCATTTTTAAATTGAGCCGTCATGGATTTCGCCTGTTCGTGGCTAATGCCACTGGCTGATCCACTGTAAAGCGGCACGAAATAGCTCATGGCTTTTGGAAGCCTTCTGAATTCTTCCAAGCCTTCACGTACCAAATCTTGCGCAATAACTTCACTCGCCGCTGCCCAAAATGCAGTGGGTTGGTAAACGGTTTTTTGCTGCTTCAGCTCAGCCATTGCCTGGGCAAGTAACTGGATAGGGTTGTCTTGTTTCATAAAATTTACTTTTTAAATCACCCGCTCACTGTTAATTTTTCAAACACCAAATGGATGTGATCGCAAACAATTCCCTGTTGCTCATCTGACATTCCGGCATACATGGGTAAGCTGATGCTTTCTTGAAAATAGCTTTCAGCGTTTTTACAATATCCACGCTTAAAGCCCTTGTTTTTATAAAACGGTTGCAGATACACCGGTATGTAATGCAGATTGACTTTGATATTGGCCAAATACAGGGCTTTGTAAACTTGTTTTTGTGTCATGCCTTTGGCAGATTTGCTTACTCGTATGGGATACAAGTGGTAACTGGAATGGCAATCTGGGTGCTGCCAAGGAGACACGACGGGCAAATTTATGAAAGACTCATCGTATTTTTTTGCGATGTTGTGACGACTATTTATAAAGTCGTCTATGCGTTGAAACTGGCTAAGCCCTAGGGCACCATGTATTTCAGACATTCGATAGTTAAAGCCCAAATCATGCTGCTGATAGTTCCAAATTTCATTTTCGGGCTGATGCAACATGTCCATAGGCTCGCTGCTGATGCCATGGCTGCGCAATCTCATCATGATTTTGGCCCACTGCGGGTTGTTGGTTAAAGCCATGCCGCCTTCGCAACTGGTGATGATTTTGACAGGATGAAAACTGAAAATGGTGATGTCGCTATAGCGCCCTCCCCCTACAGGCTCCCCTTTGTACTTGGCGCCAATGGCGTGTGAAGCATCCTCTATCAGCTTAAATCCGTATTTCACTGAAAGTGCATGAATGGCTTTCATGTCGCAAGGTTGACCACACATATGCACTGCCACCACTATTTTGGGCAATTGCTTTGTTTTCTCAGCTGCCAAGAGTTTTGCCTCCAGCGCTATAGGACATAAGTTATAAGTTTGAGGATCTATATCAACAAAATCAACTGATGCCCCACAGTACAACGCACAATTAGCGGAGGCAACAAATGTGATGGGGCTGGTCCATAAAACATCGCCTTTGCCCAAACCTAAGGCTAAGCAAGCCAAATGCAGTGCTGCTGTGGCGTTCGAGGTTGCAACTGCATGCTTGGCATGGCAATAATTTGCCACAGCCTCTTCAAAGGCAGGCACCACGGGTCCTTGTGTCAAAAAATCGGAGTTCAACACTTGGACCACGGCATCAATGTCAGCTTTGCTGATACTTTGACGCGCATAAGGTATGGGTTTCAACATGGGGCTCACCATCAATTTAGGTTACAAAAACGCATAAACCATCTTTTTATAGATATTTATTATTCATTTTTGAAGTTTTTATTTGTCCTTGGATTCATCAGTATTTTCTAAAAGCAATAAATAAGCCAATCTGTATGTATGGCGCGCTAATTGCTTTTTGCTGTGTAACTGTTTTTTATTCAACCATGTTGCACAACCATTCTTTGTTAAATGATGTGTCTGATTCAGACCTGAAGGTGACCCCCATCGCTGGGACTCACCCCAGCATCGCCATTGAAGGTATTCGAATGGCCAGCGCTTATGACCCTTGGCGTGAGGCTCAATTGGCGCTGCCGCGCTTGGTGAACCACGCAAGCGTCCACCTGTTTGGCATAGGTTTAGGTCACTTACCGCATGTTTTATTAAATACATCCAAGCAACTTGAACATTTATATATCTACATTTTGAATAAAAATGTATTCAAAATTCAATTTGAAAACATGCCATTTAAAGAATGGCTCAATGACCCGCGGGTACACATACAAGTAGCCAAGCCTGATGACAGGCCCTCGAATTCAGGGGTGACACATACAGCGCTGCCCGATTTGCAATTGATATCGCCCCAGCTGTGGCGATTGCGGGACCGACTCCATGCGCTGTTGAATGAAAACTTTATCAACAGCGCATTTCGCAGCGAAGACCCAGTTTTACAAAACCATTTAAAAGCCAATGAACCCCTGTTGCAACATGACCCAGGGGTCAAAGCGTTGTTCAGTCACTCACCTGCAACTCGCCACGCCTGTGTCATAGGGTCAGGGCCCAGTCTTGAGCAAAGCATGGCACGGCTGCAAAAACTCACCGTTGGCACTGTTCAGCCATGGGTGATTGCGGTTGACACGGCGTTCGCAGCTTTGCTGCACGCGGGTGTGAAAGTAGACTGCGTGGTGAGTATTGAGAAAAAAATCAACACCCGTTGGCTGCCCACACAACACAGCGACAACATCAACTTGGTCTATACCCCTGTGGTGCCCAAGGATGTCTTGCTGGCTTGGAAAGGCCCTCGTTACGCCTCGTTTACCCAAACCGCTCTGCATCAAACCTCGGTCTTTTTTGATGCATCCTCTTGCCTATTTTGTGGCGGCAGCGTGATTCATACAGCGACCGATTTGGCCTTGGAGATGGGTTTTAAAGAGATCAGTTTTTGGGGTGTGGATTTTGGCTACCCTGGCGGAAAAACACACAGCTTTTGGCCCAGTGGCGAACTGGGAGGACAGCCCAAGCGCAGCGGTCATTGGGTGATGGATGTCAATGGCGATAAGCTTGCCAGCTCACCCAACTTTGCAAATTATTTGAGTGAAATGGAAGACCATATTGCACGCCATCCCCACACCCATTTTTTTAATGCAAGTCAATCCGGTGCTGAAATTTTAGGCACTCAACCTTTTTCGGAGTATTCGGCATGAACCATTCCCACCCCCTTCACCAGTCATTGCAAGTGATGGCCGATGGCTTTCGCAGTGGAAACCACATTGCTTTGGGCACCGAACTGCCCGATCTCTTGGCGCAAATTGTTGAGCAAACCGTCAACGTGGCCAACACGCCGCCTGAGGTTGTTCACAGCCTGATCAAAAAATGCCTCGACGCTTTCGAGCTAGGCGATTGGCTGGGTTTGGCAGATTTGCTGGAGTATGAAGTTGCCACTTTGCCGATTGAACAGGCCCCATAAACACAGACCAGAGATGACCTCAGCGGCAAAATTTTGCCGCTGGTGAACTGTTTGTACATCAGAGGTATGAATCTGCATGTCGAAAAAAAGTGATTTGAAATTGGCTCGCAAATTGCTTGTACAAGTTATTCATTCACCAACCAAGCCTAACCATCGGCTGCACAATGTCATGAAAAAAAATGCAAACGTGTGCGATCAATCCATATTGATCACAGGAGGCACAGGCTCGTTTGGCAGATCATTTGTTAAAAGTGTTTTAGATCACTGTCCAAAAATTAAGCGCTTGGTGGTTTACAGCCGTGATGAGCTCAAACAATATGAAATGGCTCAGGAATTTCCTGAATCCAAATACCCTCAACTTCGTTTCTTCTTGGGCGATGTGCGCGACGCCTCTCGATTGAGCCGGGCTTTGGAGGGCATTGACTCTGTGGTGCATGCAGCAGCATTAAAACAAGTACCTGCTGCCGAATACAACCCATTTGAATTCATCAAGACCAATATTCTGGGCGCACAAAATTTAATCGATGCATGTTTGGACAGCCAAGTCAAACGAGTTGTGGCTTTGTCTACCGATAAGGCCGCAGCACCCATCAACTTGTATGGCGCGACCAAATTGTGCAGTGACAAATTGTTTGTTGCTGCCAATAATTTCAAAGGTGGGCGTGACTTGCGTTTTTCAGTCGTGCGCTATGGCAATGTCATGGGCTCACGCGGCTCAGTCATTCCCTTCTTCTTAAGCAAAGCCAAGGCTGGGGTTCTTCCCATCACGGATCCCCTCATGACTCGCTTCAACATCTCATTGGATGAAGGCGTAGAAATGGTCTGCTGGGCACTCGAACACGCTTTGGGCGGAGAGATCTTGGTGCCCAAGATTCCTTCTTATCGCATCAGCGATGTGGCACAGGCCATTGGGCCCAACTGCAAAATAGAAATCGTTGGCATCCGACCAGGTGAAAAACTTCATGAAGAAATGATTACCTCCAGTGACAGCCCCAACACCTTGGATCTGGGGGACTACTTTGCCATCTTGGGAAGTGGCAATGTGACTCAGCGAAACAGATACATGTCAAAACTTAAAGCGCACCAAGTCAGCAGTGACTTTTCATATGACTCATCCAATAATCCAGATTACTTAAGCGTTGAGCAAATTCGGGAGTTAATCAAACTCCATATCAATCCAGAATTTGAACCTGCATAATTGGCGACTGATATGACTACCGAAGTTTTTGACAACAACATCAAAGCCTTGATGCAAAAGTGTCCCGAGCTGAGCTTGGAGGACATTGAATTGAGCTTGCAACAAGCAAGCCCCACTTCCCTTTTGACATTCCCCGCGGATTTCCCCAACATCAGTTTTGAATACAACCAGCAAAAGTTTCACTTGTACGATGGGGCTGATCCCATGCAAACAATTGAAGCTTTGGTGGATAAGCAACTCAGCGGTGGGCCAGTCAGCCATATCTTGAACATAGGCGTTGGCTTAGGACTGTTGCAGCATGAAATTCTTTCTAAAAAATCAAACAATGCAAAAGTGTTTATTGTTGAACCCAATCTGCGCGTGCTTTTAGAAACATGCAAATATATTGATTTATCGCCTATTTTTGATCATCCCGACATACTCATTTTCCTGCAGCCAGATGCCAACATGGCGGCTAAAGAAATGGGCTCGTTAATCAATATTTCAAACAGCGATTTCAAAGGCTGGAGATTTATGATTTCAACGCCGACTTTGGCTTTATACAAAGAGTTTGCAACACAATTTGTTCATGTGTTTGGCTCAATCATGTCAAACCAAAAACTGCAACTCAACACATTGGATTTGCATGGTGAAATGACTTTGAGAAACAGCTTAATGAATCTGCGACACCTGAATGGCAATTCTTACCTCTCTTCATACAAAGATGCCTACATGGGCCGATCGGCGATTTTGATTGCCGCGGGTCCTTCGCTGAAAAAACAACTTGAAAGGCTGAAGCAAGCGCAAAACCAGCACATCCTTATTGCTGCAGGTCAGACCATCAAGACACTGCATGCCAACGGGATTCATCCCCACTTTGTCGTGGCAGCTGACCCACAAGATGCTTTGCAGAAATATTTCGACAGTGATTCATTTACCCGCGAAGTTTTACTTTGTTTAACTGTTTGCAGCTCCGAGGTGGTTACAAAGTTTCCAGGGCACAAAATATTTTTCCAATACACACCCAAGATTGATGCGTCTTTGAGCCCCATGATTGGCCACATGGGCTCTGTTCGACTGGGCGGCTCTGTTGCCAATGTGGCCTACTCTTTGGCCCGTTATTTTGGTATCGAAGATATTGCGCTTATTGGTCAAGACTTGGCTTTCACCAATGGTGAATCCCATACCGATGGTTATCTAGGCAAGAAAATTCGAACCGAAGATGAAATGGCAACGAATCATCGCTTTCGAAAAGTTCCTGGCTACTATGGTGACATGCTTTACACCAATCGACAAATGGATACCTACCGCAATTGGTTTGAGCAGATTCTTGAAACCGACAAGCAAGTCAGGCTATTCAATTGCACTGAAGGTGGCGCAAAAATTCAAGGCACGCTCCAGATTCCATTCTCTGAATTCTTAAGCAACCATTCAGACTCTCTGATTGAGCCCATCGCCTTTCATCCAGTTTCGATTGACGACAGCAAGCTGAATCAGTTGTTTGATAAAGACCTCAAAGTCATTTCTAAAATTTACACCATCGCCAATGATGGTTGTGAAGCTTGTATCAAGAGCATTAAAAACGACAAAAGCTTGAAGCTCGTTTCCAGAGCGCGTAAATCACTCATCAAATTACGCTCCACCTTAAGCAAGGCTGAAGAAGAATTTAATCCGTATTTGTTTTTTCTATGGAATAAATCAATGATGGACATGAGCAAAATTGATGTTGACCAAAATGCGTCGACATCAGATATTTTGAAACCTTATGTGACCTACTTTAAACATCTCCTGAATGCTTGCCAGAAAAGCCGGCAACTTATTCACAAGGCCATCGCACCATAAAAAAAGCGACCGTGAGGTCGCTTTTTCTAGGGTTTTTTTATTCCCTTACTTTAGCAATGAAAGAACCATCTGTGGTTGCTGGTTAGCCTGCGCCAGAATGGCTGTCGCGGCTTGTTGAATGATCTGCGTACGCGCCAACTCGCTGGTGGCTGTCGCATAGTCGGTGTCAGTC
>Ga0209768_10002733_pt1 | contig 10818 bp, 20 predicted proteins | sample LauGreSBDMM110SD_3_FD_187564 | JGI IMG/M metagenome (GOLD analysis project Ga0209768, IMG submission 187564) | Freshwater lake microbial communities from Lake Michigan, USA - Sp13.BD.MM110.SD (SPAdes) (version 2) | ecosystem: Environmental > Aquatic > Freshwater > Lake | place: Lake Michigan... | reverse complement strand
ACATCCGTATAGTGTAATGGTTCGTCGTATTAAAAAAATTATGAAGCTGTTTCGATCAAGAGAGTTGTTAGCTCCAACTGGTCGAGTACCGGAGGCGATGAGGAGGTCTCTTCTAGAAAAATACCACCACAAATGTGCAGGTAATGTTCCAGGATACCCTTGTGACTATAGTGTTGTAGATGCTCTGGAAGTCGATCATATACTTCCTAGATCAATTCGATGCTGTCATAAAAAATTTAATCTTCAAATTTTGTGTTCAAACTGTCATACTCTTAAGACTAAAAAATACGATATTCCGCTTATTCGTAGGCACAAATCAGGCCTAGTTGAAGACTATCATATTAAACGTCATTTGCGTCTATTTCTATAAAAAACGAATTTATAATTAATTTTTTTTAAAGTTAAAAAAATGCATGCATTTGATAGTGGTAAGTATTATCCAATGGATGATGAACTGTTGCCTAGCCAGCGCGAAGAAATTGCACGCGATATGAATGTGGTACTAATTGTACTTCTAGTTTACATTGGATCGCTCTATCTTCTATGGAGTAATCTATAACGTATAATTATATTTTTTAATGTTAAATAGTTTAGTTTTATATGACATATCCGCATAAATACCATCATAATAACTTTCATTTAAGCAATTTAAATCAACATATGTTCCGTCTTTTGATAGTGTTATCCAATATTCAGGGGCACAATATGTATACAAAGTACAAAATTGCGTTGATCTATTTATATATGAAGACTTAGCCCACCAAAAATTACCAGAATAATGTAATGTTGTACTGTGCGATATATTAACACCAACAACATCTGCTCCTTTTTCCAGTTCCTCTAAACAATCGGCATATCGATCTATATTAAAATATGTTAAATATTCTACTAAGTCTACAAATCTCTGATCTTGGCCATTATATCCAACACCCTTACTATGCAAATATAAAACATTAAATTCCTCTTCTTTTGCAGCATACCATAATTTATTAATCGTAGCAGCCTCATATAAGTCCATCTGCGGGGAATACAAACGATTATGAAACTTTGGATCTTGAAAAATTTCGTCACTTAAGCAACTATAATCTCCAAGTAGTCCATAAAAAAGTCCGTCAATTTTATCATACAAGCCACTTGATCTAATTCGGTCAAATAATTTTGTTACAATTTCTTTCCAATTATTGATTGCACAAATATGCATATAGATATATATTTTCATTTACACTATTGTTGTTATATCTTAAATCTTATAAAAACGAATTCTTTTTGTAAGAGTAATTTAATCAGAAAGAATGGCGACAACATCTCAGCGTTTGTCGATTCGCATTCCGCCATCGTCCTATGAAGACGAGATCGGAGCCGAATACAATGCATTTGGTGAGCTTTGTCAGTACATCAAGCCGACTGAGGCGTGTGGAACATGTTCAGAGGACAACCACGAAGACGCCTGTCATATGTGTAAAGCTTTAGCAGTTAAGAAGGTAACTAAAAATCAAAAGATTTATAATGAACGTCAAACTTGGTTTAACTGGTGGTTTAAGATTCTACTGGGTCGAAAGCGAGATGCAATGTGTTAAATAAAAAACGGATAGTAAGTTATTTAATCTTTTTATCCTAAAATGGAACCATACATTCTCGTTGTATTTGTACATAACACGGTTAAGTCTTATGAAATCGTATCATATAATGACATAGTCAACCGATTTATAAATCTATGCCATGCCAATATAAACGTTCGTGCAGATCTTGATTGTAGGTCTCATTTTGTCTCTTATTCTGATGATAAGTCGATGGTTCAACTTATTGGTTTTATTAATCCTAACCTAACGCAAGATGTGATAAACGCAATTAATAAGCTAGAATATCATCGTAAACGCAATTGGTAGAAAAACGGATTTATAATTCTTTTTTAACTAAAAAAATAAAGCTAAAATGACGTGGACCATTGTAGTATCAACTATGAAGCACGATTCAACGCAGGAGAGCGTTTTGAAAGAACTAAACGACAAAATTGATGTTCTTCTTCAAAAAGGATGGATCTGCGTCTCAGACATTGTCTACCACAAAAATGCAGTATCTCAAATTATGATTCCAGTTTCAACCTGGGGTCATGATGTTGTACGGATGCGTCCAGAGTGGGATAAATATTGGGCTCTTGGATCATTCGTACCAAAGACTCTCACATATGAGATGGGTGGAATGGGTCACATGAACGTCAAGACAAAGTGTGAAAATGCTCAGTATTATGACCTTTAAACAAAAATATTTTTCTATTCGTTTATATAAATGTCAGTTGAACTAACAGCTGCATGGTGGGGTATTGAAAATACTGTTCAAGGCGTAGATGTTTTAGCTCATCTAAAAGATCTACAATTAAAGGGCGTACCGTCAATTTGTATTGACGATAATTTTTTTGTTGACCCCCACCATGGGTCAGCTAAAACCTTATTTGTTACCTACGTTATTGATGGCCAAGTTAAGAAAATAGAACTCCGCGACTTTGATTTGCTTAAGTTTGCCGATCTTCAGTAAAACGGATTGTAAACTTATTTTTAACTAAACCTTAAAAAGTACAAAATGTCTTATTATTCAGAGCCCCACACAATCACCGAGGAGATGCTAAAGCAGATCGTCGCCGATGAGAATGCTCTACGGATTAAGAAGCTTGAGGATAAACTCGAGAAAATGTACGCCGATACCGACGATGATGAGTATGACGAGGATAACGAGTATCTTGAGTTTCACAAGCTGAGAGAGGATATTGAATTTCTTAAGAAGGAGATTTCTAAGCATTCGATGCCAAATTGGCACGATATGGAGGAAGACGATACACTTCAGAAGAAGTGGATGATGAAGGTCATCAACGCGGGCCTATTTAAGCCCAAGCATGGAGATGGATTCCACTGGCTAGGTGATGGATATCGCAATCAGGACCTGTGGTTCTGGGACAAGGAGAAGGGTATTATCCCACCTTACACCGAGCTTGACGATTACGGCAGTGTGCCACCGCATTTCCTAGTTGGAAATGGTGAGGATCAGTTTAAGCCGGGTCACTGGAAGAATATTGTAGATCACAACACGATTGTGTTTCTTGCACCTGAGCTCGTAGAAAAGATCAAGAGCAGTGCGAAGCCTGTTACAAAGATTCATACACACACTAATAAGCCGTATACATTTTGGCATACAAGTGTTGAGATCAAGAAATCAGTGTATGCAGTTCAAATCAATATGGATGATATCAGCAACATTGATAACATCTTCGCATTCGAGGAAGGTCTGCTATACAAGGAATATTAGAAAACGAATTATAAAATATAATTTCTTTTTTGTTACAAATAAAATGAAGCGTAGACACCAACTTGATAAACGTGTTGTATATGAAATTACTCACAAGAAACCACTTGATACTATACCCAAATGGTGTCTCCAGTACATAGTATTGTATCCTGATGTTTTGGAAAGTGTTCCGGCAACAACCACATTAGATCCGACTCAACTCTACTGGAGATACCATCCTAGATTGTGCAAGTGTTATATGTGTAGTGCTGGGTTCTGGTAAAACGGATTAAAAATTAGTATTTTATTTTTACTTCAAAAAATGCCTCTCAATTACGGTGCACTTGGGTTTAGCGATAAGCAGAACCAAATGTTCCAAGATGCTGAAATAGCGATCGAGAAAAGTGATCTGTTTGAATGGCTGTCGAATACTGGCCCAGTTGATTACAGTAAATTGATTTGCGAAGAGATTGATCGAATTGGCCACCATATGAAGTACAAGCATACACCCGAATCGTTTAATGAAACGATGACTGAGATGCAAAAGTTGGCTAGTATGGGAATTGACGCATATTGCTCGTTGTACACAGTAGCATTTCCAATTCCATCAGCTCCAAAACAGGTAGTTCAAAGAACCGCCGAAATGGATGCAAAAGTAATTGATGAGATTATAAACCGTCCTCCCTTCAAGCGAGCGCCTAAATGGTCACAAGAGTATGTGACTGCGCATCCAGCCGTTCTAAGAATGCTTCCTAAACTTGATGTTTCGGTTCCTGCCTGCATGCACATCTAAACTTTTAGAAAACGAATTATAAAATACTTTTTAACTGAATGGTATGAAAAATGACAACTGCAATGGCACACAAACTCGTTGCCGTGATGTACACTTACTTTATTAGCATTGAAGAGAGAGAAGCCAAAGATGGGCTTCTCATTGTCTACGAAGACGAATATGAAAAGCTAAAGAAGCTACACGATGATGCATCAGAGGCAGTGACTCAAATCGCTGGGCCCTACACTAGAGCCCTGAAAAGTGAAATTGATAGTCTCTGCGATAGCCTTGATGATGTTGATTTCTTTCTAGATAAGCTTGTTAAATCTCGTAAAACGGATTAGATGTCTATTTATTTTTTAACTTTCAACAAAATGGTTTCATCTAGCGAGGCAATTGGTTCGAGGACTCGTATTCTTGCGTCACTTACTCCAGAGGATTTTGATGTTATTCAAGATACGCTTAACAGATTTGAACAAAGGTATATCAATGAATCATCACACGGTGCTCCCGCCGATACAGGTTACGAACCAGTAGATGACGAATTATATGGGTTTCATATTAACCACATGACTTCAAAACAGAGACTGTATTTGAAGGCTAATGGGTACAAAGTAACTTGTCGCTGGGATAGATCTACTGAAAGGATGATTTGTACACTAAACTTCCCGTAAAACGGAATTAAATAACTTTTTTAATGTAGTATATAAAAATGACTGAACTTTGTGGTTATTGTCAAACACCTTTGAAAGGACAGCTTGTATATGAGCTAATGGCCTACAGAGATGCTCCTGTTATATTTGTATTTGGAGATAAGTGTTGTATTGCATCGGGAAACCATGTTAACTTTCGTAGTGGGCAATCGTGTTACTATGGTGTTCGAGCCGATGACGCAAATTTAGAAATTATTTATAAGGATATTGATGCGGAAACAAATGATAAAGTCCGTTACGACTTGATGAGGCTTTCACATGAACTTGAGCATAAGATAATAGGACCCATTCTTGCCCAAATTGAGAAGGATCTTGCATATGCAAATAAGATTCTAGGAATTAAGAAAAATGAGTAAAAACGGAATCTAAATAACTTTTTTATTTGACTATAAAAAAATGAACTTCAATCCCGAACTTGTTCAAAAGTGGGTTGATGCGATCACCGTTTATAAAAATTTGGTTAATTCAAGTGCACCTATTACCGATCAAATCAATGCAAAAAATGTTGCAGATGATCTGTTTCACGAACTACTTTCAAGCGTAGGTGTTTCAGACTTTGAAATTCGAAAGGCTATGGGTACCACTGATAATGAAGATCCGGATAATTAAACTTTCTAAAACGGAAACTTAAAAGTTATATTTTTTAAGTGTAAAAATGCCGATGAACTTTATCCCAGCCGTTCCAAAAAAAGTATACTACGTAGTAATTGAAAATGGCGATCCATATGAGATCCTATTTACGTCATACGAGCAAGCAGTTGCAACTGTAAAGATTCGCCATCGTGAAGAGATTTACGAAGAATCGGTTTGCGAAGTAAATGTCGAAGAGAATCCAAGTGGTAAAACATATCTATACGTTGAAAAGGGAATTCATATTTATATTCATCGGTTTAAAGTCTAAAAACGGAAACTTAAAAGTTCTTTTTTTATTGAGCAAAGATGGATACCATACACGTTACGGAAAATCCTATTGCGAGCGAGATCAGTGATTATATTCGGTTAAATCTTACCAAAACAACAATGCTTGGTGATGAATTTGCATATATTTTGACACAAAAAAGCCATCCATTCTTAGAGAAGTTTAAGCTAGCTAAAGCCAAAAAACAAGCTGAAAAGATTCTTACCGAAATTATGAAGCTTGAACGAATGTTGAAAGATAATGAGCATTTTAATGAGTCTTAATGCAAATCGGAATCGGTTGTATGCCACGTTTTACCGTGAACTGCGTAGGAATGAACACGGGCAAACGCCCATGCTTGTTGAGATGCACCTGGACGATGTCCGGTTCTCCAAGCCGCCATTCCACGATTATAAACAGTTCTCAGAGTAGAAAGCGGGATTCCTGTTGATTTTGCAATTTCAGGTAAACTTTTTGCGTTAGGGTGTTTCTTATGAAATTTTTGAGTGTAGGATGATTTCTGTGTTTTTGCACCTTTATCAGTCTTGAACGGACGATACGCACTTGCATTTTTCCAAGATAGCTTTGATCTCTTTGTTATCTCGGAACGACGTAGTGTTTTATTCTTATTAGAAAGTCCTCTGTAATATTTAGGAGGCCATAATGCTCCGGCTTTTTGTTTTGAGTTAGAATTAAAAACAGCGTTATTTACAAGATCATAATCTGAGCTATATTGTTCGGGATTATCTGAATTTTTTACTGTTTCATTTAATATTCTCAGAATAAATTGTTTATCAAACAGTGTTTTATCTTGATTGTCAATTAATACGAATTTAGTAGTTACCGGTTTACCAGCTAAGTATTTTGCAATAAGATATTTAATAAATTCTGAGAATTTTTCATGAGGAAGAGCTGATAAAATTACTCCAATCTGTTCAATATTGTATGGCTGATGGTCGTAAAGATCTGCAAGTACTTGAAGTGCCTTTTCATCCGCTGCGTTACTTCTATTAAAATTAGCATTCGATTTTGATCTGTTCATCATTGCCGATTTTATACAATATGTTTGCACGTTACGACATGCCGTATGATAATGAACTCCTGGCAATTTTTGAATCATATCATTAAAGTTTACACTAAAAATACTATGATTTTTTAGTTTATTGTATTGTTCGTATGTAATTGTTTCATCTCCTGGAATTTTAGAAGGATCTTTACCATCATATAATTCTACTCCAATATCTTTAAAAGCTTGATTTAAGTTTTCATTTGTTGGATAAAGAGCATGAGTAAACATCCACCTAATTTTAAAAATTTGCATATCATTCATTGGAGACCATTTATGACGAAATCCTCTATACTTCTCAATCTTACCTTTAATTGGTACTTCGATAACTCCACTGGGAAATAAACCTACCTCATGATAATCACTTGGACCAGGAATTTCCACGTCGATAAATAAATACGCAGTAGATTTTACAAGTGTATTCTTATAAGATGTGTCATAACCGTCATATTCGTGTCGTGCAAGTGAACCAAGAATAGGCTCAAGTTCATCTGGAACTGCTCGTCTTAGTTTATCAATATTAGATGGTTCAATATAAGTATCAAATCTTGTCTGAAAGTTAGCCCGTTCGGGTAAACCACATTGTCCACTTTGCAAAACAATAACATCTTTAGGAAGCGGAATTCTTATAATTTGTTTTGTAACGGGATCACATTCATCACGTCCATGAGCAATCCATGCATACACGCGGACTTGTGGGTCTTGTGGCAACGCAGATGGTTTATTCCCCATTATCAATACACTTGTAAATTATCTAATCAAGTATAAAATGAATAAGAAGACCCAGAGAAAATTGAAGGGTGGACGTTTAATGTCAAAGAAATACTGCAAAAAGACACCGTGTAAAAAGATGGGTTTTACGCAGAAAGCAAGCTGTAGACCGTATAAGAATTGTTATAAGAAGTAAATCATTTACTATTTTTATGATCAAACAAACAAATGCCTCGCCCCTCTAAGAATACAGTGGTTACTCGCAAGATTACACATCCTCCCGACGTGATCCGTCCTCAGGGCCCATCTCTTTTTCAGACGATGCAAGAGGGTCTAGCATTTGGTGTAGGATCTAGCGTAGCGAGAAATATGATCGATCGTGCCCTTCAGCCGAGTGCTCCAGTTCTCCGCAACACATGTGGAGATCAGTATGCTGTATTTGATAAATGCATCTTAACTCACGAAGATGTAAATTTTTGTATGGAGCCACATGAAGCACTTAAAAAGTGTATTAGCTCTAGAACATAAATGGACTGGTTTGGGCTTATTAAGGGAACAGTGTTTGGAGAACCGCCTCGTTACGTACACAAGACCAAAGAAGCTGGAATGACAGAAATTCCTAAGCCGACGGTATTCTCCTGGTTATGGTCAGCTCCGACAGTATTATTTACATCACCTAATGGAGTGTGGGCTGGTATTTCAATGTTTATGTATTGGGCATGTCCATACGACACAACTGTGATGTCTGTAGCAGCTTCATCACCGCTAAGTATTGGATTCTTTATTGAACGTCTTCCTATCTGGATGGGACTAGTGTTGGGGTACACGTCGTTCTGGCATACTTCGCTTTATTGGTTTGATATGGCTAGCAGACCCTTTGTTCGTGGACGCACGTATTCGCTCGATAAACTATTTCATAATATGGCTTGGACTACATCAGGAATTGTTATTTGGACTGGATTTGAAAATATAATGTGTTATTTATGGGCCACTGGTCGTTTAGCATACATATCGGATTGGGATTCATTCAATACTTCGGTGGGATTTCTCAAACTTGTTGTGGCATTAATGGCCGTTCCAGTCTGGAGGAGCGTTCACTTTTACTTCGCTCACCGATTTCTTCATTATGGCCCCATGTATCAACAAGTACATAGTCTTCATCATCGAAACACAGACGTAGAACCGTTTTCGGGTCTATGTATGCATCCAGTCGAGCACCTGTATTACTTTGCGTGTATCCTTCCTAATTTACTATTTGTTTGTTCTCCGTTTGCACTCATGTGGAATGGTGTTCACCTACTTCTGAGCCCAGCTGCCAGCCACAGTGGATACGAGGATCACTTTCAGAGCGATGCATTTCACTATTTTCACCACAGGTACTTTGAATGTAACTACGCAGGAACGGATGCAGCTTTTATGGACATCTTCTTTGGAACATTTAAGGGAAAGTTTACTGAAGAAGAGCCGAAGCCTCGCGAAGATGCAAAAAGCTCACTGAAAATTATGCCGACTACTGAGTTTATCGGGTACCTTGTTGGATCTGTAGCCTGCGTTGCATCAGGAATTCCTCTTGTTGTTGGATTCGGTCCAGTTGTATTGGCAACAGTTCTATGGTTCTTTGGATCGGGGCGCGGTGTTCAGCCTGTAAAAATGGGAGTATTGGCTAATTTACTTCATCTTGGGATGGGAACTCTCTTTTGTAGTGTTCCGATTGCGTATATGAGTTGGCTTCTTGCGGGGTCGTCATAGAATTTCCACACTCTCTCCACGCTTTTAGCCGCCTATAGTAGTCTGCATTTTGTTCTTCGTTGTACTTTTTTACCGAGATACACTTTTCGCATACATTGCAGGGTCCGTATCCATCTTCCCATTCAATCTGGTGGCTTGATTCAAGTTTTTTAGGAGCAGAACGGAATGTACTGTAGTCTCTGTGAGTGGGAAAATTTGCTTCATTATACTTCACGATATGGTGATCGTCTGGAAGATGCTTAGGATATATGTCTGGAAAGAGGCTATAATAATAAGATGCGCTATTTCCAGGAGGCGACTGCCACTTCTTTACGAGTTTCTTAGTGTATGTCGGATTCAGATGCTTTTTTCCGTACCAATCCATTGTTCTACTTTGTAATCTTTCCTTTTCTCTGTTTCCGTTTTACACCAACCCAAGAAACTCACGTCCGAGTTTTGAGCCGACAAACATTAATGCGGTTCCAACAAGTGCAATAGTTGAATGCTGGGGCATAGACTGAAAAAGAAGAACATGTGAACCAATAAGAATTGCGACACCCGCCCAAAACATCAATACATAAAAATCCATTTTATTATTTACTACGAAGATTATTCATCAATCGTAGTAAGTTCTATGCATCTTCGTCTCCCAGTGATGACCCCATCTTCCAAGGGCTACTGGGGGAGGAGGACCAAGCTTGCGAATAATGAAACTTAAAATCCTGAACAACATTCTGTCATACTCTTTACCATATTAAATAAGTAATTCCGTTTTACATATTAAAGTTTAGATTTCTGATAGGCAACATATGTTAAATAGATTCCATAGAAGTTCTTTGAAATAGTATCAATCAAATTGTATGATAAATTTTTCCATCCTGGAGAAAGCGTAGCAGCTACACCATATGAACCCCAAATACCTGACATAACAATAAATAGTGGTAAATTGGCAGAAAGATTGTTAGATACAAAAGAACTATACATAACATAGAATGACCCAATTAACCCAATAAAACCCATGCTATTTGATGTAAATAAATCAAGACTGCCAATTTCATACAGATAACCAAAAAATAACATCATAGCATTGAATGCAAAAATAATTAATATATCTTTCTGATGTTCTTCCCAGAATGATTGGAGTGTTTTCTTTTCATCGGGCTTGTTATTATAATCGAAGTATAGTATTGTTGTTAATAGCATAATTGGTGTTGTTATCATCCAATCATGATAACGGTAAAATGTAGCTTCAACGACTTCTTTGAAGTGATATGTGTACCATAGGTAAAATGTTAACTGAATTGATGATACAATTGTCTCTAATCCAACTGCCGTTATAAGAATTTGATCAGCTGGATCCACCTTTAACGTTAATCCAAAAAATCCAATTGCAATGGATACTACTTGGACAAATAGTGAAAAATATAAGCTATTTACTAGCAAATTTCTCATTGTATTTCATGTGGGAATTTTAGAAAACGGAAAGAGGTTTGATTTATTTTTTAATTTGCAAATAAGATGGCACACGCATCTAGTAATATGGATGATCTCTTATCTGATTGGATTTCAGATATCAACAAGGCGAGTGAGATTGTGGAGGCAAAAAAACGCACCCCATCCGCTCGGTCTGAAATTGCATTCTGTGCACAAACTG
>Ga0209768_10002732_pt1 | contig 10819 bp, 9 predicted proteins | sample LauGreSBDMM110SD_3_FD_187564 | JGI IMG/M metagenome (GOLD analysis project Ga0209768, IMG submission 187564) | Freshwater lake microbial communities from Lake Michigan, USA - Sp13.BD.MM110.SD (SPAdes) (version 2) | ecosystem: Environmental > Aquatic > Freshwater > Lake | place: Lake Michigan... | reverse complement strand
TCTCAACGCAGATCTTCCAGAATTCATTCGGCTGCACCGCGCGCGCTGGGGTGAGGGCGGCCTCTTCACTGCAACAGATAAGGGAGCGTCAGAGGAGCGCTTCATGCGTGAGATCTTTTCAACCGCATCGGCAGGGATGATCACACTCCTTCTTGCGCGGAACGAAGAGTTCGGCACGTTTGCGGCGGGACTCTTTTTGCGGGACGCAAGCGCCCTGCGCTACTGGAATGCTGGTGGTGATATTTCAGCGCGCGCACTCTCACCCGGCGTCTTACTCTTTGCGCACGGACTCACGATGGCGATTAGTGAGAAGCTGCCGCGCTTTGACTTCTTACGCGGCAACGAAGCGTACAAGTACGAATGTGGCGCGGTTGATGCGCAGGTGATGCAGCTCCAGGTGCCAGCATGATTCACAATAGTCACAGCGAACCGTGCACCGCACGTAAGCCGATCGGTCCGCTCCCTGACGGGAGCCGCATTCACGTGGTGCAGCTCTTAGCGACCGGGACGAACGGTGGTGCGCAGGAGAGCGTAGTGAACACGGTCTTGCGTATGGATCTGAGCCGCCACGATGTTCGTGTCATCTCACTTTCACATGGCAGCACGATCAAGCGGCTGGAGCGACTTGGTGTTGCAACAGAGGTGATTGAAGACGAAGAGGATAGCCGTGCCGCAGCGGCGCTTGCAGACCGCTTGATTGCGCTCAAGACGCAGGTGGTGCATGCGCACATGTTCCGTGCTGAGGTGGTGGCGGCGCTCGCCGCCGATCTTGTGGAGGCGCGCACTGGGAAGCGGCCGCTCCTTATCTCAACGGTGCACTCAAGCCGCTTCCGTTCAGCTGAAGACCGCGAGCTTCTTGAGAAGATCACGCCGCGCATCGATTACCTGATCGCCGTGAGTGACGCGATCGTGCGGAAGATCGTGGCGGAAGCGCGCGACACCACGAACATCAGTCGCATCTATAACGGCGTGGACCTTGAGCGATTCGACAAGGTGATCAGCCGCGAGGCGGCGCGCAAGGAGATTGGCGTCCCGGCCACGGCGCTCCTTGCCGTCTCAGTCGGCCGCCTGGAGCCAGAGAAGGGCCACCCCACGCTCATTGAGGCGTGGCCGCTGGTGCACCACAACTTCCCAGACGCCCAGCTCCTGATCGTTGGCGAGGGCTCCGAGCGCGATCGACTGGAGGGCCTCGCCGCCGCACACCTTCGCAGCGAGATCTGCTGTGAGAGCGTCGCCTTCCTCGGCCGCCGGGACGATATCCCCACCATCCTCGCCGCAGCGGATGTGGTGGTGATGCCGAGCTATCGCGAGGCGCAGGGGATCGCGATCATTGAGGCGCTCGCCGCTGAGCGCCCAGTGGTTGCGAGCAACGTGGGCGGAATTCCAGAGATGATCACCGATGGCGAGAACGGCATCCTTGTCCCATCGCACGATCCGGCCGCACTCGCGTCGGCGATCGACCTCATCTTTAAGAAGCCAGAGATTGGCGCGCAGCTCGCCGCTGTGGGGCATGCGCTCGTGCACGCCGAGCTCTGCATTGACTACATGCTGCGAGATATTGAGGCGATCTACGCGCTCGCAGTTGGTGGGAACCCCGCGCTTGTTCCGGATCGAGATGGCGTTCGCGCGATTGACGCAACGAACTAACGAGAATCAGCCGCGGCGGACGGCGCTCCAGTAGCGCTCAGCGGAGCCACTCTTCCCCGCGGCGAGTGCAACGCGCGCGCCATGTCCGCGCACCGCATCGGCCATCTTTTGGTCGGAGCCGAAGAGGTGTGGCACCTGCGACGCGTAGAGCTTGATCCCCTGAATCTTCGTCTCAATGACGTTGCTGATATCTGCGATCTCTGGCGTCAGAGAGATATCGGCGGGAAGTTCTGCGCGATATTCGGCGGGAAGTCCGGCTGACGGATCGAACTCGTTCCACCAGGCGTACGGGAAATCTTCGTAGAAGGAGATCTTGCTCGCCCAATCTGGACCGGGCATCTCCCACTTGCGTGGCTCAGCAAGAAGGGCTGCGCCAACCTTGCGTGCCAACTGGTGATCAACATGCGAACCGATGCCGAGCGGGAAGTAGACGTGCTGCGGTTCAAGTCGTGTGATCTCTTGCGCAAGCAGCGTGATCGGCGCCGCATCGCCTGGACGCACGCTACCGAGTAGTTCATCATCACCCTCGTACCCGCGGAAGACTGCGTCAGGGAGATCAAGGAAGACGACCGCCGCTTCGCTAAAGAGCGCGTAGTACTCATCTTCAACTTTCCGTTGCGCCATTGCTTCGCCAGCAGCTGCGGCAGTCGCCGTGTTCCCTGGCGTGTGCGTTCCTTGGCCGCCAACGGTATCAACGTCCTTCGCATGTGGAAGTCCGCCACCACCACTGATGTCTGCCTTGCGATACCAGGATGCGCGCTGCCAGAACTCTTTCGCGCTCGCATCTGCCTCTTGCTGCGTTGCACCGAGTCGCGCCGGCTCCGCCTGCCATGGTGCAAGCTCACTCTCCGTTTCGCCAGGGATCACAACATCTGTTGCAATCGAACCACTATCAAATGCTTGCGTGGATGGCCAAATCGCCTTCCCACCGAAGCCGAGCGCTTGGCGCTGGTACGGGGTCATGCGGTTCAAATCGCCGTGGCCGGAGAAGACGCTGATGATGATGACGTTCTGGCCGAGTTCGCGAAGGTGCGCGATCAAGCCGCCGCAGGAGAGTGCCGCATCATCTGGATGCGGTGAGATGAAGATGTGGCTCATTGCGTCGCGAACTTTCCGCGTGCCGTGTGCGCCGCTTGCGCTACGGGCTTGGGGGCGCGCTCGGCGACTCCGAAGCGCTCGGCGCAGGTGTTGCAGAGAGCGCCTTTGGGAGCGTCTTGATCAAGCCGTCACGCCCCATCAGAAGCGGATAGGCGATCACCGCCACCATCGCGATCGTTGCAACAAGCACGAAGAGGCGTGGCCCGCGATCCTTCGCGACGGCTGCCTTCGGTGTGAAGCTTTGCTTCTCTGTGCTCATGCCGCTGATTCTAGCGGGGTCATCGGAGTGAGGCGTATCCGGTGAGCTCCACGTAGGCGGCGCCGCTCACCGGTCGGCCGTTGAGCGTGCCGCTGACCTTATTCGCCCCCTCCCAGTAGATGACCCCCGTGGTGGCCCGCGTGTCCAGCTCTTGGTCGAGCACCTCGGGACTGATCGCCACGTCCAGCCCCTTCGACGGGATCTCCAGCCTCCAGCCAGATGGCCAGTTCGCTCCAGTTGCTGGGCTGAGCCAACTCCCCGTTGCGGTGAGGCGGATATCGTCGGCAGAAATGCGCTCAACACTCCCGTCTGCAGCCGCCCAGGTGCCGTAGATCAGCGGGTAGCTCCCGTCTGCGGCGCGCACGAACGAGAGCATCAGGTCGATCGGTCGGCCGGCGCTGTCTGTCATGTTCAGCGCAAACCAATCCCAACCACCGCCACCAATCGCAATGAAGTCGCCCCACTGATGATCAAACCACGAGCTCCCCACAACTGACAGCACCACGCCGTCAATCGTGATCTCCCCCTGCGTTGGCATGCGCGTACGCGAGTAGTAGTACGAACCGCCGGCGTCAACAAAATCGACCCAACCATCCTCGTCATGCAGCACAGGCGTGGCTGGTGCCGCAAGCGTTAACCCGAGCCACTCGGCACTGATCTGCATCCCACCATCAAGGCCAACGCTCATCACCCACGGTGTGTTGTTGAACGTAGCGGGGTTGAGAGGATCCGCACCAGTAATACCAAACGCCGCCGCCGGCGGCACAAAGAACTGCGAACGGAAATCAACCTGCGGACCAATCTCCGAACGCTGCACGTACTGGAATGATCCGGCGCGACCACCCCGCGGCTTCTCCGTCAGTGCAATGTGCGACGCCCAGGTCACAGGAAATGCACCGCGCTCAGCGCGGAAGATCACCGCTTCGTATCCAAACTCGCGCGAACCATCAAGCGTTGCAAGGTGGCCAGTGACGTACCACCACTCAGTGAGTCGATCATGCGCCGCGTCGTCGAGCGGGAAACTAACCGGCTGCGGATCGTTGCGTGGCGCAAGTGGCGTTGCCTTAACGATTGGCGCGCCAGTTGGCGCGGCACTGTTGGAGAGGATCGGTCCGTTGCACGCGCTAACGGCAAGCGCCGCGAATAGAACGAGCACCAGCGCGCGTCTCATCGTGCTCGCGCCTCCGTCTCAGCTTCCGTTGCAATGCGTCCGGAGAGGAGTCGCTCCATCCAGCGCGGTGCCCACCAGTTCCACTTGCCGAAGAGTCGCATCGTTGCAGGAACCAGCAGCGCGCGAACAATGGTGGCATCAAGCGCAACCGCAATCGCAACGCCAACACCGAGCGCCTTGATCAACACGATCTCGGCGAAGACAAACGACCCAGCAACCACCACCACGATGAGCGCCGCCGACGTAATGATGCGGCCACTGCGCTCAAGGCCGCCAGCAACAGCGGCGGCGTTATCCCCCGTGCGATCGTAGATCTCGCGCATGCGCGTCAGCAGGAAGACTTCGTAATCCATAGAGAGACCGAACAAGACGCAGAACAAGATCACGGGGATCGTGGTCTCCACGAATCCGAGCGGTGCAAAGCCGAGGAGTGCGGAGAGGTTCCCATCTTGGAAGATCCAGACGAGTGCGCCGAAGCTCGCAAGGATTGAGAGGGTATTCATGACGACCGCTTTAATCGGCAAGACGATTGATCGCAGAAGCACCGCAAGGATGAGCAGCGTGGCGAGGATCACCACCGCAGCGGTGCGCGGGAATTCACCGGAGATGGTGTCAACCACGTCAACGATCTCCGCCGCACCACCACCAATCAGCGCGTTGAGTCCTGCAGGCGGCGTAATTGCGGACGGCGTGCCAGCGCCAATTGTTCCCGGATGCGCCGCGCGAAGTTCACCCACGAGTGCGCGAGACTCTGGGCGATTCGGCCCATTCGTTGGCGTGATGGAGACGGTGGTGAGATCGCCAGCGGTGGTGAAGCTCAGGATCTGCGCTGCATAACGATCTGGCGGTGCTGCGCCGTCAGTTGAAGAGGATGAGTAGAGCAGCTGGTACTGCGTGAGCGTCAGGCGCGGATCAATCGAGACAATGGAATCTACGCGCGCCACACGCGGATCTGCCTGCAGCGCCTGCACCCAGTCATAGAGGAGCTTGATGTTCGCAGCGCTCGTGACAGGGCCATCCGTACGCACGGCGGCGGTCATTGGGCTAAACGATCCTTCGCCGAATGCGTCGGTGAGCGCGTCGAGCGCCTGGCGGCTCGGGACGCGCTCGGGGAGGATGCTGCCGTCTGGCGCGTTGAATCGCACCCCAAGCCACGGCGTGCCGAGGGCAATCAAGAGGGCGAGTGTTGGCAGGGCCACGGCAATCGGGCGACGCATCACGGCGCGAGCGAGGCGCGCCCAGGGTCCGCGCTCGTTGACCTTGCCGCTCCCCAGGCGGCGGATGGCGAGTCGGTTCACGCGAGGCCCGAGGAGGCTCAAGATCGCTGGCATCAGCGTGACGCTGGAGGCTACGGCGATTGCCACGGTGATCGCACCAGCGATGCCGATGCTGCGCAGGATCGCAAAATCAAAGAGGGCGAGTCCGGCCAAGCCGAGCATCACCGTGACGCCAGAGAAGAAGACGGCGCGCCCAGCAGTGGCAACGGTACGCTGCACCGCGTCACCGAGCTTCGCACCGCGACCGAGCTCCTCGCGGAATCGCGAGACGAGAAGGAGCGAGTAGTCCACGCCGAGCCCAAGGCCGAGCAGCGTGGTGAGATTCAACACGAAGATGCTCATGCGCGTTGCCTGCGCAATTCCAAAGATCGCCGCAAGCGCAACGATCACCGTTGCGCCACCAACCGCGAGTGGCAGACCCGCCGCAACCGCAGATCCAAAGACAAGCAACAAGACAATCGCCGCAAGCGGAAGGCTGATCAACTCACTGCGCTGCAGGTCGGTTTCGGAAACGATCTGGATATCTGCATAGAATGACGGCCCGCCAGCGAGCGCAACCTTGATCCCGTCAACCGCAACAAGTGCCGCCTGGATCCCCTCAAGAGCCGCTGGTGAATCGTCTGGCTTGAGATCAAGCAGGATCACGTCATAGACAATCTTCTTCTCAACGTTGACCTGTGTCGGCGCAATCAAGTGTGAGCGCGAACCAACCACGTGTGGCGCGCGTGCCACGCCAGCAACGGCACGTTGCGCCGCCGCCTCAAATTGTGGCGTTCCTGGTATCAGCGTTGATGAGCTGATCGCAAGAACGAGTGCGGAGGGTGGCGCACCGAGTTCACTCTCTAATGCTGCGCGCGACCGCGCACTCTCTAACGTTGGAAGATCAAATCCACCCGCCTGTAGCGCGCCTGGCGCCTGTGGTGCAAACGGAAGTGCGCAGAGAACAATCAAAACCCATGCACCAATCACCAGCCGTGCATGTGCGTGCACGAACGCACCGAGTCGTTCAAACGGCGGCAGCCTGCGCGCCACGCTAGCGGCCTACGGCGAGGCGAGTGGCGAGCCAGTCCGGAAGACCTGCGGCGTCAATCGCCTCTTGCGCGGCGGGGATGTTGTACTTCACACGGCGCCACGTCACGGTTCCAAGTCCCGCGCCAAGTTCGTCACGCTCCCATAGCAGCCACGCCGCACGCGGATCGTGATCGCGCGGTTGGCCAACCGAGCCAGCGTTCACCAGTGATCCAGCGCGCAACGCGATCGCCTCCGCACCAATGTGCGTTGCCCGCGCAACGCCATCTTGCAAACTCCAGAGCGCGGGGATGTGCGTGTGTCCATGGAAGAGGAGCGGCGTTGCAAGTAGGCGAAGGTTCTCTTCTGCAACCTCCTGCTGCACCACGTATTCCATGATCGGGTCACGAAGTGACGCATGCACAATGGTTGCCGAGCCCATCTCCAGAACTTTCGGGAGCGCACGCAACCAGCTGCGACTCTCTGCCGTCAAAACATCCCGCGTCCAGAGCGCCGCGGCGTGTGCCCCTTCGTTGAAGGTCTCAATCACGTCGCCGCCAAGTGCTGCAAGATCGTGGTTCCCCATCACGCCAATAGCTCCAACGCGCTGCAACTCGGCAATCACTTCGTTCGGCGATGCGCCGTACCCCACCACATCACCGCAGTGCCAGATCGGTGCACCCGGTGCGGTGCGCGCTACGTCCTCAAGGACTGCCTCCAGCGCAGGGAGATTCGCATGCACATCGGAGAGGATGACAACGTTCAAGATCTCCCTACCCTCGTGTGCGTAGGCGCTTCAAGAGGCCGAGGCGCCACGCGCCGAGCAGGATGAGTGCTGGCAGCCCAACTACCAGAAGCAGTGTGTCGAGTGGTGCGAGGTAGCCCCGCACCTCTTCCCAGCGCTCACCGAGTGCCGCGCCGCCCCAGATGAGTGCCGCATTCCAGATCAGCGCGCCAACCGCGCTATACGTCAAGAAGGGGGCGAGCGGCATGCGCGCAATCCCGGCGGGGAAGGAGATCGCCGTGCGGAGGAGCGGGACGAACCTGCTCCAGAAGACAACCTTCCCGCCGTGCTTCGCAAAGAAGCGCTCGGCGCGATCAAGGTCTTCGGTTGAGATGCGCACGAACCTGCCGTAGCGCTCCAACAGCCGCCGGCCGCCGTACGCGCCAATCGCATACGCGCCCCAGGTGCCAACCGCGGAGCCGAGCGTGGCAAAGAAGATCGCGGGGATCAGCTCCCAGCGGCCGCCAGTGAGCGGCTCGATCGCCGTGGGGTCAGCCACCAGGAATCCAGCAAACGGGAGGATGAACTCAGAAGGGACGGGGAAGCTGGAGGCGTCCACCGCCATCGCCACGGCGAGACCGAGGTAGCCGACCGCCTCATAGAGGGAGGTGATCAACGGGATCAGGATCTGATCAAGCCATGCGAGCATGCCTATAGCGTGCCAGAGATCGCCCCCGAGCGAGCGGTTCGCTATGATCTGCGCATGACGCTCTTTACGCTCCCGTTCACGAATCCGATCGAGTTCTTCATCTCACTCGCCATTGGCGGGGGGTTCGTCTACATCTTCCAGAAGTCCGCCATGAGCCAGGAGCAGCGCGAAGCCCCATGGGTGAAGCGCTTCATCACCGGACCAAACTCCAAGGTGATCTGGGGCGCCGCGTGGATCGTGTGGGCTGTTGTCTTTGGCCTGATTCTCGGCACCTTCACCGACAAGACCGCCGCCTCTGCTTACGGCTCAGTCGGCCTTGTTGCCATGTTCTCCGGCTTCTTCGTGATGATGGGCTTCATCTGGGCCACCATCGGCGAATAGCCACCTACGGCAAGACGCCGTAGCTCACTGCGGCGTGGCGCACGCCTCAGGATTCAGGGTTCCCATAATCCAACTCCAGCCGCGGAAGTCTCCAGTGCGCCCAACATGGAGCGGATGCGCGCAATCCCACGCGGCGGCGAAGCTATCCAGCACATCTGCGGCATCAAGCCGTGCACCGTTGTGGAAGCGCACATCGCTGCGCAGCGCACACTCCACTACGAGTCCGTCCGCAGACGCAACACAGCCAGTGGCAAGTCGCGGCTCGGCGGCGGTACCGCCCTCCGTATATCCGTAAAGTCCTTCCATCACTTGCGCGCAGATGCGCACCGCTTCGCGATCTTCTTCGTCCATGCAATAGAGCCCGGCCGGCTCGCCGCCCTGCAGCCAGGTGAACGTGTCGCTCCCCTCAACGCGCACGGAGGCGAAGCGCTCCATAGCAACAGGTGAGGCAACAAGGCCGCGGACCACTGCACGCGCTGCAATTAGTGATGCACCGTTCGCAATCGGCACCACAGGAATCTGCGAACGAATCTCGTTGTTGATTTGCGTGAAGAGTGCTGCACGCGCAGCAGGGTCCGACTCGCGTTGCGCCTCATCCAGCAGAGCAACGAGTTGCGGATACTGATCGCCGTGCGCCGGACCAGAGGTTGAACCGAAGTCAATGCCGAGCGAATTCCACGCCTCTGGATAATCCGGGAGTGCGGCGGAGAAGGAGGCGCCGCGCAGTTCGCCAGATAGCAGCTTCCCAATGTAGCCACCCGTCTCTTGCACATCCAACGTGACGCGAATCCCAACTGTGGCGAGTTGCGCCTGGATATCCGTGGCTACCGCCACTGGATCCGGAAGATACGCACGTGGCGTCTCACGAAGTGAGAGTGTCAGGTCAATGCCGTTTGGATAGCCGGCCTCTGCAAGCAGCGCGCGCGCCGCAACGAGATCCTGTGCGTACCACACATCACCAACGCAGGCGCCGTCAATGACGCATGGAGGCACGTGCGTTGCAAGCGTGGAACCAGATGGATAGAAGAGATCAACAATCCGTTGACGGTCGAGTGCGATGCTGATCGCCTGGCGTACGCGCACATCGTTTACTGGCGCATAGCGATTGTTGAAGTTCAAATAGAAGGTGTTAAAGCCAGGACGCGTAAGGAGCGCAAGTGAGGCATCGGCAGCAATCCCCACCTCATCTGTTGGCGCAAGGTTATCCGCCGCGTCAACCGTCCCCGCGCGGAGCTGCAGCAGTCGCGCCGCAGACTCTGGCTCCCACTGGATCACCACGCGCTCGCTGGCGGCCTTATCACCCCAATACGCATCGTTGCGCGTCAGCACGATTTGCACACCCTGCTCCCATGCCAGGAGCTCAAGCGGCCCCGTGCCGTTCATCGATGAGGTGAGCGAGCCATCCGTAATAGCAGCGGCGAGCCAACCAGAATCGTTCACGGCGAAGTTCGTGACCGCAAGCTTCTGCGTAAAGGCGGGATCCGGCGCGCAGAGGGTGAAGCGCACCGTACGTTCGTCTACGGCCTCGATCTTTGCAATCCCCAGCCGCGCCGCGCCACTCTCGCCTACCGCACATTCGGCGGCGCCAGCCTCCGGCCAGCTTCGCGCCAAAAAGGCAACTTCGGATGATGACGCAGGCGCGCCAGCACACGCGCCAGCGAGCAGTCCTGCTGTGAGAAGGAAAAGCACGAGTCTCATCTGCAGAATAGTAGCGAGTGCCTAGAGGCGGCGCAGCGCATAGAATCCCCAAATGCGCCTCACCAAATCAGCGACCCAGATCAAGAAGAACAACGTGCGTGACCTGCGCCTGGTAACGGCGGGGCAGGGGATTTCGCTGGTCGGAGACGCCATCACGGCGTTGGCGCTGCCGATCGTTGCGGTGGACCTGCTGAACGCAGACTCGTTCGGTACTGGACTCTTGGGTGCGGCGAGCACCGTGGCGTACCTGGCGCTCGGGCTGCAGGCGGGCGTCTGGATTGATCGTGCGTCACGCCGGCGATTCTTGATTGCAGCGGATGTTGCACGCGTGGTGTTCCTCCTGGCGATCCCCGCTCTCTATGTGCTCGGTGCGCTCACACTGCCACTCCTCATTGCAATGCAGGTTGGCATTGGCGCCGCAACCGCGTTCTTTCAAATCGCAATGCCCGCATATCTGCCGCGACTCGCGAGTGGAGAGCGGCTCCTGAAGATCAACTCGCGCATTGTGGTGCTTGGCGAAGGTGCGGGCTTCGTTGGACCCGGACTTGCGGGCGGACTGATCACCCTCTTCTCTGCCCCCGTTGCGCTCGTTGCCGATGCGCTGAGCTTCGCCTTAAGTGCGCTCAGCATCGCTGCAATCAAAACAAAAGAGCCAGCAGCACCAAAGAAGAGTTCACATAGCGTGGCGAAGGATTTGCGCGAAGGAGTCCGCGCGCTCTGGGCCCGTCCACTGCTGCGTCTGATCACGTTAGAGGCGGTGAACGGGAATGTTGCCTTCAGCATCATGCTGGGCCAGTCGATTATCTTTCAGCGACTCGACCTTGGATTCAGCCCTGCACTCATTGGC
>Ga0209768_10002731_pt1 | contig 10820 bp, 13 predicted proteins | sample LauGreSBDMM110SD_3_FD_187564 | JGI IMG/M metagenome (GOLD analysis project Ga0209768, IMG submission 187564) | Freshwater lake microbial communities from Lake Michigan, USA - Sp13.BD.MM110.SD (SPAdes) (version 2) | ecosystem: Environmental > Aquatic > Freshwater > Lake | place: Lake Michigan... | reverse complement strand
AGAATTTTATGAACTACATGTTGATGGAGGAAATGCAAGAGTACACTCCAGAGTTTGATCAATTGCTATTTTATTTACCAATATCAGGATCTACGTTTAAAAAAATTTATTATGATGAAATAATGCAAAGAGCAGTTGCTAAGTTCATACCCGCGCAAGACTTAGTAGTTCCTTACTATGCAACTGATTTAAAAGATTGTGAAAGAATTACTCATATTATAAAAATGAGTGACAATGAAGTTCTTAAAAAACAAAGAGCAGGATTTTATAGAGATATAGAATTATCAGTTAAGAGACCAGAAGATAGTAGTTTAAAACAAAAATTAGATGAGATTGAAGGTGTTAAACCTGCTGGAGATACAGAGTTTCAACATAACATATTAGAAATGCATGTTGATTTAGATTTAGAAGAATATGAAAAAAATCCAGACAGAACTAAAAAAAATAAAAATATAAAAATTCCTTACATTGTAACCATTGATGAGGGCTCACAAGAAATTTTATCTATCTATCGTAACTATAGTCCTGAAGATGAATTAATGAAAAGAACAGAATATTTTGTTCATTATAAATTTTTACCAGGTTTAGGATTTTATGGTTTTGGATTAATACATATGATAGGTGGATTATCACGAACAGCAACATCAGCATTAAGACAATTGCTTGATGCAGGTACTCTAGCTAACTTACCAGCAGGATTTAAATCACGAGGCATAAGAATTCGTGATGATGATCAACCTTTTCAACCAGGTGAATTCAGAGATGTTGATGCACCAGGTGGAAATATTAAAGATCAGTTCCAACTTTTACCATTTAAAGAACCAAGTCCAACTTTATTTCAACTTTTAGGCTTCTGTGTACAAGCTGGACAACGTTTTGCATCCATTGCAGACATGCAATTAGGTGAAGATAGTGCAAATCGAGCTGTTGGAACAACAATTGCACTTTTAGAACGTGGTTCAAGAGTTATGTCAGCAATTCACAAACGAATTTATTACACAATGAAGCAAGAATTTAATCTTTTGGCTGATGTTTTTGCAACTTATCTACCTCCGGTCTATCCGTATGCAGTTACAGGAGCAGATCGAATTGTAAAAGTAGAAGATTTTGACGACAAAGTTGATGTTATCCCAGTTGCGGATCCAAATATCTTCTCAATGGCTCAAAGATTTACACTTGCACAAACACAATTACAAATTGCACAGTCAAATCCTCAAATGCATGATCTAAGAGAAGCGTATAGACGTGTTTATGAAGCAATTGGCACAAGAGAAATAGATTTATTAATGCCACCACCACAAGAACCATTTGCACAAGACCCTGCACTAGAGAATGCAAGAGCATTAAAGATGGAATTATTACAAGTATTCCCAGAACAAGACCATGATGCACATATCGCGGCTCACGGAGCATTTATTCAAAGCAGAATGATACAAATTAACCCTATGGTGTATGCATTACTACAGGGGCACATATCAGATCACATTTCATTTAAAGCACAAGGAGAAGTTGGTGCAATGATTGCTGAATCAGAAGAAATGAATATGATGGCTCAACAAGATCCAGCAGGATTTGAAATACAATTTAATTCTATGGTTGCAAAACGAATTGCAGAATTAACAACACAGCTTATTCAAACAGAAGGTGGTACACAACAACAAGATCCACTAGTAGCTTTGAAACAAAGAGAATTAGATCTTAAGGCTATGGACATTCAAAGAAGAGCTCAAGAGACTCAACAAGATTTAGAACGTAAAGAAATAGAACTTGAAGAAAAATATGATATTGAAAGAATGAAAATGGAAAATCAAGAAGAACAAGCAGCTGAAAGAATGAAAGTTGCCAAAGGTAAATTAAAACTTCAAGAAGAATCTTTAAGAGCTAAATCAAATGAACCAGCGAAAAAAGGTTAAACTTCCTGGTAAGAGATTTGGACCACCACCGTTAAAAGGACCTGCCTCACAAGGCTTAAAGTTAAAAAAAATTAAACTTAACAAGTTATAATGTCTGTAGTTAGAATTACTAAACTTTTAAAAGAATTTGATTCTATAATTGCACAAGGAACTAAATTACCATCTGAAACACAAGAAGGTATTAAAGCTTTAATAAAAGCAGCACCTAAAATTAAAGCAGGAGAATTAAGAGTTGCTGATGTTGTAGAAGATGAACCAATTAGAAAAGCTGTATTACAACGAATTTCTGAATATGCTCCATCAACAAAAGAATATTTAGGTACTGGTACTAGAGAATTTGCACTATCCCAACAAACAACAGTAAGACCAACTGTTGAAGCAAGAAAAGCTATTAAACTTGAAAGTGTAAAAAAATATCTTGAAACAAATATTAATGCATTAAAAAAAGGAAAAGGAAATTTTGAAAACTTATTAAATGATGTAGCTATTAATAATTTAAAAATAAGTAACTTTAAAACTTACAAAAAAGAAGCTAATATAAATTTACCCAAAGAATTAAAACCTTTGTTTGAATATTTTAATAAATTTGCAACTAGTGAAAAATATAAAAAGATGAAAGGTAACATTCAATTTACACCTAAAGTTGTTCAAGAATTAAAAAAAGAAAGTTTAATTATGAGTCATTATGCAACAAAATCTCCAGAAGAAGTTGTATCTAGATTTTTGTTCCGTTCTTCTACTCAACCCAATAGTGATGTTGTGTTATTAAATCCATCTCAAGCTGGAAGTTGGAAAAATATGAAATACAAAATTGGTGGAAGAAAAATTGATTTTGAATCTATTAAAAAAGGCATGACTGAAAATGATCCATTATTTGCAGAAGTTAAAAATGCTTATGATTATAAAAAAGCAGTTTTATCAACGAAGGTAATGAATCCAAAAACAAGCATGTTAGAAAATTTAAATAAAGTATCTTATGACGTTCTTGGTAAAAATGGTTCTGATTTATTTCACATGAGTCATATTTATGATGTTGCTAGAACACCTTTAAGTTTTATACAAGTAACTTTTGGACCTTACAATAGACAAATGCATCATATGTTAAGAGGTAAAAAAATACCAGGTGGGTTTGAATCATTTTTAGAACGTACTGAAGCCGTAAATGTAGCTAATCCGTTTGCTCCAAATTTTATTAAAAAAACACCTCAAGTATTTGCAGAAGAAGCTGCAATAAAATTAAACGATTTTTATAAGTTGCAAAGAAAGAAAAAAAGTGTAACTTTTGATAAATTTATGAAATTTAAAAAGGGAGGAATCGTTGGACTACAAAACATTAAAGCCTGAACAAAAATTAATATTTCTTGCTGGGGTATTTGAAGGAGAAGGATCTTTTGGTTTTTGGGGAAAAGAACAAAAAAATAATAGGTACCTTAGAGCACAAGTAAGAATGACTGATGAAGATATTGTAGTTAGGTTTATAGATTATTTTAAGTTAGGCTCTGTTAGTGCACACACACCTAAAAAAAATCACCTAAAGAAATCATGGAAATGGACTGTAGCTGGAGATAAAGCAATGGTTGTGATGTTGCAAATGGCTCCATATCTTGGTATAAGAAGAAAGGAGAAATTTGAACAATGTTGCCAATCTTACAAGCAGTTGCCCCACTTGCGAAAATCTTATTTAACACAGTTGATAAAGCAGTCGCCGATAAAGACCTTGCCGCTAAATTAAAAGCAGATCTGCAAACGCAGATGTTGCAATCTCATACTCAAGAACTAACTGCAGCAGCAAAAATTATTGAAGCTGAAGCTAAAGCTGGATGGTTTGCATCTAGTTGGAGACCATTATTAATGTACGTATTAATATTTATTTTAATATGGAATTATGTATTAGGTCCTGTAATTTTATTTTTTTTTAAAGCTTCTATAACTATAACTCTTCCAGGTGATGTTTGGACACTTCTTCAAATTGGCCTTGGGGGGTATGTCGTGGGCCGCAGCGCGGAATCAGTTGCACGAACTATGGCTAACAAACCACAACCTAAAGAACAAGAAAACGGATAATGTTATTTAATTTCATTAAAAAGTTTTCATCTTGGTTAGATCATTGGATTTGGAGACAAGAATTAAAGTTAAGAAACAAAAGAAATAATGGCTAAAACAATTTTAGTCACAGGTGCAGCTGGATTTTTAGGCTCACATATCTGTAAAGAATTACTTAATAGAAAATACGAAGTGCTAGGTGTCGATAATCTATTGGGTGGAGATAAAGAAAATATTCCTTTTTTAGATAATTTTTATAAAGCTGATTGTTCTGATTTTCAAAGAATGCTTAGAATAACTCAAGACATAGATGTCTTGTTTCATTGTGCAGCAACCGCACACGAGGGGCTATCTGTATTTTCACCTTATACAATTACACAAAATAATATTATGGCAACAGTAGGTGTTGCAACAGCAGCTATTCAAAATGGTGTTAAAAGAATTATCTATTGTTCTTCTATGGCAAGATATGGAGATCAACAAAGTCCATTCACAGAAGATATGCCAACTAAACCTGTAGATCCATATGGTATATCCAAAGTTGCTGGAGAAGAAATATTAAAAACTTTATGCAAAGTTCATGGTGTAGAACTAGTTATTGCGGTTCCACATAACATCATTGGACCAAAACAAAAATATGATGATCCTTTTAGAAATGCAGTTTCTATTTTCATTAACCGTATGCTTCAAGGTAAACCTCCAATTATTTATGGTGATGGTATGCAGACAAGATGCTTTTCCTACGTAGATGATTGTTTAAGTTCTTTAATAAAAATGGTCGATGATCCGTCAGTCGTGGGCCAAGTTATTAACATCGGACCTGATGAAGAGTTCGTAACTATTAAAGAGGTCGCTGAGACGTGTGCCAATCTTACAGGGTTCAATGGTTTATTTATTTATGTACCAGATCGTCCACAAGAAGTTAAACATGCAACGTGCTCCTCGGATAAAGCACGTAAGCTTCTAGGTTATAAGACAATGACTAATACGAAAGAAGGTATTAGAAAAACTTATGAATATATCAAGGAACACGGACCACGGGCCTTTCAATATCATCTAGACATAGAGATTATAAATGATAAGACTCCAAGTACATGGACAAAGAAACTAATTTAAATCACGTATTTTGTTTTGTAAGTTCTGCTAACACAGAAGAATTTTCAGCTTTAGCATTAGAGTCATTTTTTAATAAAACTAAATTAGAAAAAGGGGATATATTTGTATTTGTTAATAATGATGGTACAAATTCTTTTAGAAAACAATTTCCAATAGATGTTTATATAAATAATAAAACTCCTAAATCTTGGGCAACAAATTTTAATAAAGGTTTAAGAATAGCTAAAAAACTTAAGAAACATTTTGTAGTTATTACTAATGATATCATATTTACCGACAATTGGTTTGAACCATTAAAGCAAAGAGACGATGCTATATTAATACCTTCTTGTAATATTAATTATTTATATAGTTCACCAGATTTTAAAACTTCTACATGTATGCAGTTAAATGAGTATATTGGTAAAGAAAAATATTTAGATGGTATTGTTCAATATCATCAATCTAGATTTAAATTTGATCACTTACAAGAAAGAATATTTATGCAATTATATCTAGGAAGAATACCCTATCAAATACATGATGAAGTTGGTTACTTTGATTATACCTTCTCTAATTGTGGTGGTGAGGACATGGATTATAGAATAAGATGTGCCATAAAAGGATATAAAACAATGATAGCAAATCATTCACTAACTTTACATTTTCATGGTAAGTCTAGTTGGGATGGTAATGAAACTGACGAACAAGAAAGAATTAGAAAAGAACAATATCTTAAAAGAGGTGTAAGAAAATGGGGAGAGGACTTAAATGAAATCTTTATTAAAGGTGATAATGCTAAAGAATGGGCTTATAAATTAGGTCTTCAAAAAGAATTTGATAGTGGTGAATCATATAATATCATAAGAAAACTTAAAAATAATTATGCTTGATATAGGAACACTACAAATCATCAAGAATTACATCAAAAAACGCATCGATGAAACCAAGCAAGATATGTGCTATGGTATAGACACCCTCGACAGGCTCTACTATGCTAAGGGCAAGCTCAGTGCTTTAGAAGTGCTGCTTCAGGATCTTAAAGACCTGCTAAAAAAAGAGGAGAATGTCGATGACGATAATAACACCTGATAAGGAACTCATCCTTCCTAAAACCGATGATACCGAACAAGAAGGTATTAAAATCCCTACAGACCCAGAAGGTATAAAAAAATATTTAGATTGCTTACCCGATCCAGTTGGGTATCGAATGTTAGTTAGACCTTATTCTGGAAGGAGTAAGACTGATGGGGGAGTTATACTTACACAACAAGCACATGAAACTATTCAAATGACAACAGTCATTGGTTTAGTAATTAAAATGGGATCTCTTTGTTATAAAGATAAAGATAAATTCCCTGAGGGCGCGTGGTGTAAGCAAGGTATGTTTATCATGTATGGTAGATATGCCGGCTCAAGATTCAAAACAAAATATGGTGAACACCGTATTTTAAATGATGACGAGATTATAGGTATTGTTAGGAAACCGTCAGACGTTCTTCATCTATACTAAGGAGATAAAAAATGGTTGAAGAAAATAAAAGGCAACCTGAGGTTGAATTAGACTTGGATGATGTTAAAGAAACAGACGTTCAAGTAAAAGAACAATCTAAGGATGCAAAGCAAGAAAACAACCTTAATGTTGGTGAAGTGGATCTTGGATACACTGGTCATGATAATAAAAAAGAAGAAAAATCACAAATCATAATCGAAGAACAAGAAAAACCTACACAAGTTAAAGTTGAAAAAAGAAAAGAAGAAGACCCAGATGATTTATCAAATCTATCTGAAGGTGTTCAAAAAAGAATAGATAAGCTAACTCGAAAATATCGTGAATCTGAACGTAGAGAACAAGCAGCGTTAGATTACGCGAAAGCGTTACAGAAAAAATACAATGAGTTTGAAATAAAGTATGATTCTGGAGAAGAACTTTATATTAAAGAATATGAAGCTCGAATAGATGCTCAAAGAGAACAAGCTAAAATAAAACTTAAGGAAGCTACTGAAGCTCAAGACTCCACTAAAGTTATGGAGGCTACTGATGAGCTTACAAGACTTGCTGTTGAGAAAGAAAAAGCAAGAATTAGAGTGGCTGATAGAGAACAAAGGCTTAAACAGGTTAAAGAAAAACCACCTGAAACTTTTGTTCAACCTCAAGCTAATAACGAACAAGTTCCGCAACAACCTAGTGAAAAAGCTAGGAATTGGGCTCAAAAAAATACTTGGTTTGGTAATGATAAAATCATGACAAATGCAGCTTTCACCATTCATGAAGACATAGTGGGCATGGGTGTTGAAGTTGAGAGCGATGAGTATTATAATGAGATAAACAAACGTATGACGGAATCTTTCCCTCATAAGTTTGCACAAGAACAAAGAAAACCCGTTCAGACTGTTGCTTCCGCTGGAAGAAAACAAGAAGGACGCAGAACTGTGAGACTCACCAAATCACAGGTGGCTATTGCCAAAAAATTAGGGGTGCCACTAGAAGAATACGCTAAATACGTGAAGGAGGCTAATTAGTATGAGCGATAAAAATAAAAGAACTTCACGCGCGTCTGAAGAAGTTAAACAAACAAGGAATAAACCTTGGACGCCACCATCATCTCTGGATGCACCACCTGCGCCAGACGGCTTTGTCCATAGATGGATTAGAGTCGAGTCAATGGGTTTTCAAGATACTGCAAATGTATCGAAGAAAATGAGAGAAGGTTGGGTATTTGTAAAATCTGAAGAGATTAAAAATCAAATCGGAGAACATAATTATCCAGTTATCCATGACGGCAGATACGCAGGGTTGATCGGGGTTGCTGGCCTAGTGTTGGCTAGGATACCGGAAGAGATTGTAAAATCACGCGCAGAGTATTTTAAAAAAATTACTCGAGACAGAATTACAGCGATTGATCACGATCTGATGAAGGAACAACGACCGGAGATGCCTATTAATATTAGTAGACAATCTCGCGTAACTTTTGGTGGTGGACGTAAGTCATAATTTTTTGACAAAAGTCGACCACTGTATAAAAACTTAACAAGGAGAAAATAAATATGCCAAACGTAGTTGAACAATATGGTCTAAGACCATCTAGACAACTTAACGGAAGCCCATTTATTAACGCTCAAAACCGTTACAGAATTGCTGCAAACAACTCTACAGCAATATTTCAAGGAGACCTAGTAAAACCACTAGACTCTGGAAATATTTCAAGAGCTGTTGCAAATACTTCTGATACAGTTGTAGGTGTTTTTAATGGTTGTTTTTATACAGATCCAACAACTCAGAAGCCAACTTTTTTAAACTATTATCCAGGCTCAGTTAATGCCAGCGATATTATCGCTATGGTTATTGATGGACCGGATACAGTTTTTGAAGTGAAAGCAAACGCTACTTTTGTAGTTGCAGATTTGTTTAAAAACTTTTCCATAACAAACGTAACAGGATCAACACAAACAGGGATATCAAAAGTAACCCTAGATGTGGCTAATTCTGGTACAGCAGGAACATATGTGGTTCAAGCAATTGATATATCACAAGATGTGTTTAACAGTGATGTTAACGTATCATCCAATGTTGGAGTTCTTGTTAGAATTAACAATCACTTTTTCCGTCAAGGCGGAACAGGTCTATAATAGGAGAATAAATTATGGCTATATCACGTTCGCAACTAGTCAAGGAACTAGAGCCAGGATTGAATGCACTATTCGGCCTGGAATATAACAGATATGACAATGAGCATGCTGAAATCTTTTTAACAGAAACTTCTGATCGAGCTTTCGAAGAAGAAGTAATGTTATCTGGTTTTGCAGCAGCAGCAGCAAAAAGTGAAGGTGCTCCAGTAGTGTTTGACGATGCTACAGAAGCGTACACTTCAAGATATACTCACCAAACATTTGCATTAGCATTTGCGATAACTGAGGAAGCAATTGAAGATAACCTTTACGACAGACTTGCAGCTAGATACACTAGAGCATTAGCTAGATCAATGTCGCAAACTAAACAACAGATTGCGGCTGACGTTCTAAACAATGCTTTCAATTCAGGTGTAACTGGTGGTGATGGTGTGGAGCTTTGTGCTACAAACCATCCATTAGCAAACGGTGGTACGTTCTCAAACGAACTTGCTACAGCTGCTGATTTGTCAGAGACATCATTAGAGCAATCATTAATTGATATTGCAGCTTTAGTAGACGAAAGAGGTTTGAAAATAGCTCTTCAAGGTACTAAATTGATAATTCCAAAAGAATTACAGTTTACTGCTGAGAGAATTTTAAAATCATCTCAAAGAGTTGGTACAGCTGATAATGATATTAATGCAATCTTAAATATGGGAATGATTCCACAAGGTTATAGAGTTAATCACTTTTTAACTGACACGGATGCATTCTTTATAATGACTGATGCTCCAAACGGTTTAAAACACTTTGTAAGATCGCCAATTAAAACAGCGATTGAAGGTGATTTTGACACTGGTAACGTAAGATTTAAAGCTAGAGAAAGATACAGCTTCGGCTTTTCTGATGCTAGAGGAATCTTTGGTTCACCAGGAGCGGCTTAATAATTAAGTCTTTCCACAAAAGGGGCTTGTGTTTACATAAGCCCCTTTTTCTTTTATAATCAAATTACTATACATTAACTTCTGATCTAGACCCGTATAGTGGACGGCCTAGAGACTAGATTAGAATAACTAGGAGAATAAACTTATGGCAACAACATCGTTTCAAGGGATCGTAAGATCTTACGGAGGACAAGACAAATCAATAACAACACCAGGTGTTGTAGTATTATCTGAAGTAATTTCATTCAATGCTGCGGCAACTGCAGCTTCTTTAACACCAGTTAGAATTGGTACATCAGCAACAACTGGTGCTACATTTGTTCTACCAAAAGGTGCTATACCAATTTCTTTTACAGTAGTCGTACCATCATCAGGTGCTTCATCTACAGTAGATATTGGAACAACAGCTGACGTTGATGGTTTCTTTAATGAAGTAGCTTCGGTTACAAAAGGATCAATCAAAGGTGCAGATGGTGCTTTAGTTGTAGGAGGCGGTATTACCGCTAACGCTACTGTAGCAGCTTCTGTTGGAGCAACTGCTGGAACTGGAACAGTTACAGGAGTATTTACATATACAATTGTAGATAACGCTCAACCAGGCGAATCACAGTAATTATTAAATTAATTTAAGGAGCTCGAAAGGGCTCCTTATCAAAAGGAGAAAAATATGAAGTCAGATGTAAAACCAGTCATATGTGCAAGTACTTCATCTAATGCAGTATTATTCACAGGTCCTACAAGATTAAGAGGATTTATGATTCAATCTACAGGAAGTTCTGGCGTTGCAATTATTAATGGTTTAGTAAATGTTACAACTGTAAGTGGTTCAACTAACACACAAGTTTATGTTCCAGTTCAAGTTCCAGCTGGTGGAACAGAAACATTAAATCTTCCAGAAGATGGAGTTTTATTTGCTGGAAGAAATGGTACAGGTATCATTGATGGTATTGGTGTTACAAATAATACAAGTGCTTTAACTATTACTTTATTTATAGATAAATAATTATCATGCCTATTGTAAAATTTGGCACTCTTGCAGATTTTGAACAAGACATATATGGTTTGAAAAACACAACTGGTTTAAGAATTAAACCTAAACGTATAAGTTTAACTGAAGACGAAGAATCAGAAGAATCAGATAAAAATAAAAATTCAAAAATATTAATGGCTAATCTTGGAATGATGGTTGGTTATGAAAAAGGCGGCATGCCTG
>Ga0209768_10002729_pt1 | contig 10823 bp, 11 predicted proteins | sample LauGreSBDMM110SD_3_FD_187564 | JGI IMG/M metagenome (GOLD analysis project Ga0209768, IMG submission 187564) | Freshwater lake microbial communities from Lake Michigan, USA - Sp13.BD.MM110.SD (SPAdes) (version 2) | ecosystem: Environmental > Aquatic > Freshwater > Lake | place: Lake Michigan... | reverse complement strand
TACCATAGCAAGCATAGGTGTTATATGGTGTCTTACCATAGCAAGCATAGGTGTTATATGGTGTCTTACCATAGCAAGCATAGGTGTTATATGGTGTCTTACCATAGCAAGCATAGGTGTTATATGGTGTCTTACCATAGCAAGCATAGGTGTTATATGGCGTCTGCCGATTATTACAAAAATTGACCCATTTATTTTCTCATATAAGAGTAAGACGACATATATATATAATTAGAATGGACTTTGACTTAACCGAGTATAACCGCATAGCATCTATGACGAACAGCAGAGAAATCGCCAAGGAACTTCAAGCAAAATCTCTTGAATGGAAAGAGCAATATTACAAACTCAAACGAAAAACAAGAAATGACGCTTATAACGCTCACGCAAAAGATACTAACAACGCTAAACGCCGAGATTTACGCAAATTGAAAAATGAAAATATTATTAAACCTATTGAAACTATAAAAACTACTATTAATCCTGACGATGTTGATACTGATATTAAAAGGAGTTATAAAGACGCTACTAATATCGCCAAGTTGAACCCTAATACTATCAATAATTATATCAGCGTTATTAAAGCAGTTTTTAACAAGTATCATAAAGAACCCCTCGCAGATGACGCAGAAGTTTTGAAATTATTGAGAAATGAAAAGTATGAACCAAAGAAACTCCTCAAACAAAATATGTATATCGTTGATAATATTAGAGATATTGCCTCAAATCATTCATATCAATTGTCCATATTATATTCAATATTTAGCAGACTTAACGGCAAAAACTTGAAAATATTACGTGAGACTATTTACCCATATTCAGTTGAATATAAAAAGGTTTATACAGAAAACAGAGATAACGCTGTCGCTAATACTGAAATTACTTCTAAAATATCTTTTGATAAAAATGAAGTCCTTAAAAATGCCGAACTGATTGAAGATGATTATGAAAAACTTATGTATATGCTCCTATTCCTTATCCCCACACGCAGATTGTATGATTATCGTATTACTCGTATCGCAACTAAAAAGAAAGATACTGAAAATGAGATGTTTAATTGGTATTATCAAGGCAATATTCATATAAATAATACAAAAAATAAAGACAAAATGATTTTACAATTACCTACGGAAATTATCGCAATTATCAATAAATTACCGACTGATACCGATTATATTTTTGGTAAAGCATATATTGAAAGTACCTTATCACGCAAGTTTTCTAATATTACTAATCGCATTTATAATTCTCAATTCACTCCCCTTGATATTCGTCGTCTATTCGCTACGCATTCTCTTAATACGACAAATGATAACGGAGATGTTAATAATTTATTCAAAAATGCTAAGAATATGGGGCATTCTCTCAATCAGCATCTTCAATATGTTAAAAAACCTAAAATATAAGAATATGAAGAATTACTGATATATGTAAAATATACCGCAAAAGGTGCTAAATATATATACAAAGAATTACACTCTCTGCGGTATATCTCAAAGTTAAACCTAAAACCTAAAACATATCCCCCTTTATTTTTATCCTTTTGATATAAGAATATGAAGAATTATGATATATGTAAAATATACCGCAAAAGGTGTAAAATATATATACAAAGAATTACACTCTCTGCGGTATATCTCAAAGTTAAACCTAAAACCTAAAACATATCCCCCCGATTTTTTGCCTCATATGACTACAAAAAGTTTATTATATAATAGATTACATAATAACTTGTAAAAATACCTTGTTTTTCCTATTAAATACGACATATTATATAATATATTACATAATAACTTGTAAAAATACCTTGTTTTCCTATTAAATGCGTCAAAATGCGTCATATTATGTATCCTATGCGTCATATTATGTATGCTATCATTTGAATTAAAAATTGTTTTTATAACATAGATTAAAAATGTAATCTACATAGATTATAAGTAATTCTATTGTCTCATATCCTGTTTTTATAAGATAGATTATAAGTAATTCTATTGTCTCATATCCTGTATGAGATGTAGAATGAGTAAAAAAAAGTCGTATGAGCGGTATGTCTATTTTTTTGGTTGTTTTTTAGATTGTTTGATTGATTGATTGATAAAGATTGATAAAAATAAATGAGTTTGTATTACTACGCCCTCATATATATTTGAGATTATTTTTTTATATAACTTTACGGATTAAATCCTATAATCTCATCTAAAATCTCTATTACAAATCTGCTGTAAAATCCGCCGTTATTATCCCCTATCTTATGCTCCTCAATTCTTTTTAAAATACGCTTATCATCTCCCGCTTTGATATCGTATATCTTGATAAACTCGCCTTTTATCATCTCGTTTTTAATCAATTTTACCTCTGTCCCTTCAATATCATCTGTAATTCCTATCAATACTGCGTTGTATAGGTCAGTCCATTCGTTGCGTCTAACATACAATTTTGTAGTCATATTATTATATTATAATATCCTTCATATTCTTATATCAATTTTTATAATTTTCGTATAAAAAATGTTCTTATTTATATTTCCTCCTCGTAATCGTAAGAATAATATTAAGTTTTTAAAAATTATATTACGCTTATGATATATCTATTTTATTTTTTGGGAATTATTCTGGCGTGATATATACCGCAAAAGGTGTAAAATATATATACAAAGAATTACACTCTCTGCGGTATATCTCAAAGTTAAACCTAAAACCTAAAACACACCCCCCCGCTTTTTTGCCCTTTCTGCTATAATAAAACTTTAATTTTTACAAAATCTCATACCTATATCGCATATCTTGCCTAACGCTTTATCTCCCTCTTTTAACTGCTTAGCATAATTGATATATTCGCCTTCGCTCAATTCTCCTATATTAACGGCGTCCTCATACATTTCAAGGGCATCTCTTAATAAATCCGTATATCGCTCTTTGAGTTTGCTTAATATCAGTATATTCTTATTATCGCTGTTAAATGTCGTTAAGATTAACTTTTCTAACCTACATATTTTAAGTTGATTGTCGTATATTTCTATCGTCTTCAAGTTATTAGATGGTATATACATTTTGCTTTCCTTGATATTTTCAATCTGCTTTTCAATATGCTTAAAATGCCTCTCGTCAAGCGGTTTGAATGCCGTCATTTGTCATATTAATATGTCAAGACGCTTGTCAATTTTTCTATTCGTCTGCTTAACCGCCGATCATTTTTATATTGATAGAGATGATAGAGATGATAGAGAATTAACAAAATATATTTTTTTTATTAATAGAGATGTCTATTGACTTCTATTGACTTCTATTGATTAAACTAAAAAATACTATAAAATCAATTTTAAAACCCGAGTACATCTCTTAAAATATTTTAGATTTTCAAAAGGTTTTTATAATTTCTTAAAAAAATAAAGTTATGTACTCGCTTTTTGTAAGCATTTTATATATGTAAATGTTAGTTTATGATATATGTATATGATTTCTTAATATATGATAAGTATCTCATAATTTATGTTAAATATTATATTCCCTATCATTCCCTATCATATTCTCGTTTAGTTATTAGATATTTTTAAGACAGATTTTAATATACCGCAGAAGGTTTCGTATAAAAAACGCATTTTATTTTGCTTATACTAAGTGTAATTTTATATTTCCTCCTCATAATCGTAAGAATAATATAAAACTTGTTTTTATTCTGCGTTATATATGATAAGCATATTATTTTATCAAGAATTATTCTGGCGTGATATATACCGCAAAAGGTGCTAATATTATATACAAAGAATTACACTCTCTGCGGTATATCTCAAAGTTAAGCATAAGTTAAACTTAGGCGTCTAAATACATCTCCCCCCGATTTTTAGCACATTCTGCGGTAATAAAAGTTTTTATATAGCAAAACTTCCAAAAAATAACGGGGGGTTATATTAGGGTTTCCTATATCCACTTAAAGTTATATACCGCACTTCTCGCTATTCTTATTATATATATTTAGCACTCTCTGCGGTATATTTTTCATATATCATAATTCTTCATTTTCCTATATGCTTTTAAAAAGTTATATCACTTCTCGCAATTCTTATTATATATATTTAGCACTTTATGATATAACTTTTTTAAACCATAAATCGTTCAAAATATTAAAAATAAATAAATGAGTATCGTAGAATGCTAAGTATTATTAACTAAATTATATATAATCCTTACCATTTTAAAAGTTTAAGGGTGATATACGGCGGATTTCCTTGATTTTCCTTGATTTTCCTTGATTTCCCTTGATTTCCTAAAATCATTCGTTTTCCATATCGTCATCTTCAAAATGACTATACGCATTTAAGCATTTCAAATGGTAAATCTCCTCTTCCTTATCTAACAAATAATATTCATAATACTTCATTTTTTTATAATCCTCCATAGTTAATTATAGTTTAGAAAAATAATTTAATAAAAAACTCAAAGGAATTGTTGAAGTTTATTCGCTTTTTCCGCTTTCTTGCTTGTCTTCGTCGTCATTCCTTTATGTTTTTTAGCAAGTGCCTTATCAATACCGCTCCCTCCGTCCTTTTGGTCTAAAAATCTGTTGAAGTTATAATTCTCATCTAAAAATCTATTATTTGCTCTGTTCTGTAAGTCCGCTTTCGTAAGTGGTTTCGTCTTAGGTATTCCTTTCCCTGCGTCGTAGTTAAAAAGATTGATTATCTTACCTCTCTGTACGCCTTCAATATTCATTTTATTTTTATACATATCTATTTATATTAAATATTTTAATTTTTATATAATTTAATATAAAGACTTATCTTGCTTAATTAAACTTATTATTTTCAATCATAAGACGAGTTCTAAGTCCTTTATTAGGGTTCTCTTCGTAGTATGGATTAATCATTCCGTTCAAATCAATATTAATCAAGTTAAACAGAATAGGGCATATCGTCTTAACCTCAATATATTTTGTAAATATTCTGTTCTTGTCTGTAATATTATTCTCAATAGCAAGTTTATTATATTCCGTATTATCTTTATGGTCTCCGTAGGTAATAACTTCGTATCTATCAATAACTCCGCCAATTTTCAAGATATACATATAGGTTCTCAAAGCATTTTCATAAGAATATTCATATTTCCTAACAGATTTCTTCTTATTAGTTTCTTTATCATATACGCTCGTATTTTTAATAACTCTCCCTAAATCAAAATAATCCCAATCTTTAAACATACTTTTAATAATTATTTGTATATATGTCAAGAGTGCCTTTCTTGTCTTGATACTACCAATTTTAATCTTTGTTCTAATATCTAACTCATTCAGCATATTACAATCATTTTGACTTAATACAATCTTCTCATTTATATAAGGGTCTTCTGTAGAATATCCCAGCGTATAAATATTGATTTTATCAGCATAATTTCGTATCAGTTTTCTAATACATTTAATTTTATTTATTGCTTTAACAGCATACTTGTAATCCAAATCATTTTTTTTAAAATACATAATAGTATCGTCTAACTGCTCGTCAGTCTGTATAAAATATCTTACATTCTTGATACCTTCTGTTCCCTTCGCAAGAATATTTATATATGCGTCGCCTATATGCTTATAAAGTTTTTTATTTTGCTCTTCATTCTCTTCGCTTATATCATTCAAGATATTTAATTTAAACTCTTCATAATATTTCTTATCGCCTGATACAATTTTTTTAATAGTATCTAAATCAGTCCCTATGTAATTTAAAGTTCCTGTTTTTTTATTAGTAATTTTGTTATATAATTCTGTATTGAAGGGGTCTTGTTCTGCTCCTTCTTTAAACAATATATTATAAACAATACCTTCCGCCATCTCCTCAATATTCGCCTTATCTTGTTTAAAATAGTCCTCGTCTTCTTCTCTCGCCTCAATAGTATAATAAACCTTTCCTTCCTTCTCATTCCTCTTATATTCTTCGTTAGGTTTATCATATTGATAATAAGAATAATCATACTCCACCTCAAAACCCTTCATTTCCGCCTTTTTTGATATGCTATAAGTCATATTTGCCTTGTTTTCATATTCATTCCATTTAGTATATGCGTATAACTCGCTGATAGTATTGTCGTTATAAATATAATCATCTCTATCTTCGTTATAAGTCTTATTCGCCAGATTTTGATACTGCGTTATAGTCTCATTTTCATATTTAAGTTTTGATTGATTTTCTGCGTCCATATCTTCTTCTCCGTCTATTAATTCGGTATTACAGAATACGCTTACTTTATTTTGTAATTTATTGATAAACTCTTGTCTTGTATCATAAGGCAATTCATTTTTCATATATCCAAAGAATACATATACTTTCAAAGGATTTCTTGTTCTACAAATCTGCTGTATTACACCTTCACAACCAAGAGAATTAATATCTCGTATGTAAGCAATTACAATCTGTTTTTTCGTAGTCTTTCTATCCATTCCTTCTGTAATTTTAGGAGAATAAATCCATACTTTTCCATCTAACATTTTCGTAGCACTTATAAGGGCGTAAGATTGAGATGTATCGGCGGTATTTAAAAATACATCTTCTTTTAATTTTCCGCCATTTAGCGTATATTCATAAGTTATTACACAATCCCTTTTACAAGTCCCACAAAATGTATAGCAATTATTACTATTGTCTATTAATATTTTGCTTATCAAAGGTTTAATATCCTCAAATGAAGAATGTTTGCGTATAATCATAGGAACGCCCGAGAATGGTTTATGATAATTAATATACATCTTAAAATTATCAATCATACCTGTATTTTTTACAAACTTCATAAGCGGTTCGTCTATTGTCCCATCTGTAATAATTACCTTTTTCGCTGTCTTAATAGTATTTCTCAAAGTCCTCTGCGTATCTTTACAGATATTATCAAGCGTACAACAAGATAAACTATAAGGAATGCTTCTTGACGCTTCATCTAAATATAATACAAATGGATTTTCAATAGGGGCATTTTTGATATGATTTTCTATTTTTATAAGACTATTAAATGTAATAGTAATACTATTTTTACTATACGGATTATTAATATAATCTTTAATATTAGTAGTATCGCTATAAAGTATCATTTTTCTTGAATTATATTCTGCTTCTTTCTCGTCTTCCGTCCATTCGGCATATTCGGCATCTTCCCAAATATGCTCTCTCAGTAGCGGATTATATGACATTTGATTTTCGCATATACTTATAAGATGACAGATACAGATTAATCTTAGTTTGTTCTTGATAATATACATAAATGTCGTATATGTCTTGCCTGTACAGCAAGGAGAATAAAATATTAGACATTTATAATCATTCTCGTAATAAGATACATTTAAATATTTAGTTTCTATTTTTTCAAATGCGTATCCTTCAATACCTCTCATTCGGTCGTAAGGTACTAATATTCGTTCAAAATATGGTATCTGTTTTTTATGTTTCCTTTCTAATCCTTTGTTAATATCATATACTAACTTTTTAGGCGTATGCGTAGGATTAATTCTATTATCCATTTCCTTCCATATCTGCGTATTTCTCTTAGCGTTATACTGGTCGCTCTTCTTACTCCATTCGTCCCATATATCCTTCATATCAAATATCTTTGATACTGCTGTTATATGCTTCCATAGTTTAGTATTATCAAGATATTTCTTATCATAACACGCTACAAAATCTAAGAATGCTTTAAACTCTTCTTTGTTTATATTATATTTATAATTAGATGCCTTATTTTTCTTAAAAGATACGGCATAATCAGGTTTTGTCATTTGCTCTATCAATATATCCTTCAATTCGGTCGGCATTTTTTCAAGTTTATTATTAAAGTTATAGGCATATGTTCCATCTTCTCTATTACCTATGAATGCTATTCCGCCATTTGTTAGAATATCTACATTTCCGTAAATATTGATACATCTTCTTTGTTTAATCGTATCATTTCCGTCTGCGGATTGTATCAATACGGCATTTTCAATAACCTCTTTATCACCTTTAAACAGAAAATGGAAACCTCCGCTCGGCGTTTTACAATATAGCGTCTTAGATGCTTTTAATAACTCTAATAATTTTAAAGCATCTCTGTAATTTTCATATATTGACATATCCGTAGGAGATACGCTTGATTTATCTGTTATACTATCAATATGTCTATAACAATCTCTTAAAGGCGGTTTAATATCCCAATCTACAATAATACAATTCTTATCAGTCTTAATAATTCCGCCTATCGCTCCATTCTTGATAAGATTATTTAAAGTTTCTGTTTCTTGAATAGGCATATTTACAATCCCTTTTCCGTACGCCTCACTTCCCCAATTATCGCATCTGTCCTTGAAGTCTTTTTTTGAGTTAGAATACTGAGTAATCTTATCATTTACCGCTACAAATATATCGTTGCTCTTTAAGATACATACAATCTTTTTAAAATCTGTTGTAGTATCCTCAGTCTCCGTAGTCTCCATTTTATGTTTAGTTCTTATATTAATATATATATTATAATTCTTATATCAATTTTTAAAACGCTTAGTATCAATTTTTAAAAATCAAAAAAAACAAGGGGGGCAAGGCAAGCAAGGCAAGCAAGCAAGACAGCGGAGAATAAATCAATAATTGCCGTCTTCGCTACTGCTACTATTATCATAATACTTATCATATTCAATTTTGCCGTATTTTTGTATAATAGCGTCTTGTATAATAGTCTCAGGATTAAAGATACTATCAAAACAGCATTCAAGGGGCAACCCTACTAAATCAGGAATATCTTGTCTTCTCTGTTTAATTGCTTTGTTTAAGATGCTACATCTATTAAAATCAGGCGTGTAATATTTAGCGTAAGGGTCTGTTCTGTAAGAGAGATTATCATAAGCAAAGGCATTTCTAACTTTTTCATAACGCTTAGTATCTTCGTTAAAGATTATAACATATTCAGCAAGTTTCTTGATATTAGGTCGTTTAATCAATCCTTTATTCAACGCATATACATACAAATCTCTTTTATTTTCCCACGCCCTCTTCTTATCTTTTGGATTATCACCTATATTTTTTCGCACTCTTATTTTCGGTTCAGTAATTTTGCCTTCGCTAATAAGTTCAATCTGTTTTTTATGATATGAGATAAGACACGCTTTGTTCGCCTTAATCTGCTTCTCAGTTCTTGACGCTTCAATTTCATTCCCTAATACCTTGTTATAGGTCTTGTTTGAGATATACTTGTTTTGAGACAAAATATTCATACTCCTTTATTATATATAACATTTTAATTGTTTATATCATTTTCTCTTAAAACTAATTTAAAAAATAATAAATTATATAACGGCGTATAGGTCGCATATAGGTTTTAAATCTTTAATTTCAATACATATATTATCATTTACAATTTTATATGTATTAAAGATGCGTGAGCGGTATTCAATAAAAAAATATTTAATATCTAACCCTTCGTATCCGTCTGTATTATTAATAATATCAATATTTTTGTTAGGAAACCCTATGACTATAATATATCTATCGCCAGATTTTCTAAAATTAATATAATTCTGTATCTTAGCAATAGGAAAATATGTAGTATCAAAAGCATTCGCCTTATTAGAACGCGTCTTTAATTCAATATATATATTTTTCTTATCATTCTGCGTTATTATAAAATCATATTTAGAATATCTATCCATACGCTTACATAAGTCTAATCCATTTATTTTTTCAATTTGTTTAAACAAACACCCTTCGCTATAATCTCCGTATTTATAGCATTTTTCAATATACAATTCTTTCAAGTCCTTTTGGTTCATAACATATGCCTACACTTATTTAATACAAGTATTTAATAATACAACATATAAAAATAATATAATAACATTCGCAATATTCGCACCTAAATATATTAAACAGATTGTATTTTGACAGAAGTACATTCTAATTTATTAATAAGACATTCGCCCAGTTTTCTATTCTCTTCAATTATAAACTTTATCCTATCATCTTTCTCTTGTATCTCATTTACAAGATTAAATAATTTATATGTAATAAACTTATTATAATATATTAATTGCGGTTTTGATAAACATTCAACTTTAACGCCGATCGGATTTTTACATATCGTACAATTACAAGATATGGTCGTTTCCGCCTTATGATAATTAATATGTTTTATGGATTTAGTATCCTTCTCCATTTCCATCTTATAAATTGAAGTATTTGACATTTTTAGAAAGCATTTAAAACAACATCTATTATGACAAGTTTCGCATTCAATTACCTTATTTTTATCAATTTTATAGTTATATTTTTCATAACAGATAAAGCATTCGCTTTCAGTCGTAGATGAAGACATCTTAATATATTCTATTAATATGTAGTTATTTAATAATATATATATTCATATTCTTATATCAATTTTTATAATTTTCTTAACCTTTTTTATTTGTCATAATATAAACTTTGCCTTGGTTAATTTCTTTCAGTTCCTCAGGCGTAGGTTTGCTATATTGTATAATAATATGTCCCTCATTTTCGTCGTCATTTTTAATAGATGTATATCGTTTAAGGGTCTTATTTGTTTTGTAGTCATATACGCCACTCAGTCCTATATGTTTAATAAATAGTCCGCAATTATTAAGAGCATTCTCGGTTTGCTGTAATTTTACATTCTCTTCATACATAAGATTTTTCATACCTTCAAAACGCTTCATATTCTCGTCGTTCCCTTCTTTAATATTATGGTTTAACTTATCAACCATTTTACATAAGTCAGTATTATTCTCGTCGGTATGTTCAAGAAGTGTCGCCGTATTACTTAACTCAATATTCAAATACTTAATAATTTTTTCATAATCAATTTTAGTCTTATCTT
>Ga0209768_10002728_pt1 | contig 10823 bp, 7 predicted proteins | sample LauGreSBDMM110SD_3_FD_187564 | JGI IMG/M metagenome (GOLD analysis project Ga0209768, IMG submission 187564) | Freshwater lake microbial communities from Lake Michigan, USA - Sp13.BD.MM110.SD (SPAdes) (version 2) | ecosystem: Environmental > Aquatic > Freshwater > Lake | place: Lake Michigan... | reverse complement strand
TGAACCAGATCCACGCCGCGTAATTCATTGAGACGAGAAACATCCAGCACTTGCGTCGGGCGTGCCAACCGCAAGTTCAGCATAGGGCCCAAGGATTGACTCCCCGCCATTAATTTAGCTTGACCCCCAGAACTCGCGAGCGTTTGCAAGGCCTGCGCCAAGGTAGCGGGTTTCACATATTCGAACTGGGCGGCTTTCATCGCGCCACATCCGTTTTTTGTTCAAGTGCTTCAAGCACGCGTCTTGGCGTCAGAGGCGTGCGTGCAAGTTCGGTGGCGCCGACTCTGCGCAGGGCATCGTTGACTGCACCAAATATCGCCGCGGGTGGTGCAATAGCGCCGCCCTCACCCATTCCCTTTGCGCCAAACTCTGTGTGAGGCGAAGGCGTTTCAAAATGATCCATTCGTATATTAGGGACCTCAGTCGCACCAGGCATCACATAATCAGCCAAGGTCGAAGCCAGTGGTTGCGCAAGTTCGTCGTAACGCATTTCTTCATACAACGCCGTACCAATCCCCTGCGCGACCCCACCGATCGTTTGTCCTTCAACGACCATGGGGTTCACGAGCACGCCACAGTCTTCAACCACTACATAATCCAAGATTTCAACCCCACCCATTTGCGGATCGACTGCGACGAGTGCGACGTGTGTGGCATAACTAAAGGCACCCGTATCCACCCGCGGTTTATAGCCAACGGTCGCCTCTAACCCCGCCGGATCTACATCGGGCGGTAAGAGTTGTGGGCTTAGATACCAGGCTTTTGCGATGTCACTCAAAGACACTCGACGCTCACCGCTACACACTGAGCCGCCTTCAAGAACGACGTCAGTCACTTTAGCTTGCAACAAATGCGCGCCAATGTTCAACAGTTGTGGCAAAAGTTTTTGACAAGCTTGCGAGACGGCACCACCAGACATCACCAGCGAACGCGAGGCGTAGGTGCCACTTGAATAAGGGGTCTGCCCCGTATCACCATGCATGACACGCATTTTAGAAAGATCAATCCCCAAGACTTCGTGAGCAATCTGCGCAAAGGTGGTTTCCATCCCTTGCCCATGCGAATGCACACCCACTCTGATTTCAAGACCACCATCAGGCGTCATGCGCACCATCGCCTGATCAAAGCCAGGAACAATAGGCATCCCCCAGGCGGCAAACACCGAAGTACCATGCGCCGATTGCTCGGTATAAGTTGCCAAGCCAACACCAATCAAACGCCCATCGGCCTCGCCTTGTTGTTGGCGCGCGCGCACGGCTTTGACATTAATCATCTCAAGTGCGCGTCTGACACTCGCCGGATAATCACCACTATCAAAATGTTTATTTGCAACGTTCACATAGGGCATCTGCTCGGGTTGCACAAGATTTTCAAGACGAATCTCCCAAGGCTCGCGACCCACCTCAAGCGCAAGTGCGTTAAGCGTGAGTTCCATGGCAAAACACACACCGGTACGCGCCACGCCTCGATACGGTACAAAACCAGGCTTATTTGTGGCGACGCACTGCGTGACGCAGCGATAGCCATCGAAGGCATAAGGACCGGGCAAATTACCGATCGCTTGGCCTGGCTCAATCCCAATCGTAAAGGGCCAGACTGAATAAGCACCACCATCAATCGTAATCTTTGCATCGAGCGCAAGTAAACGTCCGCGACGATCTGCGTAGGCCGTCATTTCGTAATGATGCTCGCGGGTATTGGCACCCGCGATCAAATGTTCACGACGATCTTCAAGGTAGCGAAACGGCTTGCGATACGTCTTGGCAAGCCAAGCCACGCACAACTCTTCTTGCTGCAGCACGCACTTGTAGCCAAACGCCCCGCCCACATCAGGCGAGATCACGCGCACCTGCCCCTGATCCATCTGCAAATATTGCGCCAGTGCTGTACGAATCAAATGCGGCACTTGGGTGGCGCTGACCACTACCAACTGATTAGCTTGATGATCCCAATAGGCGAGTACAGCTTTACCCTCAAGCGGCACCATGCACTGACGTGACAAGCTCATCTTTCGATGGACCACAACTTCAGCCTGCGCAGCGAGTGCATCAAAATTCTTATCAACCGACAACGTCACAAAGACGTTGTCTTTCCATTGCTCATGCACCAGATTGTCAGTGGCTTGCATGGCACTTAAGACCTCTGCATACGCTGGCAACTCTTGATATTGCACCTGCACGGTTTCGAGTAGGTCTTCCGCCTCAGCGCGCGTTGGCGCAAATCCCATCACAACCGGCTCACCCACAAAGCGCACTTTATCTCGCGCCAAAGGCGGATGCGCTGACAACTGATAGGTCGGTAAAGAAGAGTCAGCGGCAATATCCAGCACATCGCTTAGATGCGCACGCGTGAACACCGCATGCTGACCCGCGGGTGCAATCTCAATCGCCGTCAGACGGGCATGCGCAAGCGGGCTGCGCATAAAAGCGACTTCAGACAACCCAGGCATCACCATATCTGCAACAAAATTTGCTTTGCCATGCAGATGACGATCATCTTCTTTACGCAATACCCGCGCCCCGATGCCTTGGGGCTTGATGCGCGCTGTGCTACCTGGGTGTCCCATGCTTCACACTCTATTCAAATAAGGTTCAAAGCTAAATCACCGACGATTAACCGCCGCGAAGGTGTAATTATCCAGCGTTGCCTCAGCCAAACGGAACCAACTAGCTTCGCTCTGCTGAAACTTCTGCCACTCGGGGAAAATCGCAGCGAAATCTGGATTTTTAGCTGACAGTTCTTTCCAGAGATCTTGCGAGGCTTGATAGGTTGCGTCCATCACATCTTTAGAGAACAGATTCACCTTGGCACCGCCGCCGATCAATTTGCGTAACGCCTCTGGATTTTTTGCGTCGTAATGGGCAAGCATCTTGAGTGTTTGCTCGTTACAGGCGACCTCAAAAGCGGCCTGATACGCGGGTGGCAAGGCTGCAAACGCTTTGTCATTGACCATTGTCGTAATCGATGCGCTACCCTCAAACCAACCAGGCGCATAGTAAAAAGGTGCAACTTTATTCAAACCAAGTTTTTCGTCATCATAGGGGCCAATCCATTCGGCTGCATCGATCGTCCCTTTTTCAAGAGACGAATAAATATCAGCTGGAGGGATCTGCTGCGGGACGGCGCCAAGTTTTGAGAGCACCATACCGCCGATGCCACCAATACGAATTTTTAAACCTTGCAGATCAGCAACGGACTTGATCTCTTTGCGATACCAACCGCCCATCTGCACACCCACGTTGCCGCAGGTGAAATTAATAATGTTGTACTTTTTGTAGACTGCGCGCACAAGAGCCAAACCACCACCGTACAATAACCAGGCATTATGCTGTCGCGCATTTAAGCCATAGCTCAGACCCGTATCAAATGTCAGTGCGGTATTTTTTCCGATGAAGTAAGTGCTTAAGGTGTGGTTACACTCAACCGTGCCGTTACTGACACCATCCATACTTTGAGGTGCCGGCATGATTTCGCCGCCAGCAAAGACGCGGATCTCAAATTTGCCATCGGTAAGTTGAGCAACACGCTTACCGAGTTCTTCGGCCGAGCCATAAATCGTGTCAAGGCCTTTAGGCCAGCTCGTTGACATACGCCATCTGACAGTAGGACTGGTTTGCGCGAAGGCTGGCGCGCCGATTGCAGCTAAGCCAGCACCAGCGGCTGTAGCAGTTTTGGTAAGAAAACGACGTCGTTGCATGCGAATCCCCTAGAGAGAAGTTAAGTGAGCATACTGATAGGTCAACAAAATATCAACAACTGTACATCTTGCAGCGTCAGGGTTTGACGCCGTAACCACCTCCGCCCGGCAAGCCTAGCTCGAGAATATCGCCCTCGACCATATCGACTACGCCTTTTGGATGTTCGACTGCCTGGCCATTGAGCAAGACATGGCCAGTGCGCCCCGCTTGACCGCCTTCGATACCTTTAGCGGGCACGCGGGTTCGTTCTGTTAATAAAGACACGCGCAGGCGACCGGGCCAACGCGACTGAAACGAAACTTTTTGTCCCATACCGCCGCGATGGCTACCCTCGCCTCCCGAACCTTCGATCAGGCTCTTGCAACCGAAGAGCACCGGCGAAAGCATCTCGGCGACTTCGATCGGTGTGTTTGAGATATTGGCCGGAAACCCTGAAGTGGGTGGCCCATCGCGATCTCGCATCGCCCCCATGCCGCCATTAAAAAAGAGAATGCTCGAAAATGAGGTGCCAAGCGCGGGGTTGACACCGCGCATCAGCACCGACCAAAGCGGTGTACCACTATCGGCCTGAACGCGCTCAGGCATCACCTTCGCCAGCGCCTCAAACACTGCAGCTTGCAGCTGATGTCCGATCAAATGTCTTGCACCCACTGCGGCGGGCGGCTTCGCATTGACGATGGTCCCTTCAGGGGCGATCACCTTAAATAACCGTGTAAAGCCGTCGTTGTTCGGAATACCTGGTGACAAGAGACATTTAAAGGGATAGATCGTATACGCGTAGGTATGATTGAAGGTCTCATTAATGCCAAATCTGACCTGCGCCGTACTGCCGCTGTAATCCACCGTTACACCGTCATGACTAACAGTAATCTTGGCTTGGATTCTGATGCGTTCATCCCAACCATCAGACTCAACCGAGCCGTGATACACGCCCGGCGGAATTTTGCGCAGTTCGCGCAACGCGGCATCTTCAGACGCCTTAAAAATTGCGCCCGCAATTTCGTTGATATCGCTTAAGCCGTACTCTTCTAATAACTCTGTTAGCCGACGCTCGGCGACACGCAAAGCCCCTACCTGAGCTTCGATATCACCACGCACTTGTTGCGGCAAGCGCACGTTGGCTTCAAGCATCTGCATGACCCAAGGGTTAAACACCCCAGCCTCAGCAAGCTTAATCACCGGAAACCGGATCCCTTCTTCATACACTTCGCCCGCATCGGCAGACCACTGACGTCCGCCTACATCCGATAAGTGCGCGACGGCCATCGCAAAGGCGACTAAGTGGCCACCGTAAAAAATGGGCGCGACCATCGTGGCATCCGGCAGATGACCTGTGCCGATCCAAGGGTCGTTGGTAAACAGGATATCGCCCGGCTTCAAGGTCTCTTGAGGAAACACTTTCAAGATTCCTTTGAGCGACAGAGGCGCTGTCCCGATAAAGCCCGGGATACTGAGAGCCGATTGAGCGACTAACCGCGCTTCGGGATCAAGCAGCACACAAGCAAAATCGTTTGACTCTCGCACGACCGTCGAGAACGAGGTGCGCTTAAGCGTTGCACCGGCCTCGTCGGTAATCGCGATCAGTCTGTTCCAGTAAATCTCTAGATCAATCGGGCTCATGCCACGCTCCTTTGCTGTTTCATGCTGCACGACCTTGGCGGGCACCGAGGGTGATTCTTAGATTGCCGTGCCTGTCTAACGTAAAGACATCGCCTGGGCCAATCACCACAGTTGAGCCAGGTTGTTCAACTAAGGCAGGCCCCTCATAACGCTGCTCGGCGCGCAACTGCTCAAGCGACAGCACTGGTGTTGGTACATAGCCCTCGATATCCGGAAAAAATACCTGGCGCGAACGCTCGGCCTGTGCGGACTGGCCAGCGGGCGCTTGTGACGAACGCACTTCGGCACTGAGTGCTGCGCTCGCTGAGGCCTCGACTCGCCAATTGACAGCTTCGACCCGCTGTCCGACCAGTTTTCCGCCAAAGCGAGCCGCATAGGCTTGAGCAAAGGAGGCCTCGATGGTGCTTTGTTCAGCTTGCACTAACTGCGCAGGCAATTCAGTTTCGACTTCAAACCCTTGGCCAACATAGCGCATATCCGCGCTACGACGAAACGTGATCAGGTCTCGCGCGACGCCCGCCGAAGCCAATTCTTTGCTCAAGGCATCTTCCATCCCTTGCATTAGGGCCTCAATCGCAGACCAGTCCATCTCGCTTAAGCGCGCATAGCGCGTGCGAACCATGTCCATTTTCATTGGAGCAACCAACAAGCCAAAAGCCGAAAACACACCGGCATTGGCTGGCACCAATAGATCAGAACCACCACAGCGACGCGCGACTTCTCGTGCATGAATCGGGCCTGCGCCGCCGAAGGCGAGCAAGGTATAGCGTCGGATGTCGCGCCCATTTTCGACCGCATGAATTTTTGCGGCTACTGCCATATGCTCGCAAACAATCCGATGAATCCCGTTGGCCGCTTCGACAATACTCAACCCTAAGGGGCGCGCAACATGTTCTTCGATCGCTTGCTCGGCTAGGTCCAGACGCAAACTCACCGCACCGCTTAACATACCCTGCGGATCAAGATAACCCAGCACCAAGGCCGCATCAGTCACCGTAGGGCGAGTGCCGCCCAAGCCATAACACGCAGGCCCAGGGCTTGAGCCTGCGCTCTGGGGGCCAACTTTCAGCAAACCTGTGGTGTCAACGTGCGCGATACTGCCACCGCCCGCGCCAATCTCAATCAGGTCGATCGTGGGCAAACGCACCGGCAGCCCACTGCCTTTTTTAAATCGTTGCTGACGCGCCGCTTCAAACTCTGTCGTAATCGACGGACGCCCGCTCGAAATCAAACACGCCTTGGCAGTGGTGCCCCCCATATCAAAGGCCATCACGTTCGGCGTATTTGATACACGGGCAGAGTGTGCCGCACCCAAGGCACCCGCTGCCGGCCCCGACTCGAGCATGCGAATCGGCATACGCTCACCGAGTTCACGAGAAATGACACCACCGTTTGACTGCATGATGTGCAAAGTCGCGTTCAGCCCAATTGCCCGTAAACCGTCTTCAATCGCCCCCAAGTAACTGCCAACCATCGGCATGACGCACGCATTTAGCACCGTCGCGACCGTGCGCTCGTATTCGCGGATTTCACCCAACACTTCAGACGACAATGAAATCGATAATTCGGGTGCAATCCGCTGTGCGATCGCTTTCACACGCTGTTCGTGAGCGGGGTTGGTAAAACTATGCAAAAAGCATACGGCGATGGCGTGCACCCCAGCATCGCGTAACTGACATACGACACGCTCGACCTCATGATCTTGCATCGCAATCACGACCTCACCTGCGGCATCGACCCGTTCGCGGACTTCGGCCCGCAACGCGCGCGGCACAATCGCGTCAGGCCCTGGCGCAGTCAAGTCATACAGGTCGTAGCGCAACTCGCGTGCGATCTCGATCACATCGCGAAACCCTTCGGTTGTGATCAAGCCGGTGACAGCGCCTTTGCGCTCAATCACAAGATTAGTGACCGCCGTCGTGGCCCCCACCACGACGTCGGTGACTTGCGAAAGGGTCAGGCCGTGCTCTTTTAGCAAAGCCAGTAAGCCTAAACGAATAGGCATCACGACATCGGGCGCACCCGTCAGAACCTTTGAAGTGAAGATGGTGCCATCCGTACCGAGCAATACCAGATCGGTAAAGGTGCCTCCGATATCAAAAGCAAAACGATAATGCTGGCTAGAAGCTAACGCCTGAGCAGTCATACTTAACCTTTAACTTTTGAGAGCTTAATGCCACGCTCAAAGCCGTTTTCGAATTTCTTTGACTCAAACACGTTATCTTTAATCGAGAAAAACTCTTGTAAGGCGCGCTGCTCTTCAGTGGTCGTGTGCATCGTGGTGGCATCAAACGGGCAGGTTTGCGTGCACATTTCACAACCGATACAGTTCGCATGAATCGATTCGACCGAACCGTCACCTTGTGCCAAGGCATCGTAAAAACAGGTTTGAATACAAATCGTACAGGTCGGATTTTTACAGGCCTCAGAGGCAATTTCACTGTGCATGCGGGGCTTACGAAATTGCTCGCCATAATCCTTCACCGCTGCGCGCGAGGCAATCCCTGTCATCGAGGCGATATCTGGATAGCCATGGGTATCCATAAAGTTATCGAGGCCCGTGATCATGCTGGGCAGGTATTTGATCCCCTTGAGCATCAAGACCGATCCCACTTGCACCAGCGGCGCCCCCGTCATAATGAACTCGACGATATCTTTGTGATCGTAGATACCATTTGAACCTGTAATTGGCATCCCAAGCTCGGTGTAGATACGGTTCACCCAGCGCAGGGATAAGGCCTTTGCCCACACCCCGCCGATCCCGGCGGGCCCGCCTAAGCGTGGCAAACCCGTCTCAATGTCGACCGAAAAGCCCGTATAGCGGTTGGTCGCGGTGACTCCGGCTGCACCCGCCTCTTTCACAGCACGCGCCACATCGAGCACACGCGATTGATCAGGCGTAAGCTTAATCACGACCGGAATCTTGACGGCCTCACAGACGCGCGCGGTGACCTCACGCGCAATCTCAGGCTCTTGCCCAATCATCGAGCCGCCATGTACGCCGGGCATCATGGCAGGATGCGGACAACCGAAGTTAAGCTCAACCATCGGCAAGCCGCAATCTTCGATGGTGCGGCAAATGTCGATCCAGCTTTGCATGGTTTTGCCACCTGCACTACCGATCAAATGAGAGCCCTGATCTTGCGCGTACTTGTTCAAGTCTTTTAAGTGCGGAATCCATTCGCGCAGGGGCGTACTTGAATAACCCGAACGGCTGTAGAACACAAAATTCTTGTTGACCTTACCTTTAATCAGTTCATTTTTTTCATTCAAAATCGCATACTTTGAATTTTGCGTCAAACGCGCCATGTCCTCGATATCGGTCAGGGTCTTGATGATCATGCCACCCGCACCCGCATCGACACATTCGCGAATCACTTCGGGGCTATTAGTCGTTTCGAGCGACGCAATCACCACTGGATTCTTAAATTTGACGCCACAAAAATCTAAAGAAAGATCAGCCACGTGTTGCCCCTAAATTAAGCGAAATTAAATAAATTAAATAAATAAAAGACGTCAGAAACTTCAGGGCTCACCCACCCGACGCCTGCGCGCCTTGAGTGCTTCACCGCCCGGACGAAGCGAGGTTCGGCCACTTTCGTTGTTGCCCTCGACCAGTCGCCCCAGAAGCTCCATAAACACCTGTCGATCGGCAGGATTGAGTGGGCTCAGTAATTGCTGTTGCGACAACTGCATATCTTTTTGATAACGTTGCACGAATTTTTTGCCGTCTGGCGTAGCCAAACATAATTTACGTCGACGGTTCTGCGGATCCACCACACGGGTGAGCAAATTGCGGTCTTCAAGACGCCTAAGAATCTCTGCAACGTTGGCTGGATCGAGCCCAAGCTCTGCGCCAAGGGTGGCCTGATCGATACCTGGCCGGCTGATTAAAATGCTCAGCAAACCAAACTGCACAGGGGTCACTTGCCCATCGGCCACGCGTGCCGAGAACATGGCCACATGGATCTGGTGCAACCTGCGCACCAAATAGCCCGGCCGATCCCAAATCGTGTGGTTCGCGGCAGAGGTGGCGGCCACTTTAGATGCCGCGGGCACAACCACCAGAGCAGGCGGTGAGCTTACCGCCGCTTTGAGGCCCAACTTCGCTTGCACCACACGCACACTTTTTGTCACGGCAGGCCTTGGTCAACGGTTTGTATACTGACTGTTCGTATACTGACAGTTGATTGTCAAACCAACCCAACCGTGTTGTCAAGTAAAAATCAGGCAGGGTTTACGCGCATTTGGTTACAGCAAACTATCGGCCCAAATATTACGCGCCCAGCCCCAGGCATAGACGCCCTCTAGCGCGCTAGGCGCCACATTGCGCGATGCCGCAACCATATTTGGTGCCGGTTAGACCTACTTGTTCACGAATCACCCACAGCAAAGGCGTACTTGGGTCGACATCGACGCTGTGCGCTTTGCCATTGACAGTTAACTGAATCGCCATTCAGAGACTCCTGAATAATGAGCAAATAGTGTTTAGAAATAAGTTGCTAACATGGTTCTAGGTAGACCGCCATAAAAATGGACCAGTCAGTCAAAACCTTACAGAGCGAAATCCTTGCTTTAGACCAGTGTTAGACCATGCTTACGCAAGGGCAAATCTCGCGCAGGCTTACCCGTAGCCGCAAAGATCGCATTCAACACGGCCGGACCGACTACACAGATGGTGGGTTCGCCTACACCGCCCCAAAAGTCATTGCTAGGCACCAAGACGCACTCGACCTTTGGCGTATCTTTGAGTTTTGCCAAGGGATACGAGTGGTAGTTGTTTTCTTTCACTTGCCCGTTTTCAATCGTGATGTCTTCATTGAAGATTGCAGACAATGCCATCACAACCGAACCCTCAATCTGGGCCTTGACCTGCGAAGGATTCACAAAGTGTCCTGAATTCAGAGCGAACACCATCCGGTGCACTTTGACCTGACCGCTCGCAGACACTGACACCTCTGCTGTTGCCGCAGAGTAGCTGCCATAACCCATAAACTGCGCAATGCCGCGATGCTGACCTGCAGGTAGCGCCTTACCCCAATCGCCTTTTTGTGCGACGGCATCTAAAACGCCCAGATGCTTGGGATGGTTTTTCATCAAGTCACGACGAAACGCTAACGAATCACGACCTGCTGCACGCGCGCATTCTTCAATGAAGCACTCCATGTAAATACCGTTTTGATTGGTATTGACACCGCGCCAAGGACCAACCGGCACAGGGCTATTGCGCATCACATACTCAGTTAAGAGCGACGGGAAGGTGTAGCCCAATTGCGCATCACCTGGCTCTGCGTAAAACCCTTGCAACTGACGCACGTCTTTATTATTTTTAATGGCAGTCGGGTTTAAATATGCATTAATAGACTGACCCGACACCCGGATATGAAATCCCGTCAAATTACCCTTGTCATCAAGGCCCGCCGACATTTTTGCCATCGAAATCGGCCGAAAGAAGTCGTGCGTCATGTCTTCTTCGCGACTCCAGACCATCTTGATCGGCACATT
>Ga0209768_10002726_pt1 | contig 10823 bp, 8 predicted proteins | sample LauGreSBDMM110SD_3_FD_187564 | JGI IMG/M metagenome (GOLD analysis project Ga0209768, IMG submission 187564) | Freshwater lake microbial communities from Lake Michigan, USA - Sp13.BD.MM110.SD (SPAdes) (version 2) | ecosystem: Environmental > Aquatic > Freshwater > Lake | place: Lake Michigan... | reverse complement strand
GAAACTTATTTTAAAACGAATAAGGCAATGATTCAGAAAACATTGTCAACGGGCGAATATAAGAGCGCACAAAAAGATAAAAATGAATTAGAAGCGGCAGCCCTTATGAAAATCTGTTTGCTATTATATAATTTGGAAGAAGCCATTACTAAAACATAGCGCATGAAAGAATTTTTAGAACACGGATTAAATCAAAATAGACGAAAGTTTTTGTCTAAGCTAAGTTTAGGTTTAGGAGGCATGGCATTGGGCTCCTTAATGATCCCAGGCATATTTGATGCGAGCAATGAAGACGAATTATTTAATAATGTACTTCCGCATTTTGCACCCAAGGCAAAACGAATTATTTATTTATTTCAAAACGGCGCCCCTTCTCAATTGGACTTATTTGATTATAAACCCATGCTACAACAAATGCATGGACAGGACCTGCCAGCAAGTATTAGAGCCGGACAACGGTTAACCGGTATGACGGCAAACCAAACTACTTTTCCTTTGGCAGGTACCCGATTTAATTTTACACAAAATAAAAATACAGGCGCTTATTTTAGTGAAACCATACCACATATCGCTAGTGTTAGCGACGACTTATGCATTATTAGAAGCTTATATACCGAAGCGATTAACCACGATCCAGCACTTACTTTTTTTCAAACGGGCGCACAAGTGGGCAACCGTCCAAGTATGGGTTCATGGATTAGTTATGGTTTAGGAAGTGAGAATAAAAATTTGCCAGCCTATACCGTATTATTAAGTAAGGGCAGAGGAAATGGCCAAGGAGTGTATTCAAAATTATGGAACAATGGATTTTTAGATTCTATACATCAGGGCGTACAATTTAGCAGTGGTGAGGAGCCTGTAAAATATTTAAGCGACCCATCATTTATAGACCGCGCAGACAAAAGAAAAATGTTAGATGAACTTGCAGCATTAAATGAAGAATCTTATAAAGAAATTGGGGACCCGGAAATTGTTACTAAAATTCAACAATACGAATTGGCTTATCGTATGCAAATGGAAGTGCCCGAAGTTACTTCTTTGCAAAACGAACCAGAATCGATTGTAAAAATGTATGGACCCGATTGTTTATTACCGGGTACCTATGCAGCCAATTGTTTACTAGCGCGCAAATTATCAGAGAGCGGCGTACGTTTTGTACAATTGTATCATCAGGGTTGGGATGGCCATAATAATTTACCTAGTGAACTCATAGGACAATGTAAGGATGTAGACCAACCCTCTGCTGCTTTAATAAAGGATTTAAAACAAAGAGGTTTATTAGACGAGACCCTTGTAATATGGGGTGGTGAATTTGGTAGAACCAATTATTGCCAAGGCGCATTAACGAAAGACAACTATGGAAGAGACCATCATCCAAGATGCTTTACTATTTGGATGGCTGGAGGTGGCGTGAAACCAGGTGTATATGGAGAAACAGATGACTTTGGTTACAATATTAATACCCTACCTGTACATGTACACGATTTTCATGCAACTGTAATGCACTTAATGGGTGTGGATCATGAAAAATTTACATTCAAACATTTAGGAAGACGTTATCGCTTAACCGATGTGGCGGGCAATGTTGTAAAAGAAATTATAAGCTAGGATGAAAAAAATAAGCAGCCAGTTAGTATTGGAAAACTTGCTTTGGGTGATAAATCCATGCTTACTATTGCTATGCATATTCAGTGGTAAATTAAATATCGGCCCTTGGTTGTCTTGGCTGGGTCAATTGCATCCCGTGATATTGCACTTCCCAATTGTATTAGGTTTAGGCATTGGATTATATATTTTGGTTAACTATAAACCCAATATAGAAGAAACGGTTGAGAAAAAATTATTTACGATTCATGCATTGCTTGCTTCTTTAGTTGCTTTACTTGGGATTTTTATTTCCAAAGGAGGCAATTATGATAAATCAATATTACTGCTACATCAATGGGGCGGATTGTCCATCTCCTTTTTAGCTTGGCTAGTCGTACTCTTGCCTAAGTCCTATTTTATTGCGCGTCCTTTGCTTAGAAAACTATTTGGATTAGGATATATTTTAGTGATTATTATTTTTACGCATAAGGGAGGACAACTTACCCATGGGAAAGAGGCCTTGTCTTTACCTAAGAAAATAAATACAGAAGTCGTATCCAATAAACCAGACTCTTTACTAACTGTTTATGAAAAAGCGGTACAGCCTATTTTAATCAATAAATGTGTTACTTGTCATGGGGGCGATAAAATAAAAGGAGATTTACAATTAACCAGTATTGAACTCATAAAAAAAGGGGGTAAGAATGGAAATCAGTTATTGGAGCGTATTCATTTGCCTATGACCGATAAAAAGCATATGCCACCGATAGATAATAAACAACTCACTAAAGAGGAGTTGGCAATTATTACCAAGTGGATGCAATTGGGCGGCGATTTAAATAAGTCAATGAAAGCATTGGATAAAAAAGATAGCTTATTCATTTTAGCAAGCCAGTATATTGCGCCAATTTATATCAAATCTATCGAGCAGCCTAGTTTAGACGAATACAATAGCAACTATGTAACCGTAAAATATGATTTTCATGGTTCGGAGAAAATAAACGTTAACTTTTTTCAGGGTAGTTTTTATAAAACGGAATATTTAGAAAAATTAAAGGGGATAAAAGATCAAATCATCACATTGAATATGCAAAATATCCCTTTGCAAAAAAAGGATATAGATATCATAACCAGCTTTGCTAATTTGGAGAAATTGAATTTAAATTACTCTAAATTAAAAATAGAAGACATACAGGGATTGAGTGCATTAAAAAAGCTAAAGTCATTGTCCTTAGCGGGTATGACTATTGACAATAATAAGCTGGAGGCCATCATTAAATCCGGTACCATTCAAAAAGTACAATTATGGGCGAATGGACTATATAAAAAAGACCTGAGCCCTTTAATTACCAAGTATCCTGCAATTCAATTTAATGTTGGTGATAATTTAGAGGATTCTATTATGAAGCTCAATAATCCTACCATACAACAGGATAGTACCATTATCACCGATAATATAACAGTTCCCATTAAGCATTTCTTAAACGGTGTCACCATTAAATACACCATTGACGATTCGGAACCAGATAGTATTAGCAGCCCTACTTATACGGCACCTTTACAACTAAATAAAAACACAACCGTGAAAACAAAAGTGTTTAAAAAAGGATGGATATCCAGTGAAATGGTGCAGCAAACCTTTTACAAATCTTCCTTAAGTGCCGATTCTATTGTGTTGCTCACTCAACCCGATCCTAAATATATTGGTAACGGTGGAAATACAATCATTGATCACGAACTAGGAGAACTCAATTTTGGAAATGGAAAATGGCTGGGGTACGATAAAACCAATATGGAATTTGTAATGCAATTTAAAACGGCTACCCAAATGAATGAAGTGATATTTAATAGTCTCATTAATACAGGCAGTTATATATTTCCTATTCAGTCTATTCAAGTGGAGGCAAGCATGGACGGCAAAACATATAAACCATTGCAGTCTGTAGACTTTAGTTCCATCACCAAAGCCTATAATAAGGAAACCAATATCAATCAATTGCAATCCTTTAAAGTAAAAGTAGACAAGAGTTCGGCATATCCTTTTTATAAATTTACCCTGCGCAACTTAAAGCAAATACCTAACTGGCATCCTGGTAAAGGAACTCCCGCCTGGGTTTTTGTAGATGAAGTATTTTTTAATTAACGAATCACCATCCATTTATATCCGCTTGCAGGAATGGTTACCGTTATTTGAATATTGTGATCAACACCCAATGTGTATTTTTTGTTCGCACCCAAATCGTCCATAAAAGTGGCCGTTCCTTTCATTCCAGTATAATATAATGGGATTGTAAGTGTTTTAGTCATCGGGGCTATCGTAGGATTAAAGAGCATGATAAAAGCTTTATCAGTACCAGAAGGATCTACGTGCATCCATCCATCCCAATCTCTGCCATCGGCTCTTCTTAAAGGAATAATATCTGCATTTAAAATAGTACGATACTTTTTATACCAATCAATTGTGCTACGCACCATATTTCTGGTAATTTCTGTATCATATAATCTTGGGCCACGATAACAAGCCTGTACACCTGCTCCAAAATATTGCACCATTAATTGTTGATAGTCTTTGATATGATCCTGTAATGGTTCTAATACCGCTTCCGGCCCACCACCCTGATATTTTGTAAGTGGAACAAAGCCCCAACCCATAGAAGGTGTTTTTTCCTTAGTGCCGTCTATAATATTTTGACGGTTTAAAATAATTTGTTGTTCACGTGAAAGTGAAAAATTCACCTCTCTATACCCTACTGCAATTTTATGGGTGCCATCTAAAAAATACCAATCCGGTGCATTAATATAAACACCCATGGAATTTAAGCTTTGATATAACCCCTTTTGGATATTCATTTGCTTCCATTGAGAATCATCCAACCCTTTATGCCCTGGGTGCGTGGTTGATGCACATACATCCCCAGGATAAGGCCCATCGTTTTCCCAAATATCAAATTTCGTTTGTTTGAAAAAATCTACAATCTTATCCCTGTAACCCAGCCCCCAATTACTTCCAAAGCAGGGTGCATTGCCAAAAAAGGCGCCACCTGGTTTACCTGTTTTGGCATCTATCACATCATCCTGGGGACTAATGGTTCTACTGCTAAATAAAGAATAACCACCTAGTAAAATATTTTTTTGATGTGCATAGTCTGCTAAAGCTTTCCATCTATTTATATTTTGTGCACTACTGTCTTCCATATTTAAGTGGCTTCCAAAACTTAAAATCACTGCTTCAAATCCAGTGGCCACACATTGATCAATTGCAGCTTTCACCTCTGCGTCGTTCTTACTCACCAAGTGCATGAAAATGGGGTTTTGTGTAACCCAAGGTGCAATAGTCCGATACATTTTTTTAATCATCAAGCCTCTTCTGGTTCGATCATAACTATCCATTAATAATTCAAAGGTTCGAACGGAAGTGAATTTTTCATTTGGAGCCAATTCAATACCAGGAGCCTTATCGGGATATACTTTTAACAAACAAGGTGTTTGATAATTATAATTTACTTGTGAAGTATAGGTGGAATCCATTTCCCAATGCGTGGTATGATCACTAATATCATAACGCATAGAATTATTAAAGGCGTAATTGGTTTCAATATAAATACCGTGCTGTTTTTTCATTTCTTCGGGCTTCCCTACCACTGCACTTTCCTCTTCCACTAAACCAAGCACTTCGTTTACCACTCTGTCTACAACAACTGCATCAGCACCATTTTGGATAGTGACCCACTTACATAATAAAGGCAAACCATCATAAATATTATAATGCACATTTACGATAAATCCTTTTAATGCAGGTAACTTGGACGCAAAATGTAAAACTAACTGCTTCCCTTTAAACTTTTTTACCGAAGCGTTATAGGCAGCAGGAATCCATGTTTGGGGATTATAGTTTACAAAACTATCAATATTGATAATGGTATAATTGGTAAAATAGAAATCGTTTTCATTTGCATGCAAATTCTTTTCCCAATTCAAATTCAGATAGGCTTTTTCCTTTTGACCGTTTAGTCCACCAATCGCATAGTTGGTTTTATTAATCACAATGCTGGCCTCGGGCTCAATGCTTCTTAATAATTGTTGACCATTTGTCAAATTCGTATAATCAATACAAGCCAAATTAGGACGAATTAAAAAAGATCTTCTTAATAATCCATTATCCAAGATAATTTGATTGTCCTTTGTAATGATTTGTGCTGTATAATGATGATTCTCAATGAGCCAATCTTTCTTAATCTCACCTGCTCCTAAATCACTATATGCAGTTTCTTGAGCAAGCAACTTAATATTACTAAAGCAGAGCAATAGAAAAAAGAAAAGAAAATATTTATTTAACCGCATTATTCAAATATTTATGCTTTGTTAGTATCACTAGAAATTAAATAATAAACAGCATTATTTTTTTCCAGTTGCTGCCCAAATAATACCTGCAGCTATATGGCTTAAGTAAGTTGGATCTGTATAATTGCTTGGTAAATGGCCAAGGTTTGTATAAAAGGAACGGCCTCCATCAAAATTATGATACCAGGCTATAGGGTGAAAGGTACCCATCCCTTTACCTGCAACTGATGCTCTATTAGGATTTGCATCCCAACTTACAATTGGATTATAAGTGCTTTCATCTACCGCTAAGATTGTTTTTAAACCTTGTACTTTATCTGGACCAAACTCATACCACTCATCGGTCCATTGTTTATTATTTGCAAATCCTTCTAAACCAGGAAAGCTTGACTCTAAAACATGTAATTTAGCGCTTTGAATTACTGGATGAATGACAAACATCCTTCCCACTAGTTTAGTATACCATTCCCAATCGTATTCTGTATCAGAAGCACTATGTATGCCCATAAATCCTTTACCTGATTGTATAAAGCGCTCCATTACTTTTTGTTCCTGCTCATTGAATATATCACCAGTAGTATTTAAAAAAATAACCACCTGGTAGTTAGCTAGGTTTTTATCATTAATGCCATAATTATCTTCTAATAAATCTACCTGAAAATTATGCTTAACACCAAGCTGTTGTATACCTAGTACGCCTGCATGGATAGACTCATGATGCCATCCTCTTGTGGTGGTGACCAGTAAAGCTTTAAATTGCTTTTGTGCAACTACCTGAATTGTAAATCCAATCAGGAATAAAGTAAATAACAGATAAGCTTTTGCAGATTTCATAGTATACATTTTGTATACTAAATATAAGAAATTCTACATTAATCTTCTATCACATTCACTTTTGGAACCAATAAGTGCATAATAAACCATGCCAGCAAGTAGGAAAGTGCACAAACAGCAAACATGATATAATACGCTACTTCAATTTTCCCAATCGCACGATAATGTACAAACAAATTCTTTTGCACTAATAAGGATAATAAAATACCTCCAATAGCACCAAACATCCCACCAATACCTGTTACGGAGCCTACGGTATGTTTAGGGAACATGTCACTTACGGTAGTAAATATATTGGCACTCCAAGCCTGATGCGCTGCTGCTGCAATACCAATAACGAGTACCGCCAACCACATATTAATAGACCCAAGATACTGTGCAAATAAAATTGGTAAAACTAAGAATGCATACATTAACATGGAAGTTTTACGCGCGCGAAATACTGGCCAATTTTTACTAATTAATTTTAATGGGATCCATCCGCCACCAATACTTCCAATAACGGATAAGCTATATACGGCTGCAACAGGTAACGCAATCGCTGTACCCTTTAAACCATATTGACTTTCCAAAAAGTCTGGTAACCAGAAAAGATAAAACCACCAAATAGGATCGGTTAATAATTTACCTATGGAAAATGCCCAGGTTTGTTTATAGCCCAATAACATACCCCAGGTATATTTTTTCTCAGCCTTAGGTGCTTCATTGATTGCTAGGGGTTCCATATCACTATTAATATACGCTAACTCCTCGGGGGTAATTTTTGGATGGGTAGCAGGTGTATGATAATATTTTTGCCAAACAATCAACCAAAAAAATCCCAATATACCAGTTAAAATAAAAGCCCATTGCCATCCAAAAGTTACTGCAATAAACGGCACCGTTAAAGGAGCAACAATAGCACCAATATTTGCACCAGAATTAAATAATCCCGTAGCCAACGCTCTTTCTTTTTTAGGAAACCATTCCGCCGTCGTTTTAATCGCTGCTGGAAAATTACCTGCTTCTGTAATACCCAATGCAGCTCTTGCTACTGCAAAGCCAAATACATTTTTTGCAAAAGCATGTGCAATAGCTGCTAAACTCCATAATCCTGTAGCCCAGCTATATCCTTTCTTAGTGCCTATTTTATCAATAATTCTTCCAGCCAACATCAAACCAAGTACAGGTGTATTAACAAATATAAATAAAACAGAACATTTTAGGCGCAATCAAGGGGAATGAGGATATTTGTATCCTAAACTTAGGGTTATGGCAATATCAGTATGGGAGCAGTCTACTTATTATGCTCCAAAGGACGTAGTAATCATTGGATGTGGCTTTGTAGGGCTATGGACTGCTTATGAACTGATTCATAAAAATCCAAAATTAAACATCACTATTCTTGAGCGTGGGGTCATCCCCTCAGGAGCTAGTACCCGCAATGCAGGGTTAAGCTGTTTTGGGAGCGTGTCTGAATTAATATATGATGTGCAGTTAATGGGTGAGTCCAATATGTTGGAGACGGTGAAAATGCGATATGATGGTTTACAAAGAATACAGAAGGTTTTTGGAAAAGCGGATATTGAATTTGATCAATTTGGTGGTTATGAATTATTTGAAGAAGATGGCAAATATGACATAAGTAAATTAGATACCGATATTGCCTATTTAAATAAAGTGTTAGCGCCTGTTTTAAAAACACCAAAGAAAAACGGGAAGTATCTTCCAATTTATTCCAATGAAACGAAGCAAATAAAAAAACTAGGTTTTCAAAAAATAAACGCATTAGCTTTTAGTCCATTGGAGGGGCAATTAAATTCAGCGAAATTAGTATTGGCATTGCAACAAGCAGTGCAAGCGAAAGGGGTGCAGATATTATTTAATACTGAGGTGAAAAAGTTTAAGTCGCATAAAAATGGAGTGACCCTAAAAACAAATTTAGAAGCCAGCTTAGAAACCAAGCAATTATTAATTTGTACCAACGGCTTCGCCAAACAATTATTACCAGCATTGGATGTAGTTCCTGCAAGAGGTCAGGTATTTGTAACGGAACCTATTCCTAATTTAAAATTTAAAGGAGCCTTTCATTTTGACGAAGGATTTTATTATTTCAGAAATGTTGGCAACCGATTATTATTAGGTGGGGCTAGAAATAAAGATTTTAAAAACGAAAAAACTACTTCTCTAGAAATCTCTAAACTTATACAAAAAACATTAGAGGAATTTATGATGAAGCGTATACTTCCTAAGGGATCCAAGAAACCAAAAATCGAATTCAGATGGAGTGGCACTATGGGTATGGGCACTATTAAAAAACCAATTATCCAGGAGTTACAACCTAATGTATACTGTGCAGTCCGCATGAGTGGGATGGGTGTAGCAATTGCGCCAATAGTAGCAAAGAAGGCAGTTGAATTAATGAAACATTAATAATTATTGCAAACAAACACGAAGCGCTTGCTCAACATCCATTACAGGTAATTTGCTTTTTTTAAAGCCTTTTTTGTCTCTACTCACAATAATCTCAATTTTCTTATTAGATAATGCTGCATAAAATTGAATAGCATCTTCAAAGTCTAAAAATTCAGAATATAAGGATTGACTGATAATATTATTATTGGTATCTATAAGTTCTGTTATTTCAAATAAAGTAGACAATAGGGATATGACCGTTTTATGAGATTTAATTTGCTTATACAATAAATAATAAACATTGGTGTAAGATGTTGCAGATACAAATATTTTTTTCTTGTTATCTGCGTATAAATCAAATAATTCTGTTGCAGAATTTGAAAATGATTCTCTATTACCAAGGAAATCAATAATAACATTGGTGTCTATAAATATGTTTTTCATTTAAGTTTATTGTATCTTTCTAATAATATATTTCCAAGCTCCTCTTTATAGTTAAAATTCTTAGGAATATTTAAAACACCTTTCAATTTTGCTACTTTGGGATTTAATTTTTTGGGTGAACTTTTTTTATTTTTTGTAGATTTTTCATCATTAGCAACAGCTTTTAAATAATTTTCAACCAAAGAAGAAAGACTTTCCTCTTTTTTCTTGGCATACTTTTTCGCATTGTATATTACCTCGTCTTCCATAACAAGGGTTAATTTAGTTTTCATTACACGTGTATTTTGTATAATAAATATACGTGTAAATATTTAAAAATGAAAAATAAAGTGACCTATTATTCTCATAGAATCCTTTCTAGGAACTATCTTTGCAACATGGGGCAGAAAAAATTAATCAAGTTTGCGGCTATAAAAGAATATGAAAATGTGTTAGAATACCCGCAGGGTATGCCCGGCAAGTGGAATGCGTTTTTTCAGGAACTCGCAAAGGGGACCAATAATATTTCATTAGACGATTTAACTATTGCACAGCCGACTCAAAATAACATCCTAGCTGCAACCGCTAAAACTACTAAACCCCTTGTTCTAGAACTAGCTTGTGGCCGTGGGGAGTATGCCGTGGGTTTAGGCCGCATGTTTGCAAATCAAAATTTTGTGGGTTTGGATATAAAAGGGAATAGAATTTGGAAAGGTGCTAGCATCGCTAACCGAGACGGATTAAAGCATGTGGCATTTGTAAGAACACAAATAGATCAGGTAACGCAATATTTTGCAAAAGAAGAAGTGAATGAGATATGGATTACTTTCCCCGACCCTCAATTAAGAGTTTCTAAAGCAAAGAAACGTTTAACACATCCAAAGTTTTTACGTTTATACCAACAGTTCTTACAACCAGGTGGCATCCTACATTTAAAAACAGATAGTCCTAATTTATATTTATTTACTAAAACCGTGATTGAACTATTTGGGCTTACCCTACTTACTGAAACAGATAATGTATACGGTACCGAATTTATGCAGTCCGAAAAATGGGACGAACGTTGTACGATTAAAACTTATTACGAAGGATTAAATATTGCAAGCAGTAATCGCATTCATTATCTTCAATTTAAATTAGATAAGGAACTCCCCATTGAACTAGATGAAAAATTAAAAGATATCATTGCCGAATTTGAAGTGACCGAAACCCATGATAGCTTAGCACGCAATGGTAAACAAGCC
>Ga0209768_10002714_pt1 | contig 10843 bp, 9 predicted proteins | sample LauGreSBDMM110SD_3_FD_187564 | JGI IMG/M metagenome (GOLD analysis project Ga0209768, IMG submission 187564) | Freshwater lake microbial communities from Lake Michigan, USA - Sp13.BD.MM110.SD (SPAdes) (version 2) | ecosystem: Environmental > Aquatic > Freshwater > Lake | place: Lake Michigan... | reverse complement strand
CCCGAACCCCTTCGGCTGGCGGCGCTGGACAACTATGATGAAAAACAGCAGAAAGTCGTGATGTATGCCACCAGCTGGTGCCCGTACTGCGATCTTGCGCGCAATTATTTCCGTCAGCAGGGCATTCCGTACATCGAATACGACATTGAGAAAGATGCCGACGCCAAACGGGCGTATCAGGCTTTTGGCGGACGGGGCATCCCGGTCATTTTTGTCGGCAAGCGCAGGATGAACGGTTGGAACAAGTCCGATTTCAACAGCATTTATCGCGACCAACTAAAAATGCACCAGCGGAAATAGTCGGCAGAGCGGCTCGATTCGGAGCGTTTGCAGGCAAGTTCACAAGCCTGTTTGGCGTTATAGCCTCGACACCCGGCATTGCGGCGCAGCTCGCGACTGATCGTGGATTTGTGGCGCCCAAGCTGCTCAGCAATCTGTGTGATGCTTTGATTGGCTTTCATGAGGCTGTAAATCTGATATCTTTCAATCTGGCTGAGGTGTTTGTAATTCATCGGGCAACTTCGACTTGCAGGTCTGGAAGCCTTGAATGCTAAACATACTCAGCCTCCTACCTTCAGTTATTCAAACGTTGCACTTCGTCCTTGAATCCGCCAAATGAAAAAAAAGATGGCTTTGGTTCTAAAGATGAAATTAGCAAGCACGCCGGCATGCATGTATTCGAAAACTTTTTACGCGTCGCGGGGCTGCTAGCCGGATCGCGCCGTGCTGTGCTAATGCCTTCATCCGGGTGCAGTAAATCTCCATCGGTGGCGAGCAGGCGGCGAACGATACCGCTCCGTGCAGAGCACTCATGTGATATCGGCACGGCATTGTGTTTTACAGCTTGAGAGGTACCTGACCGTCCAGGTGACCATGCCGGCGAAGCAACATGACCTTTAGCCTTGCGAAGTCATATTTGTCTAACCAGTCGTGTCTGAAATGACGCTACACGGACAGCGGCAGCAGATGCCGCAAGCTCCAAATCCGTACCAATGACGAACAGGTTTGCGCCTCGCTTTTGCCACTCGCTCGCCTGCTCCGGTTCTGTCAAGAACAATCCCAGCCGCCTGCTGGACTTGCTGCACGCGTCTGCGACGGCCTGCATGGCTGCCTTGACAGCATGTGTCTCGCTGTTTAGAGCGCCCAGCCTGAGGGTCAGACCCAGACGGCCAATGAACAATGCATCGACGCCGGGTATCTGCGCAATTTCATCTGCCAGAGCTACCCCCGGCGGCTCATCGACCTGCAGGATGACACAAAGCTCCCGCTGCAGGCGCGCAAGTGTTACCAACCACGGCTCGGCCCCATATTTCGCGCTGCGTCCAAAACCTGCGACCGCACGTTCAATAGCCACAGTCCTGGCGAACTCAACGGCCTCCCGGGCGGTTTGCAGCGAGTTAATGTGGGGGATCATGATCCCGTCGGCCCCCATTGCGATAGCCTGCTGAATGTGTGCGCCCGACGCGTCCGGGACACGTACTAGGCATGCCTTTCGCGATGCAATCGCGGCAAGCAGGCATGCATCAAGGCTATGCCGGGAAAACGCCGAGTGCTCCGTGTCGAACACTAAAACGTCAAAGGCACTGCTTGCAAGGACTTCGACCCATGGCGCAAAGGCGTGTTTGACAAACAGGCCGGTCAGTACAGACCCCGATAACAGGCGAGCCCGGAAACCCGTTGGTTCACTCGCCTGTGTCATGACTGATCAAAGCTGGCTGCAATGCCGGCCTTCCAAGGATCATGTCTGCTGCCTTTTCGGCGATCATGATGGTGGGTGCATTGGTATTGCCGCTAACTAGCAACGGCATGACGGAGGCATCAACGACGCGCAAGCCCTCAATCCCGTGAACGCGCAATTGGGGATCGACAACAGCCATGTTGTCTTTACCCATCTTGGCGGTGCCCACGGGATGATGAACGGTGGACGCTGCTTCACGGCACCAGGCGTCCAGCTCGGAGTCCGTGGAGACCTGTGGGCCAGGGAAAATTTCAAAACCGCGCAATGCGTCGAACGCCGGCTGCGCCACGACTTTCCGAATGACCTTGACGGCTTCGCGCGTCATCCAGAGATCGTGTTCGTCGGAGAAATACAGGGGCTTGATGGCGGGTGAGTCCGACGCAACGCCTGAGCGAAGCTCAACCCGGCCCCGGCTACGTGGACGGATCGGACCTATCCGCGCAGCAAAGGTCGGGCCAGTTTCCAGGGTTCTCTTTCGCAGAAACGGCAGCGACAACTTGGCGCCGTTTGAGTAAATGGGCATGAAGTGGGCCTGGACGTCAGGCGATTGCGACTGGGGGTCCACAGTGATAAAGCAACCGGCCTCGATGGCGCTGTGGCTGACTGGTCCGCTTCCGAACAGGGCGGACCGCATGAATTGAAGTACAAAGCGATCAAACCGCAGCTCTCGTACCAGCGATACCGGCTGCTTGCATGAATATGCAACAGTCACATCCGGGTGGTCTTGCAGATTCTCCCCGACGCCGGGCAGGTCGTGTACGACGGCGACATTGTGGCGCCTGAGCTCAGCTGCAGGTCCGATTCCCGACAACTTCAATATCTGGGGGGTGTTTACTGCTCCTGCGCACACAAGCACCTCCCGGTTCGCGCTGGCTTGTGTAGCGCGCCCCGAATGAGTGAATGCCACACCGGTTGCGCGCCTGCCTTGCATTACTACGCGCTCAACAGATGCCCGGGAGATCAGCGTGAGGTTCGGACGGCGCACCGCCGCGCGAAGGAACGCCGTGGCAGTGTTCCATCGGCGGCCGTTATGGATCGTGAAGTCGAAGCGGCCGAATCCTTCCTGCGCAGGACCGTTGAAGTCCTTGTTCTCGGGATAACCGGCCTCTACGCCAGCGCGGACAAAGGTGTCGAAAAGCGGATTGTTGGAACGTGCCTTACTGACGATCAGGGGGCCTTTGCCTCCATGATAGAACGATGCTCCGTTCTCGTGCCGTTCTGATTTTTTGAAGTATGGTAGTACCTCGGCAAAAGACCAGCCCGTATTGCCAAGCGCAGACCACGCGTCATAATCAGTGTGCTGGCCGCGGCAGTAGACCATTCCGTTGAAGATGAACGATCCACCCACCATTTTGCCGCGCGGCATGAACACCTTACGGTTATTCAAGTAAGGCTCCGGCTCGGTGCTGTAAAACCAGTTGTTGTGCTTGGATCGATAAAGCGAGCCTGCAAGCATCGGAAAGTTGTAAAGCGGGTTTAAGGCAAGTCCCCCTGCTTCGAGAAGAAGGACGCTGAACTTTCCGTCTTCAGTCAGGCGATCCGCCAGCACGCAGCCAGCCGACCCGGCGCCTATGATGATGTAGTCGTAGTTATTCATTCGATGGGGAAAACTTTTTTACCTGCTGGGTGTCAAGGACAGTCCCAGGCGTTCGAGCAGGAGAACCAGGAAGATCACCAGCGCCATCTGGAGCGTTGAAGCAGCGGCGACGATAACCTGCTCGGCACCGAACTGGATCTGGCTGAAGATGTGCACCGGTAGCGTTGCAATCCCCGGCCCGGTCAGAAAGAGAGTCGCATTGATCTCTCCGAAGGACACAACAAAAGCAAATACGGCGCCAGCCACGATCCCGCCCTGGATGCTCGGCAAAGTGACGGTCATGAATGCCCTGAGCCTTGATGCACCGTGAATACAGGCCGCTTCCTCTATCGCCGTATCAAACAGTTCGAGACTGGACACCACAGAACGGATCACGAACGGGATACCCAAAAGCGTGTGGGCCAGCACAAGCCGAGCAATGATTGGCACCCCAAAGGTCTGAAATGCCAGCAGCAAGGCGACGCCAAGAATCAACCCGGGAAAGACCATAGGTGAAAGTAGAAAGGCGGTAATCGCTCCCTTGAAAGGAAATCTAAATCTCACCAGCGCGACCGCCGCGGTTGTACCAAACAAAACGGACAACGCCGTCGAAGCCAGTGCTACAACGAGGCTCCAGATAAAACCCTGGACCATATCCGCCTCGCCGAAAAACTGATAGTACCAGTGCAGCGAAAGCGCCTTTGGGGGAAACTTCAGCTCTAGCGTTGGGCTGAACGAGGCCAAAACGATCACGACGATGGGAAACAGGATTAGTAGAAAGACAAACAGTACGTTCAACACGAGCAGGGCATTGACGATCCTAGAGTTTCCAGAAACACCACTTTGGCTTGTATTCATTGGCGGCCCCGCTGTTTGTCTGTTGAAAGAACTGTGATGGCAGCTGAACAGGAGATCATGGTGAGGATCACAAGCACTACAGCCAGCGCCGCGCCCAGCGGCCAGTTGAAGCTGCTGGTCGCATCGAACACCACGTTGCCGAGAAGCTTGACCCTGGGTCCTCCAAGAAGCAGCGAAATCAGATAAGTGCTCATCGACACAGAAAATACGATCAGCATCGCCGACAGAATGCCTGGCCGGCTAAGCGGTAGGGTGACTGAGATAAACACACGCCAGGGCGAAGCGCCATGAATAGCTCCCGCCTCTTTCAGGGCGGGGTCTATCGTGATAAGCGTGTTGGTGATATTCACGATCGCATAAGGGATGAGGATCGTTGCCATCCCGAGCAAAACGGTGGTCTCGTGATAGAGAAATGCCACTGGCTTATCAACAAACCCGGAACTCACCAGCAGCTGGTTGATGAGACCACTTCGTCCCAGAACGACGATCCATCCGTAGATCCGGATCACCGTGCTCAGCAGCAGTGGGAACAGCAGGAACAAGATGACTATCTTGCGTGTGCGCGGGCTCTGCTCGGCTAGCCAAAAGGCCACGGGATAACCGAAGAGAAGGCATAGGGCTGTTGTTTCGATGCTCAGGCGAAGGGTCGTCCATATGATCGATATATAGAAAGAATCAAGCAGTACCTTGACGTAGTTCGACAGCGTGAATTCAGCTTTGAACAAACCCGATTGAGAGGTTGTCAGGAACCCCATCACAACCAGACCGAGAAACGGGATGGCCAGCAGTGCCGTGTAGAAAGCAAGCGACGGGAACAGCAGCGAAGCCGCTGGAGTGCGTACGGCGCCCGGCGTGCGCCGAACTGCTTGAGTCGACGGGGCATTGCCTTCGTCAGTACTGGACAACAATCGACTCCTCTGGCTTCCACGTCACAAACAATTTACAGCTCTCAGTGATCTGCGGGTCGAGGGCGTCCGACGGAATGCGTGCGTTGATGATCCTGTCGCTGTTAAGGCGAAGAACGACGCGCACGTCGTGGCCAAGGTAGGCCATGCTGACTACCAGCGCGGGGAGCTCCGCAGCCGCCGAGCCCTTGCCACTGGCAGACTGGGCTAGTCGAAGCCGCTCGGGTCGCAGGGCGAGCTTGACCTTCGCGCCGGCAATGTAGGAATCGTCATGACGTACTGGCAGAAGGCATGATTCAGAATGTACGAACCAGTTTTCACCCTGTCGCTCAAGCGTTGCATCGAGCAGATTCGCATTACCAAGGAAACGCGCGACGAATGCTCCTTGCGGCCTTTCATACAAGTCGCGGCCATTGCCCAGCTGAGCGATACGGCCCGAATTCAGGATCGCAATATGGTCCGACAGGGCTAGGGCTTCTTCCTGGTCGTGTGTGACATAGATGGTGGTGATCTTCAAGTGCTTTTGCAGTGCCCTGAGCTCAACCTGCATCTCGGCGCGAAGGTTTTGGTCCAGCGCACTAAGTGGCTCGTCCAGAAGGAGGACAGCAGGCTTGATCACGATGGACCTTGCGATGGCAACGCGCTGCTGTTGTCCGCCGCTCAACTCCCGCGGATATGAATCGGCCTTTCCTCCGAGTTGCACGAGTTCCAGAGCTTCTCCCACGCGACGCTTTTGCTCTGGCCGCTTGATACCTCGCATCTCCAGACCGAAAGCAACGTTTTGTGCAACGGTGCGGTGTGGGAAAAGCGCATAGTTTTGGAAGACCATCCCGATCTCGCGCTGGTGCGGCGCAAACCCGTTCATGACCTTGTTGCCAATCCGGATAGTTCCCTCGTCCGGATGGACAAAACCGGCGACCAAGCGTAGCAGCGTTGTCTTTCCACTGCCGCTAGGGCCGAGCAACGAGAAGAAGGCTCCTTCCGGTACTGTAAGCGTTGCGTCCTCGATCGCGGTAAAGCTGCCATAGCGCTTGGCAACGCCTTGAATATCAACTTGAGCCATCTTTGATCCGTTTGTCAGGCACCTACGGTGCGATTCCACTGCTCGGTAAGCTCGGTGCGCTTGGAGTTGAACCAACCGTGGTCGATGGGGGTGATGCGCTTTGTGTCATCAGCGGTGAACGCGATCCGCTTGACAGTTTCGGCGTCGGCAAACTCGGTCCAGCGCTTGTTGGTGGGATGGAACCCCCAATGGGTTGCGTATTCGGCTTGCAGCTTTGGATCGAGACTCACATCGATATAGTCTTCGACCTGTTGCTCAAAACGGGTTCCGGTTACAGGTGCAAAGGCCCAGGAAGTGGCAAATCCGCCTTCACGGGGCATGATGAACTTGATGTCGCCCCCGCCCTTGGCAATCTGGTAGTGCTCGCCGCGGCCCAGCCAGCCGATGGCGGCTTCGCCTTGCGAAAGGCTGCGCATGATTGCCTGGGAATCCAAAGCCCAAATAGGTTGCTGGGCCGCCAGGGTACGAAGGCGCCCAAGCGCTCCATTGGTATCTTTCATGTTGCCGCTTGCAACCATGCCGCAGATCAGCATTACGTGCAAACCAAACGAGTGGTTGACTGTGGGCAGTACTATCTTGCCGCGGTAAGCGGGGTCCCAGAGATCCGCCCAGGACGTCGGAGGTTTTGCAACCATCTTTGGGTTGTAGCCCAATCCAAGCCCGTTATAAAGGTGCGAAACATATTTTGGGTTGACAAACTCGGGCGCCACATCCTTTAGGTTCTTCAGGCGCGCGGATTTCAGGTTAACCCCCTTCAGTAGACCTTCTGCCTCGGCACGGGCAAAGAAACTGTCTGCGAAACAGCCGATGTCATAGGTCTTCTGTGGCAGGCCCAGTTTGATTTTAGCGATCCGGGCCGCGTTGTCTGCACCGGCGTCACGGGTCAGGCCATGTTGTGTCCGCTTGGTAAATTCGGTGTCAAACAGCTTCTTATTCCAGGCCGCCCACTCGCCGCCAAAGTCGCTCATCACGAGCGGTCCGCTCTGGGCGTTGGCAGCTCCGGGAATGGCGGCTGCCGCCACGCTGGCTCCAGCTGCAGTCAGAAGTTTCCGGCGGGACAGATTGACTTGTGGGTGAGACGGGTTAGACATAGTGGACTCCAGTTTGGGTTAACGATCAACTTTTGCAAACACTAAAGAGTGACATCGCTTTGCAGCGGCATCGACAGCGGAAAAGAGTTTCGCAACGCATGTGGATCACGCGTCCCAGGCAATCAGGACTGACTTGCTCCTGAGGTTTTGCTCCACGACCTCTTTGCCAAGGTCCTTGCCATAACCTGAGCTTTTAAAGCCCCCTGTGGGCAAGTTGAAATCGGCCGAGCGGGCGTAGTGATTTACCCAGACAGTGCCTGATTCGAGTTGCCTCACGGCGCGAAGGGCTCTGCCCAGATCTGACGTGAAGATAGCTGCGTTCAGACCGTAACGACCGGAATTGGCGCAGTCGAATGCCTCTTGCTCATGCGTGAAGACCTGTAGCGTCAGTACGGGCCCAAAAATTTCCTCGCGAACGATATGGGATGTGTCCGAAACGTCGCAAAGAACCGTTGGCTCGTAGAACGAGCCGCCGCTTGTTTCCAGCATGCGGCCACCGGCTAGTACGCTCGCCCCTTGCTTTATCGCATCATCAACTGCCCGAGAAATGCGCTGCGCCTCGGATTCGTTGATGATGGGCGAGAGACTGCAACGCGGACTCCAAGTTCGATCCGGCCGTCGCAGCCTGGCGAGCGCGATGACACGCTCGACCAGTCTGTCCGCAATGCTTTTGTGCACGAGCAAGCGAGAGGCTGCAACGCAAACTTGCCCCGCGTTGTTAAATATGCCATGACTGACGCACTGCGCAGCCTTTTCCAGGTCGTAACAGTCCTCAAAAACAACAACCGGACTCTTACCCCCCAACTCCAGCGTGTGCGGCTTTAATCCCGTTTCGGCCAGTGCCGCCGTAATCAGCGCTCCCGTACGATTCGATCCAGTAAATGTCACCTTGGAAACCAGATCGTTCGTGACCAGACGTCGCCCTGCCGATCCGTCCCCGTGCACCACGTTGAAGATTCCTGGGGGAACACCTGCCTCAATTGCAAGCTGTGCCAGCATCACAGCGGTAAATGGCGTCAACTCAGAGGGCTTAAGCACAACGGCATTTCCCGCAGCAAGTGCGGGGCCTACTTTCCAGCAAGCCATCTGCAATGGGTAGTTCCACGGCGAGATTGCTGCGACGACCCCATAAGGTTCGGTCACAGTGAAGCCAAATGTTTCGCTCTTGGTTGCGGCGACATCACCGCCAAGCTTGTCCGCGAATTCTGCAAAAAATCTGAGGCAATCAGCGGACGTGGGGATGTCACGCGTACGAACGTCCTCAAGAGGCCGCGTCGACCCCACACATTCCAGCCGTGCCAGAGGTTCTGTTTTAACTTCGACCAGGTCGGCCCATCGCCTCAGTATGGCAGCACGCATCCGGGGCGGCATTGTTGCCCAGCCACTTGTTTTGAAAGCTTTACCTGCACTTTCGACTGCCCGGTCGACAACCTGCGCATCCGCGAAGGGAACTTCTGCGTATCGCTGTCCATCAGAAGGGCGCGAGACCGGTCGGCGATCTCCACCGCAGACCACTCTCCCATCGATTAGGTGACCTTGCGCAAAGTCACCCACCAACAAGTCGCGAACTTCAGTGTCACATGCAGTTAGCACCTCATCACTCCCAGTTTGCTATGCAAAAAAGTGCGCTAGAGAGATCTATCGTTATTCGCAGGGGTTGACCACCCGTTTCAAGTTCCTTCAGTCGGCTAGATAAATCAGTATAGAGAGTGACTCGTACTCGACTTGATGATTTGCGGCGAAAACCAGACGAGATGCGACATTCAGTTTGGACTTCCCAAGCAACTATAGAAAACTAAGGCCTCAATTTGAGGCACGTTCGAACGCATCGGAACTAACGCCACCCAGATGGCTGTGGTGTCTGTTTCGGTTGTAAAAAGCTTCGATGTAATCAAAAACATCAGACCTAGTCAGATTCCGGGTTTTGTAAATACGCTTTTGGATACGCTCTTTTTTCAAAGAACTGAAGAATGACTCAGCCGTTGCGTTTTCCCAGCAATTACCGCGACGACTCATACTCGGCAGCAGTTGATTTTGTCTTGCCGGATAAAGGATGCGAACGTTCTGAAAAAAGAACTATTTATTTTTTTAGGCAACGGTTAGCAAAAATACTTCACCAAGGAAACGAGCTTTAAGGTGGACTTTTATTCATCATGTGACTACATTAAGGCGGGTCTTGTCCTTCCCGTCGCAAAGTGGGAACTTGTCTTTTAATCGACGGAGCCAACAATGGATGATTTTATAAGTTTAAAGGGAAGTGGGAAATTCTTCTCCGAAGACTTGTTGGTGGTCGAAGCCCTTTACCGGCGCCTTTACGAGTACACCATTGAGGTGCAGTTGTCGTTGCACCAGAGCCAGCGCAAGGATTAGTGCAATGGAAGCAAAGCCCTCATACAAGATGAGTGCGCCGTCCGAGAGCTTCCGTCCCACGGTGATGGGGCGCGACTTCGTCGTATCGTGCGGCCATCCCCTGGCAGCGATGGCTGCAGCACACGTATTGCGCAATGGCGGCAACGCGGTGGACGCGGGCGTCACTGCATGTATGGCGCTTTCCGTGCTGCAGCCCGATATAGTCAGTTTTGCGGGAGTTGCCCCGACGCTCATCTACAGCGCCGCGAACAAGAAAGTCACCAGTCTGGCCGGTTTGGGCCATTGGCCAGCCGCAACCGACGTAGAGCGACTCCGACAAGAGGGGGGCGAAACTATTCCAGAAGGTTTGCTGCGAACTGTTGTCCCTGCCGCGCCAGCCACACATATAGAAGCGTTACGGCGCTTCGGTACGATCTCGTTCGGGCAGGCAGCACGGCCTGCTGCCCAACTCGCAACAGAAGGCTTTGGCATGTACACCATGCTTGCCAACAGCATTGCCGCCGATGCGGCCAGTTTTGCAAGGTGGTCTTCCAGCGCTGACATCTTCCTGCCCGGAGGCCGGCCGCCCGTGCAAGGCGAAATATTTAGGCAGATCGATCTGGGTAGGACTATTTCAGGAATGATCGCCGCGTCCGAGAAGGCCTCGGACCGAGATACCGGGCTCAATGCTGCATGGGATCATTTCTACCGTGGCCCAGTGGCGCAGGCGATTTGCTCATATCACAAGGCACACAACGGGTTCATGACGTTGGCCGATCTCGCGGGCTTTCGCGTACCAGTCGAGGAACCAATTTCGGCGAGGTACGGCGATTACCTGATTCATACCAATGGCGCCTGGTGCCAGGGTGTCACGCTACTACAGGCGCTCACCACCCTAGACAAATTGCGGATCGGCGGTATGGCGCACAACTCTACAGAATACGTTCACGTCTTAATAGAAGCACTGAACCTAGCTTTTGCCGACAGGGAGGCATACCTTGGTGATCCCGATTTCGTGACCGTTCCGCTGGAAGGAATGCTCTCAGACGAATACGCGCGTAGCCAAGGCGCACGCATCGACGCAAAGCGTGCGTTCGGGGAAATGCCGGCCCCAGGCAAGCCAGCGGGTAGCGAGGGCATTTCTCTTAAACACCTTGAGCATTTGAGGCGCCCCCCCCACAAGCTGACTACCGCGTCGCCGGACACGATTTACTGTTCGGTCATTGACCGCGACGGCAATGTCTATTCAGCAACCATAAGCGA
>Ga0209768_10002708_pt1 | contig 10856 bp, 10 predicted proteins | sample LauGreSBDMM110SD_3_FD_187564 | JGI IMG/M metagenome (GOLD analysis project Ga0209768, IMG submission 187564) | Freshwater lake microbial communities from Lake Michigan, USA - Sp13.BD.MM110.SD (SPAdes) (version 2) | ecosystem: Environmental > Aquatic > Freshwater > Lake | place: Lake Michigan... | reverse complement strand
AAATTTATTAATACCCAATTACAATAATTGTGTATAAAAATAGATTTAAATTTAAATAAACGAGACTGACGGGACTCGAACCCGCAACTTCCGCCGTGACAGGGCGGTGCTCTAACCAATTGAACTACAGTCCCTCTTGTTGCTATAGCGTTTATTATAGATTATTTAAACACTATAGGTCAAGTGAAGAATCGGAGAACGAATTTAACTTTTTACTAAAGGAATGATATGTCATTCGATTTTTGCGTTTTTTCGTAATTTGTTTCTCTTAATTTTTTTAAAATTTTACTAAAATATTCTTGAAGATAACTTTCAAGACTTAAACGGCCATTTGGCCAATCAACCTCATTGTTTGGCTTAGCAATCGTTTTCGAATCATTAACTACTTCACCAAACTGCAAACGATCTGCAATGTTCCATGTAAATTCAAAAAGACGGAAGAAACGACGCAGTAAACTAAAAGCAAGAAAAGGAATATAGGAAATATTTGCTCTCTTACCACATAAGCGTTCACAAAGTTCGATAATTTCATTAGAGGCCCAAAATTTTTCGCCAATAAGAGAAACAATTTTGTTATCGTAAGAAGATTTGTTTAATGCATTTACAACAGCCTTTGCAGCGTCTTGAGTATCTAAGTAAGCCACCGGAGCGGCGTTACCCTGTACCCAAATGGTTTCGTTTTCTAAAATTGGAAGAGCGTACTGGCTTATTAAACCCTGAAAAAATCCAGAGCATTGAAAAATAGTATAATTTAAACCAGAAGTTGTTATTTTTTCTTCAATTTTTAACTTTAAATCCATTAATGGGATTGAAGAATTAGCTGAAGCGTTTAAAACACCAAAAGAAATAAATTTTTTTAGACCGACGATTTTGCTAGCTTCTAATAAAGCCAATTTTCCACGCCAATCAATAGTTTCGGCAGTATAACTACTTGTCGAACGGATCGTAGAAGAATCTATCACCGTGGTAACTCCTTTTAAAGCTAGTGGAATCGTTGATGGAATTGAAAGGTCACCATAAATAAGTTCAGCACCCCATTCTTTCAAAAAAGCACCCCGCCGAAAATCTCTTACCATACATTTAACTTGGTATCCCTCGTCAATTGCTTGTCTTACAATTTGACGTCCAAGGGTACCTGTTCCACCTATTACAAGTATGCTCATAAATTCCTAATTAATCCAAAGTATATTGTTAGTATAACAGCCTAACAAAATTAGATATACAATATGTCTAGGTAAAACTAATAATAATTAAGTTTAATACGAAATCATAAGATTTTGTTTGTACATTTAAGAGTTAAATGTTAATATAAAAACCATACGGGGTCGATGCCCGAGCGGTTAATGGGGACGGATTGTAAATCCGTTAGCATAGCTTACGTTGGTTCAAATCCGACTCGACCCAATCATTAAAATAAATGCTTTAAATAATTAAAACTATATTATAATTTATTACTATACAAGAGTAGAATACTATTTTAGACTTTTAAAATGCAAAAATCTGGTTGCTTAAGAAAAGTTCTATATAAGTTCAAAGCTACATACTAAAATAAATTTTGTTGTAAATAACATGACAGATATATTAAACTTACAAATTCCTTCTCCAACATTCGGAGGTAGTACTGGTGGTTGGTTACGATCAGCAGAAACAGAAGAAAAATACGCTATTACATGGACTAGTAAAAAAGAGCAAATATTTGAAATGCCTACTAGTGGTGCTGCAATTATGAAAAGTGGTGAAAATCTTCTTTATCTAGCAAAAAAAGAGCAATGTTTAGCTCTTGGTACACAATTAAGAACCTTATTTAAAATAAGTGATTATAAAATTTACCGCATTTTCCCTAACAGCGAAGTGCAGTATTTACATCCAAAAGATGGTATCTTCCCGGAAAAACTGAACCAAGGACGTGTTGGAGTTGGAAACGTTGGTCATTCTATCGGAAAGAATCCTCAACCCGTAAGTGTAAAATTTACAGGAAAAAGTACGTACGATTAAAGAAACGTTTTATTTGTTAAAAAAAAACGTTAAGGTGAATTATCTTTGTTAATCGTCTCGATTTTTGAGTAATATAAGGTTACAAAAGCTATAATTTTATCTAGAAGAATATTTAATTAACTATTTGAAAAGTATAATTAGAACTTTAAATTCATATGCTAAAAAATAAAGTATTAGCCGGGGCGGTATTAGCGAGTCTTCTTGCTACAAGCAACATTGGACCTGTTAAAGCACTAGAATTAGACGAAGATACACGTACAGTTACTCTCGATTCTAAAGGGAATAGCGTAGTACTTACTGCGGAGCAAGTAAAACGTGGAAAGCGTCTATTTAACAACGCCTGTGGTACATGTCACGTAGGCGGTTTAACAAAAACAAATCCTAACGTAGGTCTGGACACGGAATCCCTTAGTTTAGCCACTCCACCACGCGATAGTGTTACTAGTCTAGTAGCATACTTTAAGGATCCAATGACTTATGATGGATTAGATTCAATTTCTGAAGTACACCCAAGTATTAAGAGTGCCGATATCTTTCCGAAGATGCGTTCTTTAACTGACGAGGATTTATTTGCTATCGCAGGTTACATTTTACTTCAACCTAAAGTAGTTAACGAAAAGTGGGGTGGTGGTAAGATTTACTACTAAATATATTATTCACATTTTTTACCCAGGGGAAAAGCTATAAAGAAATTTCTTTGTTTCCCCTGGCATAATTTGAATTAAAGATCCTGTTTTTATATAATTAGTAAATTAAAAGATCAACATTAATTCTTTTAATTTACTAATTTTTCATTGGCTCCTAACCATTAACCACATAAACAATTTAGAAATAGAACAATATAAAACAAAAAATTAAATTTTCATATAAAAGTTTTACAAATATTAAAACGTAAGGCGAGGACCCATGACGAAAAAAAATAGTAGCGGATTGACGGATCCTTTAAACCTAAATTTTTTAATATGTAGTGTTCTTACACTAGACCCTCTTAATAATTTTTTTAAAAAAATAGATATAAAAAGCGATTTGTATCTAAACCCAAATACCCAAAACCAAGGCAGTATTTTATGGCTTCTTTGTATAAAAGCCTATGATACCGAATTTTACGAATTATTAAATAGACATTCACTACGAGAGGCCGCTTATGAGATAATTAAACCTCTAATAATAACTCGTAAAACAAATTCTTATCCAAAAAAACGTGGACTCTTAAAAAAGTATTTAAAAAAATATAAAGTTTTATACAAAAAATATTTTTTAACCCATTACCAAAAATCAAATACAATTAAAACCGATAAAATTATTAATCACTTTGCCTTGCATGCGTTGTTTTTACTTGTTGGCATTTGAATAAAAAATTACATACATTTATAAAAAACGTCTTGTAAAATTTATACCTGAAATAAAAAAATGCTCTTTAGTTTAATCAGTTTTTTTGGCGGCTTTCTTGCTTCTAGTTTAATTGATACAAGTTTGGGGGAATTTAGCGAATGGGCTGTGGTTGGAAGTTCGATACTTGTAGCTACCGTAGAAGGCTTTAATGCTTTTTATTTTTCTTATAAACGCACCCAAGTTATTTTTCGTACGAGCTCATATTTGGGAATACTTTTTGACCTTTTAAACTACTTCAAATTAGGCCTAGTATATGGATTAATTGTAGACGCGTTTAAATTAGGAAGTTAATATATTGAGATAAGGAGTTTTACAAAGTTTTATGCAGTAATTTACGCATTAGAATATAATTTCTAACAAGAACTCATATGAAAAATTAGAAATGATTACAGATTCTCAGATTTTCTTCGCCTTAATGATCGCCTTAACTGCAGCAATTTTAGCAATTGGGTTAGGACGCCAGCTTTATGTTTAGTTTAATTCTAAACAACATCTAAAATGAAATTTAAAAAGATCCAAGAAATATACATTATTTTAAAATGCATATTTCTTGGATCTTTGCTCCTGGTTGTAGCATAAGCTGTTTAAGTCTTTACGATTTTAAAGTTGACCGTATGTATGTAAACCTTTACCTAAGAAATTGACTCCTAAGTAACAAATCCAAACTACAATAAACCCAAGGGCTGCAATAATCGCAGGTTTCCGACCCTGCCATGATCGTGTAATTCGAGCATGTAAATAAGAAGCAAAAACTAACCAAGTAATTAAAGCCCAAGTTTCTTTTGGATCCCAACTCCAGTAAGTGCCCCACGCTTCGTTGGCCCAAACAGCTCCAGCGATGATTCCAATAGTAAGTAGTGGGAAACCAAAACTAATAGTGCGGTAACTAAGGTTATCTAAACTTTCTAAAAGGCTTAATCTTTTAGGTTTTGATGGAATTGCTATAGTAACGTCATCCGCAATGAGGTTCGAATAAATTTCCGTAGAATCCTCTTTATAGAACGCTGTATTAACAAGATTAGGGTCTGAAAAATTGGTCCCATAAGAATTACCTTGTAAAGTGACCTCTTCTCGGCCACTAGTCAAAATAAGGAAAAGGATACCTAATAGTGAACCAACGATTAAACTTGCGTAACTTAACATCATTACCGTAACATGCATCATTAACCAATTCGATTTTAATGCAGGTACAAGCGGTGAAGGTGCTTGCATATTTTCGGGTAGGGATATACTAGCAAACCCAACAACAAATAATGAAATAGGACTACTAATAGAACCTATTATAGATGTAAGTGTTTTATACTCAAGGACAACACTCGTAAAAGTAATGCCCCATGCAAGGAACATTAAGGATTCATACAAATTACTTAAAGGAAAATACCCATAGTTTAACCAACGTAGTCCTAATAAAGTAAAAATTAATCCGTTTACTAGAACATTACCGAAAAAACTTAGTTTATTTAAAATTTTAAAGTTGGTAAAAATTAAGCTGGACCAATAAAGTATTGTAACAAACAATAGGAGTAAAAATATAAGGTTATCTAGAGACGCCATTTAAATAAGGGGTTAGGTTAATACCTATATTCAATTTGAAATTAATAATATGTATGTTAGGTTTCTTTTTATATAAAAGAAACCTATAGGTCTAGTCTAGATTACTTCTTCCTGTTCAATAAGAACGAAAAATAATGCAAAACAAATACCAGGAAATATAAGTGTAACAACTGGTACTAAAATTGGGGGTAAAAATGCTGCTGTCATGCCGTTTCTAATTTCTAAGTAAATTATTCGTTACGTAGCTTATCTAAAAAAGAAAGCATCAGTAAATAAGCGTAACATAAGATAGGATGCTGACTTATATTTTAGTACATTATTAAATAAATTTCGCGTTTGCAGTCACCAAAACCTACAACATTGAGGCGGTTAACCCTTTAATAAAGACTTTTGAAATTCTCTGGTAACCCAAGAAAAAATAAACTTAAGCAAATTTAAAGGTTGACAAGTGTAGGAAAGTATTCTTAACTATTAAGTTTAATGTAGTAATAATTTCGCGGGATAGAGCAGTTTGGTAGCTCGTCGGGCTCATAACCCGAAGGTCAATGGTTCAAATCCGTTTCCCGCTAGAATTGAAAACAAATATTAATATTATGAATTACAAAATTCCATTTATATTTTAGAAAAAAAAAAACAGAAGGCTTAGAGCCTTCTGTTTTTATTAAGTACTAGATTGTACTAATTACGCAGCAACAGCTGGAGCAACTAGAGCAACTGGTAGAGACTCACCAGCAGCTAGATCTAGAGGGAAGTTGTGAGCGTTACGCTCGTGCATAACTTCCATACCTAGGTTTGAACGGTTAAGAATGTCAGCCCAAGTGTTGATTACACGACCTTGTGAATCTACAACTGACTGGTTGAAGTTGAAACCGTTTAGGTTGAATGCCATAGTAGCTACACCCATAGATGTTAACCAGATACCAACTACTGGCCAAGCACCTAGGAAGAAGTGAAGTGCACGTGAGTTGTTGAATGAAGCGTATTGGAAGATTAGACGACCGAAGTAACCGTGAGCTGCAACGATGTTGTAAGTCTCTTCTTCTTGACCGAACTTGTAACCGTAGTTAGCAGATTCGTTCTCAGTAGTTTCACGGATTAGAGATGAAGTTACTAGAGAACCGTGCATAGCTGAGAATAGAGAACCACCGAATACACCAGCAACACCAAGCATGTGGAATGGGTGCATAAGGATGTTGTGCTCAGCTTGGAATACAAGCATGAAGTTGAAAGTACCAGAGATACCTAGAGGCATACCATCTGAGAAAGAACCTTGACCGATTGGGTAGATTACGAATACTGCAGATGCTGCAGCTACTGGAGCTGAGAAAGCAACACAGATCCATGGACGCATACCTAGACGGTAAGAAAGCTCCCACTCACGACCGATGTAAGCACATACACCAATGAAGAAGTGGAAAACAACTAGTTGGTAAGTACCACCGTTGTATAGCCACTCATCGATTGAAGCAGCTTCCCAGATTGGGTAGAAGTGAACACCGATAGCGTTTGAACTTGGAACTACAGCACCAGAGATGATGTTGTTTCCGTAAAGTAGAGAACCAGCAACTGGCTCACGGATACCATCGATATCTACTGGAGGTGCTGCGATAAAAGCAATAACGTAAGCTGAAATAGCTGTAAGTAGAGTAGGGAACATTAGACAACCGAACCAACCAATGTATAGTCTGTTCTCAGTTGAAGTGATCCATGCGCAGAATTGCTCCCAGAAGCTTGCGCTCTCGCGTCTTTGTAAAGTTGTAGTCATGATTAAATTTGAGTTAAGTTAAATGTTTTTGGTCTTGAAAACCTCCCAGGAATAACTTCCTGTTAAATATATTATTAGCAACAAACATAGACTTTATTATTACATTTTTTTTAAAAAAATAGATTAATAATTAATGACGTAAATTTAGATGGGGCTACGGGGTAATTTATCGTCAAGGATACTTATTATTAGAGAATGAAAAATCCTAGTCATCGGTGCAGTGTTAAAATGAAATTTGGACGTCAACTTTAAATTAGGTATTAAAAAGTTAAGAAAACATACCTTCTCTAAGGTTTTAGCTTTTATCATAAAAAGCAGCAATCATAGTTTTAAAAAGTAAGATATTTAATTTAGTACTTTAAAGAAGTATTGCTTTTCTTTAGTTGATAATTTTAATAGGGTAAAGGTGATTTTATTAATTTAAATCACCTTGCCTATTAGTTCATATTAAACTTTTACAAACATTTCAGGAACAGACTGTTCTAATAATTTTGTTGTAACGAAACGTAACAAACTTTCGTCTCGTTGAAGCTCTGTATCAAGTTGTTTTATAACTTGCCCATTCCCTAAGTAAATCATTTGAATATACATAGCGGTATCAAAGTTTTTGATAGCGTAGGCTAGTGAGATTTTACCATTATTCTTAACCATTACTTGACTACCCTTTCCTGTTAAAAAATCTCTGTAACGTTCAATTTTTGTTTTAAGTTCTTGTTCTGTTAAACTAATTTTAAAGAACAGAACAAGTTCATACATTTTTAATTCTTCTTGCATAAAAAATTATAAGGGTTTTATTGAATTCCAAGAATCCACAGCTTTTGCTTATTAATATAATAAACTCAATTATACTCTGCAAGACATAAATAAAACTTTATAGCTTATAAAAGTGTGTGCAATTATATTGTATAATAATTTCAATAAAAAAAAGTAAACTAAGATGCTACTTGCTGACGATTTAGAACAACTATTAAACGTTTTACCTGCATTTATAAATGCTCCTTTAGAAAAACACCCAAGACGGGAATATTTAATTGAAGTAGTTCTTGATATTGGGCGAAGACCAGAAGCGCGTTTTTCTGATGGTACGGAATATTTATCTTATCGAACTATTGTTTGGCAAGATATTGATTCAATTCTTAAAAAACTAGGAAAATTTAGTGGAGATAATCGTGCAGGTATAGAAAGAACGCTTCACCGAATAAGTTCTCTTAAAAATCGAAAGGGAAGTGTTATAGGTTTAACCTGTAGAATTGGTAGGGCTGTTTTTGGTACCGTGAGCATAGTAAGAGATTTACTTGAACAAAAAAAATCAATATTATTGCTTGGCCGACCAGGTGTAGGAAAAACAACGGCTATTCGAGAAATCGCACGTGTTTTATCTGATGGTATGAAGAAGAGGGTTATTATTATTGATACTTCTAATGAGATCGCAGGAGATGGCGATTTACCGCATCCGTCTATCGGTAAAGCAAGACGTATGCAAGTGTCAAACCAACAAAATCAACATGAGGTTATGATTGAAGCTGTCGAGAATCATATGCCAGAAATCATCATAATTGATGAAATAGGTACAGAATTAGAGGCGGCAGCTGCACGTACAATTGCAGAAAGAGGTGTACAACTTGTTGGTACGGTTCATGGTAATTCATTAGAAAATCTTATAAAAAACCCCACAATTTCTGATTTAATTGGTGGTATCCAATATGTAACATTAGGGGATGAAGAAGCTAAACGACGTGGTTCCTCAAAAAGTATTTTAGAAAGAAAAGCTCCTCCTACGTTTGAAATAGCAATAGAAATTCATGATCCAAAAATGTGGGTTATTCATGAGAGCATTGAACATTCTGTGGATCTGCTATTACAAGGACAAAGCCTTCCAATACAAAAACGGTCGCTGCTTAAAACAATACCCAATTTTGTAGACTGCAAAATTGTATATAACCAAAAAGATAATGGTTCCGTTACCGAAAATTTTGTAAAACGTGCTGGAATTGACAAAAAACAAAAAAATAATTACTTACTCGATCGTTTTACCTCTAATGAAAAAACAAAAACAAAGAAGCTCTTAAAAACAAACAGCGCAATCAAAACCCAATTAAAACAAGAATTTACTTTCGTATATATCTACGGAATAAATAATCAGGATTTAAAAACTTTAATCAAAACATTAAGGTTACCAATTATAATAACAAAAGAAATTCAATATGCAGATGCTATTTTAGCGTTAGCTAATTTGGTTAAAAGTAATCGGAAATTAAAACAAATTTCGCATTCAAAAAAAATAACTATACACACAATACAAAATAATAGCTTAGTCAAAATAGCTAAAGCTTTAAGACTATTAGCCAAAAAAAAATCAATTATACCTACTGCTCAAGATACTGATACTGCAAGGTTATCAAAACTTATTAGTAGAGAATTTTTAACCCCATTAGAAGAAGCAAGGCTGGCAATAGAAGAAGTAGTCATACCCAATAACATAACGATTGATTTACTTCCAAGGAATAGTGAGCTTCGGAAGCAACAACATGAATTAATTTCGCATTACCGATTAAAAAGTTTTAGTGTAGGTAAAGGGAAAAAAAGGAGAATTAGAATTTTTTCGAATTAAACCGTAAATATTAATTAAATTTTTTATTTTAAAATCTTCTTATCTATATAAATAACTAAAGGAAATCTGATTCTAAGAATCATGAAATGGTTGAACCTTGATTTATAAATCATTATTTTATAATATATATTTGTAGCATTTGCGGGTATAGTTTAGTGGTAGAACCTTAGCCTTCCAAGCTAATGATGAGAGTTCGATTCTCTCTACCCGCTGTTAAGTTTAAATTTTACGCACGACTATTAAACTAGTTTGAATACTGTTTTTAGATATTAAAGGTATAATTAATAGTCAATTTTTCAAGATTGATATATTCGTCAAAACTCCATACCCTATATAAAAAACTTAGTAACCGTTTCAGTCCTTGATATTTTTTACTTCTACTTTCTTTAAATAAACCCTGAGGGTTTACGATTTTAATTACCCGAAAAGTTACCTACAAATTTATAGTCTTCCTAGAACTAAAAGGGTGTCAAAAAAAGTCATATAAGCTTAGTATATAGAAAATTGAATTACAACCGGGAAATATTGTCAAAAAACCTGAAATCCGATATATAATTTATTCAAGTAGCTTTTAAAAAAGTATTAGATACTTTGTGTCTAAGTGATAATCTTAGTTTTACGAGAGTATCTTTAAAATATTTCTTGTAGGTTACTACAAGAAGTAAAAACAGTTAATTTTAATATTTAGTAGGAGAAAGAGTTGTGTCAGGTGGTTCAACAGGAGAAAGACCTTTTACGGATATTTTAACGAGTGTTCGTTATTGGATTATTCACAGCATTACTATCCCAGCGCTGTTCGTTGCCGGTTTTCTTTTCGTTAGTACGGGATTAGCGTATGATGCTTTTGGTACACCGCGTCCGAATGAGTACTTTACTCAAGATCGTCAGCAGATACCTTTAGTTAACGATCGTTTTAGTGCAAAACAGGAACTTGAGGACTTAACGAAGGGATTATAAATACAAAAACGCACGTTTTATTTCATGATCAATACAAATCAACCAGTTGCATACCCTATTTTCACATTTCGTTGGCTTACTATTCACGCATTAGCTGTACCAACGGTATTCTTCCTTGGTGCAATTACATCAATGCAATTTATTCAACGATAGGAGAGTTTAAAAATGAGTGCACCAAATCCTAATAAACAGCCAGTAGAATTAAACCGTACATCATTATACTGGGGTCTACTGTTAATTTTTGTTTTAGCCGTGCTATTTTCAAGTTATTTCTTTAACTAAGTTTACATAAAGGATTTCTTGAAAAAGTTGTTCTATTACGAACTTTGTTAATCTTTAATTATAATCGATATGAGTGATATAGGTCGAATTCCTCTTTGGATGGTGGCTACAGTTGGTGGCCTTGCCGCCCTAGGTTTATTAACACTTTTCTTCTTCGGAGCGTATTCTGGATTAGGTTCGTCTCTATAAAACGAACAAATAAATTACGAAGAAAAGGCATTTAAGGCATAGGTTATTTTAACCTATGCCTTAAATGCTTTTTTATATTTTACAAGGTATCAATTTAAAATATTTAACAAT
>Ga0209768_10002707_pt1 | contig 10857 bp, 1 predicted proteins | sample LauGreSBDMM110SD_3_FD_187564 | JGI IMG/M metagenome (GOLD analysis project Ga0209768, IMG submission 187564) | Freshwater lake microbial communities from Lake Michigan, USA - Sp13.BD.MM110.SD (SPAdes) (version 2) | ecosystem: Environmental > Aquatic > Freshwater > Lake | place: Lake Michigan... | reverse complement strand
TTGGCGGGCAATGTGTCAGTGCGCAGCGCTGAATCCTTTGAGGTCACAGCAGATCCAACACTGCCACCACCTCCTCCTCCTCCACTACCGGATCCTGATCCAGCACCACCAACGCCTCCGCCACCGCCTCCGCCGCCGCCACCAACACCGCCTTCAGATACCACGCCGCCCAATCTCACGTCCATCGTTCTGAGCAGCGCCACAGGTGCTGTGAATAGCAACTTGAATGCCGGCGACACACTCAGCGCCACCGTGAGCTTTGACGATGTGGTCACACTCAATGCTGCAGGCGGCTCACCGACCCTCGCTTTGCAAATTGGCAGCAGCGTGGTGCAGGCCACCTACATATCGGGCACTGGCACCAACACTTGGATTTTCACAGCCACCATCGTGGCAGGCCTCAACGACACCGACGGCGTGTCATTGCCACTCAATGCCTTGACGCTCAACGGCGCCATCTTATCCGATGCCGCCGGTAATGCTTGTGTCATCACCAGTGCGGTGATTCTCTCCAACCCGCTGTTTTTGGTGGACACCACCGTTCCCACGGTGGTGATCACTTCCGACATCAGCGTGTTGAAAGCGGGTGACACTGCCAACATCACGTTTACATTGTCAGAAGAAACTGTCAGCAGTTTTGTATGGGATGGCAGCGCCGGCGATGTCGCTGTGACCGGTGGCACGTTGAGCGCTCTCACAGGCACGGGCCTCACGCGCACGGCCGTTTTTACACCCGATGCCAATTTGACCAGCGGCAGTGCCAGCATCACCGTCACAGCACAAAGTTACGAAGACGCAGCGGGCAATTTGGGGGCTGCGGGTGCCTCCCCCTCCTTCAGCCTAGACACGGTTGCGCCCACTTTGACGAACGTGTTGTTGAGCAGTGCCATTGGCGCCAGTCTCAGCCCCAGTGATGCCACCGTGTCCTTGCTAAATGCAGGTGACACTTTGCTTGCAACAGTGACTTTCAGTGAAGTGATTGTGGTGAACATCACAGCGGGCTCACCCACCCTCGAATTGACCGTGGGAAGCAGCACTGTGCAGGCCACGTATGTCTCGGGCTCAGGCACCAACGCATTGGTGTTCAGTACGGCCATTGTCAATGGCCAAACCGACAACGATGGTGTGGCCATTGCACTGAATGCCCTGCACTTGAACGGCGCCAGCTTGAAAGATGCTGCAGGCAATGCAGCGACCATCATATCCTCTGCGGTGGCCAGCAATCCTGCCTATTTGGTGGACACGACAGCGCCAAGCGTCATCATCACGTCCGATGTGACCACCCTTAGGGCGGGTGAAACTGCCAACATCAGCTTCACATTTTCTGAAGCACCTGACGCCAGTTTCGCATGGGATGGCAGCGCGGGCGACTTGTCGATCAGTGGTGGCACTTTGAGCGCCATCAGTGGCACAGGTCTCACGCGCACAGCGGTGTACACACCCACCCCCAGCCTGGCCAGTGCCACGGGCAGCATCAGCGTCACAGCCAACAGCTACCAAGATGCTGCTGGCAACAACGACAGCACCGGCGTCTCATCAAACCTCAGCCTTGACACCCTTGCACCCAGCATTGCAAGTCTTGCTCTCAGCAGTGCCACTGGCGCTGTGGCCAGCCCGCTGGATGCCACCGTTAAACTGCTCAATGCCGCCGACACCCTCAGCGCCACCGTCACCTTCAACGAAGCGATTACGCTCAACACAACCGCAGGCTCGCCCACGCTGGCCTTGGTGATTGGAAGTAGCACGGTGCCAGCGACTTATGTGTCGGGCTCAGGCACAAGTGCTTTGGTGTTCAGCACCACCATTGTCAGCGGCCAAACCGATACCGATGGCGTGGCCATTGCCGTCAATGCGCTTAGCTTGAACGGCGCCACCTTGAAAGACAGTGCGGGCAACACCAGCGTCATCACGTCTATCGCTGTGGCCAACAACCCGCTGTATTTGGTCGACACCACAGCACCCAGCGTCAGCATCACCTCGGATGTGGGCACTTTGAAAGCGGGTGAAACTGCCGCCATCACTTTTACATTCAGCGAAGACCCTGGCAGCAGTTTTGTGTGGGCGTCAAATGCGGGTGACGTGGTTGTGAGTGGCGGCACGTTAAGCAACATCAGCGGTACCGGCTTAACGCGCACAGCCACGTTCACGCCCACCGCCAATGTGGTGTCAGGCACAGCCAGCCTATCGGTCAACGCAGGCACTTACACCGATGCCGCAGGCAACGCAGGCAGCGCCGGCACCACACCTTCGCTCACCTATTCAACGTCCACACCCACTGTCAGCCAAGTGGGTCTGAGCAGCGCTACGGGTGCTGAGAGCAACTTGCTCAATGCGGGCGACGTGATTTTTGCCAAGGTGGTTTTCAGCGAAGCCATTTTGCTAAATGCCACAGGGGGCTCACCCACTTTGAATTTGATGATTGGCAGCACGCTGGTTCAGGCTGCCTATGTGTCTGGCAGTGGCAGCACCGACTTTGTGTTCAGCTACACCATCCTGGCAGGGCAAGACGATGCCAATGGCATCTCGATTCCATCAGCGGCCATCACCCTCAACGGCAGCACGTTAAAAAGTGTACCTGGCAACAGCCTGACCTTGGGCAATGCCAGCGTGGCCGACAACATTTTGTACCCCGTCGACACCACAGCACCCAGCGTAGTCATCACTTCTGCCGTTGCCAGTTTGAGAAGTGGCGAAACTTCACTCATTAGCTTCACATTTTCAGAAGATCCAGGTACCAGTTTTACCGATTCAGACATCACCGTCTCAGGCGGCACTTTGAGTGCACTCACAGGGCTTGGTAACGTTCGTCGCAGCACCTTCACCCCTACCCCCAATTTGGCCAGTGGCAATGCCAGCATAACGGTGGCCGATTTAAGTTACACCGATGTGGCGGGCAATTTGGGCACCGCAGGCACCACGCCCATCGTCAGCATAGACACTTTGGCGCCTAGCGTCAGCACCGTGGCTTTGAGCAGTGCCATAGGCAGCCTCAACAACTCATTGAATGCAGGCGACAAGTTGAATGTGACGGCTACTTTCAATGATGTCGTCATTTTGAATACAGACGGTGGCGTGCCAACCTTAAAACTGAGCATTGGCGCCAGTACCGTCCATGCCACCTATGTATCGGGCTCAGGAACCAACGCCTTGGTATTCACCACCACCATCGTCAGCGGCCAGACCGATACCGACGGTGTTGCCCTGCCGGCCAATGCGTTCACATTGAATGGCGCCACCCTCAAAGATGCCAATGGCAACACCAGCAGTATCACGTCTGCCGCTGTCAGCAGCAACGCCAATTATTTGGTGGACACCACGGCACCCAGCGTGGCTATCACATCCGACAAATCCAGCTTGACTTCAAGCGATGCGGCCACCATCACCTTTACGTTTTCTGAAGACCCAGGCACCAGCTTTGCTTGGGATGGTACGACAGGTGATGTGGCAATAGCTGGCGGCAGCCTGAGTGCCATCAGCGGCACAGGCCTGACGCGCTCAGCCGTGTTCACACCCGCTGCTAACCAAGGCAGTGGCACGGCCAGCATCACCGTCGTGGGCAACAGCTACCAAGATGCGGCTGGCAACAATGGCGCAGCAGGCACCACACCCACGCTCAATTTGGACACCCTTGCACCCACCATCTCAAGCTTGGCTTTAACCAGTTCCACGGGCGGCGTGGCCAGTGCGACAGATGCCACAGTCAACAATTTGAACGTTGGCGACACGCTCAGTGCCACCGTCACTTTCAATGATGTGATCACCGTCAACACAACTGGCGGCACGCCCACCTTGTCACTCAATGTGGGTGGCACGGCGGTTCAAGCCACATACGTATCTGGCTCTGGCAGCAATGCGTTGGTGTTTACGGCCACGGTAGCCAGCGGCCACAACGACAGCAATGGCGTGGCCATTGGCGTGAATGCGCTCGCGCTCAATGGTGGCACTTTGCAAGATGCTTCGGGCAACAGCAGTAGCATCACCTCCTTGGCTGTGGCCGACAACGGCAAGTATTTGGTGGACACCACCCGTCCAACGGCTACTGTCACCAGTAGCACCAATGCTTTGATTTCTGGCCAAACCGCCACGATTACTTTCACCTTCAGTGAAGATCCCGGCAGCAGCTTTGTATGGGATGGCACCAGCGGCGACGTGGTGGTTTCAGGAGGTACTTTGAGTGCGCTCAGCACCACAGGCAATCCGCTCACGCGTACTGCGCTTCTAACACCCACTTCTGGCGTGAGCGCAGGCACCGCCAACGTGGCCATCACAATCAACAGCTATACCGACGCTGCTGGCAACATCGGTCAAGAAGCATCGGCTGGTGTGACGGATAAATCTGCAAACATCAGTGTCAACACCACAACCACCACCGTTGCCAGTGTGGCCTTGATCAGTGCCACGGGCATTCAAAATAGTTTATTGAACTCAGGCGATGTGGTGTCGGTGGCCGTCAATTTTACAGAAGCCGTATTCTTGGATGCCAACGTTGGTACGCCCAGCATTGAACTCACGATTGGCAGCACCGTGGTCGGCGCGCAATATATTTCGGGTGCTGGCACCGCTCAACTGGTTTTCAACTACACCATTCTCAATGGCCAAACCGATGTCAATGGCATTGCCATCAATGCCAACAGCCTGAGCTTAAACGGCAAAGTCCTCACTGACACAGCAGGCAACACACCCACGCTGACCTTTGTAGCCGCGGCCGACAACGCCAACTATTTGGTCGACACCACCGCTCCGACCGTTGTCAGCATTAGCAGCAGTCGCAGCACTTTCTTAAGTGGCGAAACAGCGCTCATCACCTTCACCTTCAGTGAAGATCCTGGCAGCACTTTCACATGGAACGGCAGTGTGGGCGATGTGACATTGGTCAACGGCACCTTGTCCGCTATTATCGGTACAGGCCTCACCCGCACTGCTACATTTTTTCCAACACAAGGTTTGACGGGCGGCAGCGCCAGTATCACCGTCAACAACGATTTGTTCACAGACAGCGCAGGCAATTTGGGTGTGGGCAATTCGCTGGGCAGTTTGGTAGTGAACACCACCCCTGCTACTTTGATGGATGTCCAAATTACAAGTGCTGTGGGCGTGCAAAACAACGCACTCAACGCAGGCGATGTGGTCACTGTTACCGCGCATTTTTCTGAAGCACAAACACTCAACACCACCTCGGGCTCACCCACAGTGGCTTTGCAAATTGGCGGTAGCACGGTCAATGCCACCTATGTGTCTGGCGCAAGCACGGCCGATTTGCTCTTCACCTACACCATTCTTGTCGGTCAGACCGATGCCAATGGCATTGCCCTGAATGCCGATTCGCTGTCCTTGAACGGCAGCACTTTAAAAGACCCACGTACCAACACCACCACGCTAAGCGTGCCAGCTACAGCAGACAACAGCAACTTCACCGTTGATACCACGGCGCCATTTTTGAGCATCACGTCCAATGTGGGCGAACTGAAAGCTGGCGAAACTGCCAACATCACCTTCACCTTTAGTGAAGATCCAGGCAATACGTTTGTATGGAATGGCACTGCGGGCGATGTGACGCTCAGCAATGGCACCTTGAGCGCCATTTCGGGCACAGGGGTTACGCGCACCGCAGTATTCACACCAACACCCAGCCTGAACGCGGGTACAGCTGGCATTTCAGTAACTGCTGATACCTACCAAGATGCTGCTGGCAACAATGGCAGCGCAGGCGGTACACCTAGCCTGACGTTTGACACACTGGTACCCACAATTTCTGCCATTGCACTCAATGGCTCAACCGGCATTCTCAACACCTATTTGAATGAAGCTGATACCGCCAACGTCAGTGTGACTTTCAACGAAGTGGTCAATTTGAATGTGGCGGGCGGCTCGCCCACCTTGGCCTTGCTGGTAGGGAGCAGCACTGTGCAAGCCACCTATGTATCGGGCGCTGGCAGTAACACCCTGGTGTTCACCACCACCATTGCATCAGGTCAAAACGATGCAGATGGAATTGCCATTGCACTGAACGCTTTGAGCTTGAATGGCGCAGTACTGACCGACGCCGCAGGCAACACATCAACACCCACTTCTGCCGCCGTAAACAGCAACAGCGCATACATGGTCGACACGCTTGCACCTTCAGTGTCTGTGGCATTCAACGTGGCTTCGCTGAAAGCCGGCGAAACAGCTACTCTGACTGTCACGGCCAACGACAAAACAGGCACCAGCTTTTCGTGGAATGGCACTGCCGGCGATTTAACAGTCACCGGTGGTACGCTGGGCGCACTTAGCCCGTTTGTGTTGAGTGGTGCCAACTATGTCAGCACCGCCACCTTCACACCCACTGCAGGCAGCACGGTGCCCGGCGTCGTGTCCACGGCCTCAGCGGTCTACACTGACTTGGCAGGCAATCCTGGACAAATAGGTTCCAGTGCCAGCGTGTCCATTGACACAGGTGTGCCTGCCCTCACCAGTATGAACATCACTGGCGCCAGCGGCATTCTGAGCAACACCTTGAATGCTGGCGATGTGGTGCAAATCGCTGCCACGTTCAACGAAGCCGTCGTTGTCAACACCAGCGGCGGCACGCCCAAAATGGTTTTGAATGTGGGCGGTGTGAACAACTCAGCCTCTTATGTATCGGGTTCAGGCACCACAGACTTGCTGTTCAACTACACCATCTTGGCAGGCGACACCGACACCAATGGCCTGAGCTATGCCGCCAATGCCATGCTGCTCAACGGTGGCACCATCAAGGACAGCGCTGGCAACAGCGCCGTCATTACTTCAATTGCGCGTTCAGACAACGCTGCCTATAAAGTCGACACCACAGCACCGACAGTGACCCTTACCAGCAGCACGAGCAAGTTGTTGGTGGGCCAAACGGCCAACATCACGTTCACGTTTTCTGAAGATCCGGGCAGTACCTTTGCATGGGATGGTAGCGCGGGGGACATCACCCTGAGCAACGGTACTCTGAGTGCCATCAGTGGCACGGGACTGACTCGCACCGCGGCCTTCACGCCTACCGCCAACTTGAATACAGGCAATGCCAGCATTGTCGTCAATGCGGGCAGCTATACCGATGCAGCAGGCAATGTAGGTGCGCAAGGCAATTCACCCAGCATCGCCATTGATACCTTAGGGATGAGCATCTCCAGTGTCTCCTTCCAAAGCAACATGCCCGACAGCAACAAAGCAGGGACAAAAATTGGTGCTTATGTCACGTTTTCTGAGGCACCTGTTGCTGTGACTACGGGTGGATTGCCCACCATTGATCTATTGATCGGCAGCACCGTCGTCAAAGCAACCTATGACCCAACCTACAGTCAAAATGGCATGATGATGCTGTTCAGGTACACCATCTTGGCCGGTCAAACCGATACCAACGGCTACGGCATTGTGGCCAACACCTTGACCCTGAACGGTGGCACCATCAAAGATGCATCAGGCAACAACGCTTCACTTTCTCATTTAGAAAGGCTGACTGGCGGCAACATCGTCGACACCACAGCGCCCACACTGATCATTACCAGCAACAAGACCTCTCTCAAATCGGGTGAAACAGCGACGCTCACTTTTACTGCAAGCGAATACATTCAAGACTTCAACAACTTTGGTCCAAGCAGCGGCATTGTCTATTCGGGCGGTACATTTAGCAATTGGTCAACGGTTTCAAGTCTATTGGTCAGAACGGCCACCTTCACGCCGACGGCCAACCAACAACTGGTCAATTCGTCCATCGTTTTGAATGCAGGCGCTATTCAGGACTATTCCTACAATGTCAGCTTGGTTGCCAGTTCAGCGCCTGCCATTCTCATTGACACGGTGGCGCCGTCTGTGGCCATTACGTCCAATGTCTCTGCCGTCAAAGCAGGCGGTACCGCCAACATCACCTTCACCTTCAGTGAAGACCCTGGCAGCAGTTTTGCTTGGAATGGCACAACGGGCGATGTGGCCGTGACTGGCGGCACACTGGGGGCCATCAGTGGCACAGGGCTCACGCGCACCGCGGTGTTTACACCCACCGCTAATTCTGCGAGTGGCAACGCCAGCATCACTGTCTCGGCACTCAGCTATCAAGACACAGCAGGTAATTTGGGTACAGCCGGTACCTCGCCTAGCCTCAGCATTGACACTGTGGCACCCACTGTCACAGGTCGCGCCAATTCAACCAACCTCATTGCTGGGCAAACCACCCGGGTGTATTTCACTTTCAGTGAAGACCCAGGAACTAGTTTCACGTGGGATGGCAGCGTTGGCGATTTGACTGTGACAGGCGCGGGTAACTTGGTCATCAGCACCTTGCCGAGCCAACAAGTGGGCGTGATGAGGGGTTTTGATTTCACACCTCCTGCCAACGTCAATTCGGGCACCACCACCGTCTCCGTCAAGAACCTCAGCTATCAGGATGCTGCCGGCAATTTGGGTACTGCCAGCGGCACTGTTTCGATCAACTACGACACAGCTGTGCCTACGGTGGTCATTACGTCCAACTTATTAACTGTGGGTATGGGTCAAACCGCTAATATAACCTTCACTTTCAATGAAGACCCTGGCAGTACCTTTGCTTGGAATGGCACCACCGGCGATGTGGTGGTAACGCAAGGCACGCTCAGCGCCATTTCTGGTACAGGCCTCACGCGCACAGCGGTGTTCACGCCCTTTGCAGACACAGCCTTGGTAGCTGCCAGCATCACTGTGACTGCGGGCAGTTACAGCGACACCGCTGGTAATTCAGGCCTTGCTGGCGCCTCTCCCACCCTCAACGTCAACACCTTCAAAAACGCAATCTACTTGGACGACATTGCCAACAACATTGGCGGCTATGCCATTGAGGCACCGAACACGGGTTCGTACTTTGGTTTTGCGGTCAGCTTGGCCGGTGACTTCAACGGCGATGGTTATGGCGACGTGGTGATGGGTGCACCGCTCAACACCTTTACCGATACAGCCTTGCGCACACAAGGCGGCGGCGTCGTATTGTATGAAGGGGGTCTGAATACCAGCCTGGTACCCAAAGGTTACAGCGGCACAGGCCAGGTCAATGGTCACTATTACACCTACAGTGTCAACAAAGGCTGGTTGGGCTTCTCGGTGGCAGGTGTGGGCGACATGAACAACGATGGTCTAGCCGATCTGTTAATTGGCATGCCACAAGATGCCGCCAGCACCAATCCAGGCGGCGCTTTCTTGGTCTACGGAAAAGCGAATTCAACGACAGGCAGCTTGGCGGAATACCAAAAAGACATCTCGGCTTTGGCCACGACGCCTGATGCGCTTAGCATCACCAGCACATTTGATACGGCAGGTTTTTCTGTCAGTAGCGCAGGTGACGTGAACGGTGACGGCTGGATCGACATGATCATCAGTGCGCACTTTCAAACCGTCAGCGGATTGGTGGGTAACACCGGTAATACCTATGTGGTGTATGGCAGCTCGGCTTTATCCGCCTTGCAAACCATCTCGCTAGGAAATGTGGGCGGCACAGTGCCAGGCTTTGTCATTTCGGGTTGGCAAGCCGGCGAAGAAAGTGGCACCTCGGTCAGCAGTGCGGGCGACTTCAACGGCGATGGCAAAGCAGACATGCTGGTTAGCGCCTATTTCAACGACACGGCCGGTACCAATGCGGGCATGACCTATGTGGTGTTGGGCAAAACAGGCAACGTTGCTGTTGACCTTGAAAACATCAAGAACAACGTCGGTGGTTTTGCAATCAAGGGCGAAAACATCTCTGATTTCAGCGGCGTTTCGGTAAGCAGTGGTGGCGACATCAATGGCGATGGCTTGGGTGACATCATCATTGGCGCCGTCATTGGTGGCTCGGCCAATGCCACGCCTTACAGTGGCAAAACCTATGTGGTCTTTGGCAGAAACACCGCCAATGCCACCATCGACTTAGCTCAAGTTGCGGCGGGTGTGGGTGGGTTTGCCATTGTGTCCAATACCGCTGACGAACAAAGCGGTCACAGCGTCAGCAGCGCTGGCGACATCAATGGCGACGGCTTGGCAGACATTATTTTGGGTGCGCCCTTTAAAACCGAAAGTGGTGGCGTTAACACCGGCCACAGTTTTGTGGTGTACGGCAAATCCAGTACCACGCAAATTAACTTAACGGACGTTGGCAACAACATTGGCGGCTTTGCCATCATTGGGCAAGGCGCCCAAGATTTGAGTGGTTACTCGGTGGGCGCTGCGGGCGATATCAACGGCGATGGCTTGGCCGATTTGATTGTGGGTGCACATGGGTATGATGCAGCTCACAGCAATGTTCTAACAGGTCGCTCCTACATTATCTTTGGCAGCAAAACAGGCGCGTTTGCAGCCGGCACTGCGGTTGACAACACAGGCACCAGCGCTAACGACACCCTCGCCTCTACCGGCGCGCAAACATTGGCGGGCGGCAGCTACTCCGCTGGCACGGGCAACGACACCTTCACCTCCAGCGGTGCAGACGTGCTGTTGGGCGGCATGGGCAAAGACACCTTCGTTTTGAACCAAAGCACCATCACGGCGCTTCAAAGTCATTTTGGTGCAGGTGGCAACACGACTCAATTGGCCAAGATCGATGGGGGTGGGGCCATTGATACCATACGCTTGGGCGGCACAGACACACTCAATTTGAATCTGTCCTTGATCAGCAATACTTCCGCGGGAAACATTGAAGGCAGCAGCCGAATCAACAGCATTGAACGCATTGATTTGCTCACCAACACTGGCGTCAACCAATTGACCATCCGTGTGGCCGATGTACTCGATATGGCGGGTAGCAACTGGGCCAACTTAAGCGCCCTGAACAGCCAGGGCGCAGGCGGCTGGAATAAAACAACATTCAGTTCAACGGGCATCAACTCAACGCTGATGAACTACCACCAA
>Ga0209768_10002705_pt1 | contig 10866 bp, 10 predicted proteins | sample LauGreSBDMM110SD_3_FD_187564 | JGI IMG/M metagenome (GOLD analysis project Ga0209768, IMG submission 187564) | Freshwater lake microbial communities from Lake Michigan, USA - Sp13.BD.MM110.SD (SPAdes) (version 2) | ecosystem: Environmental > Aquatic > Freshwater > Lake | place: Lake Michigan... | reverse complement strand
TGCCTTTGACTGAATTACTATGGAAATTGCCACTTAGATTATCCCTAGATGCGTTATCAGCTTGGAAAGGTTTATTAACAGGAGATGGCAGCTTTTTTACAGCTATTGTAAAGGCGCATTTTTCTTTATTTGGCTTCTTAATACAGGGGAAAGTACATCGCTCAGACACTGTTAAAAGCATGACTAAATTGGATGGGGTTTACACTGGATCCTTGGTTTATCAGTACTTTATTAAAAAGAGGCATTATTTTAATAAAATTGTACAATAACTGAAGCTTTTTTAAAAACTAGTCGCTATTTTTGCGTCCGTAATTATACTCTATGTCACAAGATTTACACCAACCCGAAGTTTCTAAAGATATTAACTCAAACTGGGTTACTTCTTCTAGATTCCTATTCTACGTAACTATTTTTGCTATTTTGTCTTTAGTAGTAGGAAACTGCTCTAAAATTTTTAGCAGTGGCTTCAAGAAGACCACTCCTGAAGTACAAACCAGCTCTCAATACAAGCCGGAATATAAGTAGAAAAATTTTGTTGGTGTGCTTTGAATCCTTATTTTTGCACTCCTAAAAATAGTTCTTATACAAGCGAAAGTAGCTCATTTGGTAGAGCACGACCTTGCCAAGGTCGGGGTGGCCGGTTCGAGCCCGGTCTTTCGCTCCAAAAGCCCGAATTTCGGTTCGGGCTTTTTTTTAAGTCTTTAAATAGACGCCCTGGTGGTGGAACTGGTAGACACGCAGGACTTAAAATCCTGTGGGCCGCAACGCCCGTGCGGGTTCGATTCCCGCCTGGGGCACAAAGCCTCTCAACTTAAGTTGAGAGGCTTTTTTTATGCGAAACAACTTCGAAAACTCGCTTTCGTATGTTGGAGCGCATAAAAAAAGCCAATTAAAATGCAAAGCATTTTAATTGAAAGGCTTTGGGTAAGACCCTATATCGAGGAAGACGGCGAATGCAATGAGCCGGCAGTCCCCGATATCGAGGAAGACGGCGAATAAGAAGACGCGAATGAGCGTCTGATGGAAGCAGGCAGTCCCCGGTATGAAGTTTTGAGCATAGAGAGAAACGGCAGTCCCGTTTCTCTCCGTATCTTAGCATTAATTATTTCTCTCAACAAATAACTATGAACCAAGCACTCGTATCACAACGTTTTTTAGAGTTAGTAGAAATCATGGATACCCTTCGTGAAAAATGCCCATGGGATCAAAAGCAAACCATACATAGTTTAAGAAGCAACACCATTGAAGAGTTGTATGAATTAGTGGACTCCATTGTGGAAGAAGATTGGGATGGGATTAAAGAGGAATTGGGTGATATTATGTTACACGTTTTATTTTATGCAAAAATTGGTAATGAAAAAGGCAAGTTCACCTTAGACGAAGTAATGGAAGGGATTGCGAAAAAATTAATACATAGACATCCTCATATTTATGGGGATGTTAAAGTGAACAATGATGAGGATGTAAAAAGAAACTGGGAACAATTAAAATTACAGGAAGGCAAAGGAAAAAAAACCATTTTAAGTGGTGTGCCCAATAGTTTGCCATCCATGGTAAAGGCATTGAGAATACAAGAAAAAGTAAAGCATGTAGGGTTTGAATGGGAAAATAAAGAGCAGGTATGGGATAAAGTGGAAGAGGAGATAGCAGAGTTAAAAGCAGAAATTATTGCGAATGATCAAGAAAAAATGGAACAGGAATTTGGAGACGTTTTATTTAGCATGATTAACTATGCACGTTTTTTAAATATTGATCCAGAAACAGCGCTAGAAAAAACAAATAAAAAATTTAAACATCGTTTTGAATTAATGGAGGCTTTTGCCAATGAAAACGGACTTGATTTATCTAAAATGAGTCTCATGGAAAAAGAGGCATTATGGCAGCAAATGAAAAAGTAAATAGAAAAGCCCTCAATCGAGGGCTTTTTTATTTAAACACTAAATGGTAAAATTAGTCTTTCAAATTTAGCATAAAGGCATAATTCCCATAATACCCCGGATAGAATCCGCCTAGTTTAACACTCCCGTTGGACTTATTGATGGCATCATAAAAATCAGTTAAATTAGTTACTTCTTTGTCATTCACGGACATAATCACAAAGCCTTTTTCAATACTACTTTTGCTTAGTACACCCGTACCTAATTCTTTGATAATAACGCCACCATTAATTTCATTTTTATCTGCAGTAGCCTTATCTAAGGTTTCAATTTTGCCACCCAGCTTTTCAATCATCATACTGCTTTTAGCAACTTCAACATTTCCAAGTTTTGCTTTTAAAATAATATCAATAGTAGATTCTTTGTCATTGTGTTTTACGGTAAGGGTAATTTTGTCACCTGGCTTATATTTTGATACCTGCTCTTGAAGTTCGGGCGAACTTTTAATTGTAACGCCATTAAACTTGGTAATCATATCACCCGCTTTTAATTTACCTGCTTCAGCGGCACCACCTTCTAAAACACTGGTAATTAAAACCCCTTCACCTGGCTTGTATTTAATATTTAAATCGGATTCTACTTTTTTGATCTCCTCTTCGGACATATCTTCCTGCGCCATGGATACGCCTAAATAAGCTCTTTGCACCGTACCAAATTTTACAATGTCAGTTACTACTTTCTTTACAATATTTACAGGTATTGCATAAGAGTAACCGGCATAAGATCCGGTAGGAGACATGATCGCAGAATTGATTCCAACTAACTCTCCATTAATATTAACCAAGGCGCCACCGCTATTTCCTTGGTTGACCGCAGCGTCTGTTTGCAAGAAAGATTCGATAGGTCTATCTCCCTGTCTTGAATTTACATCTATACTTCTATTTTTTGCACTTATAATTCCTGCAGTAATTGTTACGTCTAAATTTAATGGATAGCCAATAGCCAATACCCATTGTCCTAATTTTACATCATCACTATTGCCATAAACCAAGTAGGGCATATTGGTTGCTTCAATTTTAATAACAGCTATGTCACTGTTGGGATCTGCGCCTACTACTTTGGCTTTGTATACTTTTTTATTCGTAAGGGTAACAGATATTTCATCTGCACCTGTAATTACATGATTATTGGTAACGATATATCCATCACCTGTAATCAACACTCCACTACCACTCGCTCTTTGCTCTGGCATCATTCTAGGGCCTCCAAAATAATCACCAAATGGATCCTCTCCAAAAAAATCAAAGAACGGATTTCTTTGTCTTTGATTATTTCCATTTTCCATTTTTTTTGCATTGGTCTTTGTTTTAATATGCACTACTGCTGGAGAGGCCGCACTTGCTGCAAGTGTAAAATCGGTAGAAGTAGTTGGCGCGGCACCATTTAAAAAACTTGCATAATTAGCTGGCAATTTTCCATTGGTCTCCACTGAATTGCTATTGGACTTTGCCCATTTTGCAAATCCCAAAATGCTTAACAGGGTTGTACAAGCACTGATGCCAATAATAGCCAATACATTCTTGTAATTTAAGTTCATATCTTTTTATTTTTCAATTTTACTGTTACCTATATTTTTGCAAATGATATGCCATTGTTTTGACAAAATAACAAATTTGAAAGTATGTCACAAATTGTTATTGCTGTTTTATCAAAATATTTACGAAAATATTCGTTTTTATCAACATTTGACAAAATTAGTTTTAAATTTTTGATAAAAATTCCAGGGTGTCCACACCATCTGCATACTGAACGAGCATCGGTTTTTGTAAACTACCAAAGGGCAGACCATTTTTACCAACTATGCACTGAATGTCTTGAGGGTTCAAAACGGGCGTTTCATCCGGGGTATAAAACTGATAATGTATCTGCGAAATGGCTGCAAATGGGGAGGGGTTCTCACTTAATAATATGCCACCTGCATCCATATAAAATTGCCTGGTCATCATTAATAATGCCAACTGATAATCATAATTGTGCTTATACTTATGTTGGTCAATTAAATAATCATACTTCTTTAATGCAGTAAGTAAGGGGATAAAATCATACTGCTTTGGCACCCAAATCTGTGTTACGTTTCTGCAACCCATTCCAAAATAAAGCATCATATCGTTGGCAAGTAGTTCAAGTATTTCAGGAGTTTCGGTTCCATCCAATATAGCAACAGATGTTTTATTCTTTCTTATAATATGGGGGTACTTGCCAAAGTACTGCTCAAAATATTGCCCAGCACTATTACTTCCTGTAGCAATATAGGCATCGCAGTTTTTGAGTTGTTCCTGAACAACAATCAAGGGCTTAAATGCAGAATTAATTTCAATTAATGAATCAAAAATATATTGCATGAGTACAGTGTCCTTGGTGGATAATTTAACAACGGCTGTATGCCCAGCAATAAGTACACTCAATAAATCGTGGAAGCCTACCATGGGGATATTACCCGCCATCACAATACCTATTTTTTTATGGGTGGAGTTATTGGGAATAGATGGATATAATTGAGCCCATTCTTGCATTGCGTCTTTTTGCAAATATTGTTCAACGATTTGCTGCGTGGCCTGCTGAATAAACTCGGGTAAAAACCAAGCATTTTGGTTGTTAGCCTTCCATTTGACCTCTTTAAAACCCTCATTTCCGTCGTTTAAATATTTATCTCCAAGGGTAAAAAAAGCGTCTATTCTTGCTTGAATGTTCATATCTGTTCTTTATATTTGTAAAGCAAAAGTACGTCACTAATTATTAAATTATTTTTATGGCACTGAAAATCACCGACGAATGTATCAATTGTGGAGCTTGTGAACCAGAATGTCCAAATAACGCTATCTACGAAGGTGGTGTTGAGTGGGCTATGGCTGACGGCACTACAGTTAAAGGAAGTTTTAATTTATTAGATGGATCGGCTGTTGATGCGGACGCAAGAATCGCACCAATTGCTGCTGACACCTACTATATTACAGCTAATAAATGTACCGAGTGTCAAGGTTTCCACGAAGAGCCACAATGTGCTGCAGTATGTCCTGTTGACTGTTGTGTGCACGATGAGTTGTACCAAGAAACGGTAGAAGTATTACTGGCGAAAAAAGAAAGACTACACGCTTAGTTTAAAGATAAAAAAAGGGAAGTTTTTCCCTTTTTTTATTTCCTATATTTATAGTTTAATAATTGATTAATAGTTTAAGATGAAAAAGAAAGTAGCACTTGTTACGGGTGGTTTGAGTTCAGAAGCACAGATTAGTTACAAAAGTGCAAAGACGGTAATGAGCGCGTTAGACAAAAACAGTTATGAGGTTTATTTAATTGATATTCATCCAACGGGATGGTGGTATGAGAATTTGGTGGGAGAAGAAGTGGCTGTAAACAAAGCTGATTTTAGTATTGAAGAAGGTGGGGAGAAAATAAATTTTGATATTGCTCTAATGTGTATTCATGGTACACCTGGTGAAGATGGAAAATTACAGGGATACTTTGACATGATTGGAATGCCTTATACAAGTTGCGATACAGCAACCTCTGCATTAACATTTAATAAAAGATATACAGTTGCGGTGGCTGGATTTGGCGGCGTACACGTTGCAAAGTCATTGCATTTATTTGTAGAAACACCCATGCTTCCCAATGAAATATTAGATCAATTAAAATTGCCGGTATTTGTAAAGCCAAATAATGGAGGAAGTAGCTTAGGCATTAGTAAAGTAAATACTGCATCGGAGTTGCCAACTGCTTTAGAAAAAGCATTCAAAGAAGATACGCAAGTGTTGGTTGAAGAATGCATAAGTGGTAGAGAATTCACCATTGGTGTTTTTAAATCCAAAGGAGTGTTAACGGTACTGCCGATTACCGAGATCACCACTGAAAATGAATTTTTTGATTTTGAAGCAAAGTATCAGGGTAAGAGTAAGGAAATCACACCCGCAATTGTTTCAGAAAAAATGTTTAATGACTTAACGACTGCTGCAAAAAAAGTATATGCTACTTTAAATTGCAGAGGTGTGGTTAGAGTAGATTTTATATATGATGAAGCTGCTGAAAAAGCCTATATGTTGGAAGTAAATACGGTGCCTGGTCAAAGTGAGGCAAGTGTAATTCCACAACAAGTAAAAGTCATGGGGTGGAAATTGAGCGAATTTTATGCTACTTTAGTGGAAGACGCCTTAGCCAATAAAACCAATTCATAATCTGCTTTTATGGGAGCCATTCAAAAATTATTAAAAAAGCCTTTGTGGGTAAATATCTTGGTGGGTATTGGTGCATTTTTATTTTTCTTTGTTTTAATTTTCTTTTCCTTGGGCTTGATTACGGGGAATGGCAAAACAGAAAAAGTGCCATCCGTTGTTGGATTAGATATTAGCACAGCGGAACATAATTTAACAGCCTTAGGTTTTGAAGTAGTGATTCAGGATTCTATTTATGTAGATTCATTGGCGCGTACAGCAGTATTGAGGCAGACGCCCGATGCGGATGAAGTAGTCAAAAAAGGCAGAACGATTTATTTAACAATTAATAGAGTGCTCGCTCCTCAAATAGAAATGCCAAATTTAGTGGGCTTCTCCTTGCAAAGTGCTATTACTTATTTAAAAGTGCTAGGACTAAGGGTGGGAAACATTACCATGCAACCGGATAGAAATAAAAACGTTATTTTGGATCAGTTGGTAGATGGTGTGCGTATTGCGCCTGGTGCTAAAATTTCTTCAGGAACAGTTATCCAGTTGTTTGCGGGGGATGGTTCTTTAAGCACCTTGTTGGATGTGCCAGATTTAGTTGGTTTAAATGTAGAAACTGCTAGAAGTTTAATTGAAAGTTCAGGGTTTGTAGTAGGTACATTCTACTCTAATTCAAGTATTCAAGATACGGCTAGCGCATTTGTAATTGCTCAGAGTCCTTTCGCCTTCTCTGAAAAATTAGATTCCTTAAATATGCCCATAAAAAATAGAGTGCCCATAAAAACAGCAATAAATCTTACAATAGATATGACGGCACCTATTCGAGAATCAGTTGATACCATTAAAAATTAAAATTATATGCAAACCATTACTGTAGCAGCATTGAAAGAGAAAGTGGATGCTGGAGAAAAAATAAATTTATTAGATGTTCGGGAACCACATGAGCATGCTGCATTTAATATTGGAGGGCAATTGATGCCATTGGGATTGATTCAGTCCTTACAAATTGACGAAATCGAACATTTGAAAGACGAAACCGTTTATATTTATTGTCGAAGTGGTAATCGAAGTGGACAAGCCTGTTTAATGTTAGAGCCTTATGGGTTTAAAAACGTAATTAATGTTACAGGGGGTATGTTGGCTTGGCAGGAACAATTCCCAGGTTAAGTTTACCAATTTTTTAAGCAGTTTTTTCTAAATTCTATTTATACAATAATTCATTAAGTATGAAAATTTTAATTGGTCTCTTTTTGTATTGCACTTTTATTTTGAGTGCTTGTAACACAAGTAATCCTGTAGCAAGTAATGCTGCAAATAATTATCACGACACCACAGGTAGGACAGATATTTTTGCAGGAGGGATTCAAATGATACCTATTCAAACTGTTAAAGGAACATTTAATGTTTGGACAAAAAGAGTAGGGAACAATCCAAAAACCAAAGTATTGTTATTACATGGAGGCCCTGGTGCTACCCACGAGTATTTTGAATGCTTTGATTCATTTTTTCCGCAAGAAGGCTTTGAATATTATTATTATGATCAATTGGGTTCGGCGTATTCCGATAACCCCAATGATTCTTCTTTATGGAACATTGATCGTTTTGTAGAAGAGGTGGAAACGGTAAGAAAGGCCTTAAAGATGGACTCCTCAAACTTTATTTTATTGGGTCACTCATGGGGTGGTATATTGGCAACGGAGTATGCTTTAAAATATCAACGCAATTTAAAAGGGTTGGTTATTTCTAATATGGTGCCTTCGGTGCCGGAGTATAACGCATATGCCAATAATGTACTTGCGCCTAAGTTGCCTAAAGATATATTGGCTAAAATTAGATCCTATGAAGCAAAAGGGGATTATACCAATCCAACCTACTTACAATTAATTGCAGACAACTATTATCCTGAGCATGTTTTAAGGATGCCTCCAGCTACTTGGCCAGATCCTGTTAAACGCGCATTTGCTAAAATGAACTACCCTTTATATTTACAAATGCAAGGACCTTCTGAGTTTGGTATTGTAGGGAATGCAAGTTTAAAAAATTGGAATCGTAAACCCGATTTAAATAAAATTAAAGTACCAGTGTTAAGTATTGGCGGTGAATTTGATACCATGGATCCTAAAGCCATGGAAGAAATTGCCAAGTTGGTACAGAATGGACAGTACTTATATTGTTCTAAAGGTTCGCATATGTCTATGTATGACGATCAGCAAACTTACTTTACTGGCTTAGTTAAGTTTATTAAAGGGCTTGAAAAATAAACTACTTAGAATATTCAAAAAAAGGAGCACGAGTGTGCTCCTTTTTTTGTGTGGTATTATTAGTGTATGGATTATTTAAAATCAAGCTTTAAGCTTAGTAGAAAATTTCTGCCTGCCATCGGGAAATAGTTATTAGAGGTGGTAGTAGTGCCTCCATATACATAGCTATAAGTGTATCCGTTAGGTTCATATTTAACGTCCATAAAGTTTAATACATAAAATTGTAACAAAGCAGTCCGGTTAATCTTTTTTGTTAATGTGTAAGCAATACTTAAGTCATTTATAAAATAAGGCTTTAGTGTTCTTTTGTCATTTTGCGTATTGTCTAAATATTGCTTTGACACATACTTGCTAGTCCAATTAAAATTAATGTTATTAGATGCCTTGTAGATAAATTGGTGTGCTGCATTTGCATTTGGAGAAAGGGCTATGTCTGTATTATGATGAGATATGGCTGCCTGTCCTCCATTATCATAATCATCAAAATATTCAGTAAAGTGTTCAATTTTATTTTTGCTCAACGTAATATTGCCAACGCTCGTTAAAAATGTATTTATTTGCCATGTTTCTTCTATTTCTATACCCGCGCGATAGCTTTTAGTAACGTTTGTTCTCGTATAGGAGCCGACATCGTTAATTTTTCCAGTGAGTACTAACTGATCCTTATAGCTCATGTAGTAAATGTTCACTCCCCAATTAAATAATTTTCCTTTGCTATTGAATCCAGTTTCCCAATCGTATAGCACTTCTTGTTTGGGTTGTTCTGTAATACCGGTTTCAAAATCATCTCTATTTGGTTCTTTATGCGCAATAGCAATACTTGTATAGTAGGTTGTTTTATTATGTTTATAACTTATTCCTGCTTTGGGATTAAAGAAGTTAAAACTTCTATCTACCAATAGGCTAGGGTTACCATCAAATCCATTCATGGTATGTTGTACCTTTCTAAATTGGAGGTCAATAAAACTAGTTAAACGATTATTAAAGGAGTGTTCCCATTTAGCATATGCATTAAAGTCTTTTTTTATTCCATTGTTGTCGTAATAAATAAAATTCTTTTTTTGTAGTGCATACATGAATGCTAGGTCACCTGGAATTTCTCCAAAATGTCTACCATCGTAAATACTCCATCCTCCGCCGATGATGAGTTGCTCCTTGTTTTTTTGATAATTCAAAGAGGCAATTTGACCATAAAATGAGTTGTCCAACCATCTTCTTCTTATTAAAAATATAGGGTCTGCCTGTGTTATATTCAATCCGTAATCAGATAGCGTAACATTTGATTTAAACTCTTCATAATACCCTCGCCCCTGGGTTAAAAACAAGGCCGTATTCCATTTAAGATGAACGCTAATTTCTTGGTTATAAAATAACTGATAATGGGTTTGGGTATAGTTGTCCGTTTGGTTATCATAAGGATCTCCGCTTTTTTCTGTTCCTGCAGGGTTGTACGTTCTATTGGTCGCCAAGCTGTCTTCTGGTACGCCCAGCCATGCTTGATAAGTTTTTTCCTTACCAGAAAAAATATTTAATCTCAAAGACGATTTATCACCCCAATAAGTAGTGCTTAGATAGAATGATTTTAAATCTGATTTTGCTCTGTCTATAAATCCATTACTTATAATATTACTAATACGCCCGTCAATGGTTAAACGGTTGTTCAATAATCCCGAACCAAATTGTAAATTATTTTTTTGTGTATTAAAAGAGCCAATACTATTTTGTAAAGAAAGGTATTGGGCAGGTCGGTAATCATTTGTAGCTAAATTAATTGATGCGCCAAAAGCACTTGCGCCATTCGTGGAGGTTCCAACGCCTCTTTGAATTTGTATACTATTTGCGCTGGAACTAAAATCTGGTAGGTTTACAAAGTAGGCACCCATACTTTCCGCATCATTGTAGGGTATGCCATTTAAGGTAATATTAATCCTAGTGGCATCTGTTCCTCTAATTCGAATCCCTGTATAACCTATACCGGTGCCAGCATCTGAATTGGCTACGATTGAGGGGGTGTTTTGAATAATATAAGGAAGGTCTTGTCCAAAATTTACCTGTGCTATTTGCTGTGCGTTCATATTGCTTTTGGCAAAAGGGCTGTTATCATTTACCCTTACTGCAAGCACTTCTAATGGTGGAAGACTTCGCACACTGTCTTTAAATTTCTGGAGACTGTCCTTTTTTAAAAGGGTTTGATTTGGTGGCTGTGCCCATGCAGGTGCAAGCAGCATTAAAAAGAGGATTGTTCCCAATAACTTAGTCATTACGATATTTTAACTATTTATAAATGGGAACAGGAATAATAAGCTATGAGAAGTGCACGAGCGGTGCGGTACCTTCCCTTCGCAGGCATTACCCTGTTCAGGTTCAACGGGTTTTATCTCAGCTTTTTACAGCACCCCGAGGACAATACAAAACTAATACCTATGATTTAATCTACCAACTGTAACTTTACTTTCTAATTTTCGTTATACGAAATATAATACCAGAATATGAAAAATCTATACATTGTAA
>Ga0209768_10002699_pt1 | contig 10881 bp, 17 predicted proteins | sample LauGreSBDMM110SD_3_FD_187564 | JGI IMG/M metagenome (GOLD analysis project Ga0209768, IMG submission 187564) | Freshwater lake microbial communities from Lake Michigan, USA - Sp13.BD.MM110.SD (SPAdes) (version 2) | ecosystem: Environmental > Aquatic > Freshwater > Lake | place: Lake Michigan... | reverse complement strand
GGAGGAGAACAGTCAACGCAGCATAGGTTATCTGTCAGTTGAAATCAATTAGGGGGCTAAGTCCTTGATTTAACTGGAGGCGCGGGCCGGAGTCGAACCGACCTACACGGATTTGCAATCCGCTCTAATTAGTGTTTGCATTTGTTGATCACTGCAACTACAATCAATATAAATCAACATCTTACAGTTCATTTACTGAGTAAAGACACAGTATTTATGTTGATTGATATTCATCAAAATTGCGGAAAAGTGGCTACATAGTGGCTACATGGACTGTAATCTCAGAGCAGGAACAATCAAGTGCCTAGACAAAGCCGCAACATTCCCGTAGACATAACAGTTCCTCACGAACTAACAGCGGGTCTTATTGAGCGCCTCACCTGCCCTGCTGGGGCATTTCAGGCTTTCTTGCGCGACATTAAATCCCCGTCATTGCGGGTAAGAGTAACGGCCAGTGGAGCCAAATCATTTGTTTTTGAATCAAAACTGAATAGACAAACTATACGCAGAACCATAGGCAGTGTGGTTACGTGGAGTATTGATCAGGCGCGAGTAGAAGCCAATAGACTGCGCGTTACTCTGGACACTGGCATCGACCCACGCGAACAAAGTCGACAACAAATTGCTGGGCAAGCGTCTAAACGTCAGCAAGAAAAAGTGGACTCCATAACTGTGAGGGAGGTTTGGGGTTTATATATTGCCGCTCGTAAACCCTATTGGGGCGAAAGGCACTACAAAGATCACATCAGCTTAAGCAAAGACGGAGGAATTCCAAGAACGAATCATCCTGCGGTTACATCAACAGCAGGTGCGCTGAATCATTTCATGGACATGAAATTAAAAAATGTGTCACCTGCCATCGTAGAGGCTTGGGCCGAAAAGGAAGGCAAGATTAGGCCAACCGTTGCGCAACTGGGATGGCGCTGTTTCAAGGCATTTCTCAACTGGTGCGCTGAACAACCGACTTACGCGGCTATTTCGCCAACAAAAAACGCGGCAAAAACTCAAAAAACCAAAGAGGCCCTTGGTAAAGTAAAAGTCAAAAAAGATGCTCTCATGAAAGAGCAACTACCCGCTTGGTTTGATGCCGTGGGAAAACTCACCAATCCAACAGTTGCGGCCTACTTAAAAACAGTGCTTCTCACAGGAGCAAGGCCGGGAGAAATTCTCGTTATGAAATGGGAAGATATCAATTGGCAATGGAATGGCATCACCATCCGGGACAAAGTTGAAGGAGTGCGTGTTATTCCATTCACACCATATGTCAGGAGCTTGCTGGAGCAGCTTCCTCGAAGAAATCAATGGGTGTTCTCGAGTCCAAGACCTGATCGTCCACATGAGCATATGTCACGCCTTGATCCAATGCACTCAGCCGCATGCAAGGTGGCATCCATCGACAATTTAACCTTAAATGGCTTAAGACGCTCATTCAGAAGTCTTTGCGAATGGCTAGAAATTCCAACTGGGGTGGTGGCACAAATCATGGGACACAAACCGAGCGCAACCGCAGAAAAACATTACACCGTTCGACCGCTGGATTTGTTACGAATTCATCACGAGCGGATCGAGTCATGGGTTTTGGAGCAAGCTGGTGTGATCGCACATAAAGCGATTGAGTCCAACAATAAACTTCATTTAGTGGCTTGAAAATGGCTGACAAAAATAACCCGAGTCTTGGGGTTGAAATGACTGAACTGACTTCTGAGGAAGCTCAACAGTGGTTGAGTTTCAAGAAACCATGGTCGATAGAAGAGGCCACACTTATTTTTGCAGGGCACTCACCCACCGATCGACGTTTTTTCACTGATACCGATGCAAAATCGAACAAGTATCCGTTTGCATTTCACTATTGGGAATTATTTCAAGTCTTAAAACAAAGGAAAAAAGTTCCAATTTCCCAAGCTGAATGGATCGAAATAGCGCTAAGGATGAATTTACCCTTACCGGATGTTTTATCAAACATCATCAAAAGGAAATTTGTTACATCTCCATTGGACTCGAATACTGAAACACAGGCAGAACGCCGACAAAGAAGACATCAAATGTGTGTTGATGCAAAACTTGAGTTGCCAACTGACGAATATTCAAGATTGCCAAATGGCATCGGTTTATTAGCTAAAAAAGAAGGAGTCTCAAGGCAAGCCTTTAACCAAGATGTGAAAGCCTTTATGAAGGGGCTATCCCAAAGGAAGTAACCACTCGGCAACTACTTGGTAACCAGTTACTTACTTAAATATACCCATAATCATGAACCATGTTCAACAAACCAATAGAGGTTTACATGGTACGAAATACACACGTTACAACTGAGCTTGATCAAGAAAACAGATCAACACTGCCAACCGATGAGGCCGCTTACCACTTAAACAGATCTGAACAAACTCTTCGTATATGGGCTTGCAAAGAAAAAGGCCCCATAAGGCCAAAGCGAATTAACGGCAGGCTTCATTGGTCAGTTAATGAAATCCGTCGCTTGGTTGGGGGTTGATATGAGCTACGACCGAAATCAACTACCCGATCCAAAATGCTTCTTTGAGTCAGAAGGTCTTCATTTAAAGGGGCCTTCATCTTCAACTTGGAGAACCACAAAATGTGATTTTCACGGCGGCAGTGATTCAATGCGAGTAAATGTCAAGACTGGCGCTTTCAAGTGCATGAACTGCGGTGAATCTGGCGGTGATGTATTGACCTACGTAATGAAGAAACACGGTCTTGAATTTGTAGCCGCTGCAAAATTTATTGGTGCTTGGGTCAATGACGGAAAGCCTCAGCATAAATTTAAACCAACCACTCTGTCGCCAAGAGCAGCCCTACAAGTCCTAAGCCGGGAAGCAACGATTACGTCAGTGGCCGCAGGTAACTTGGCTAACGGCATGCAGCTATCAGAGATTGACTTGAAGAGGTTATTTATCTGCGCAAATCGCATTGGTCGTATTTCTGAGGAGTATTCAGCATGAACTCCAAAGAAGACTATGAAGCAATGGCGTCAGCACTTGACGCTGAAGGAATTACAAATGCAGTTGATACGTCAAATTCTGTTATTTTCTTATGCGGCAAAGATTTGACACCTGAGCCTGTTGAGTGGTTGTGGCAAGGTTGGCTGGCAAAAGGAAAATTGCATATATTGGCTGGTGCTCCGGGGCAAGGTAAGACCACCCTTGCATTAACCCTTGCAGCGACCGTAACCATTGGCGGCAGATGGCCTGACGGCAGAATTTCTGAACAAGGAAATATTTTGATCTGGAGCGGTGAAGATGACGCAGCCGATACCCTTCTACCAAGATTGATAGCAGCAGGGGCTGACAGAAATAAATGTTTTTTTGTTCAAGGTACACAAGTCAACGGTGAAATACGCTCGTTTGAACCATCACGCGACATGCTTAGCCTCGAGCTAAAAGCAAAACAGATAGGGGGCATCAGCCTTCTTGTTGTTGACCCGGTAGTTTCTACCGTAATTGGCGACAGTCATAAAAATACCGAAGTGAGACGTGACTTGCAACCTGTGGTTGATTTAGCAAGTAGGCTCAACGCCGCAGTCATAGGAATTACCCATTTCAGCAAGGGAGGTTCTGGCTCTGATCCAGCAATGCGTGTAGTTGGTAGTGTTGCATTCACAGCAGTTGCGCGAATCGTGCTGGTGGCCGCAAAAGTTAAGGGTGACGAGGGTGAAAAAAATCGACGAATCTTCGCGCGTGCAAAATCAAATATTGGCCCTGATGATGGTGGTTTTGAATATTTCATAGAGCAGATTGAACCGTTACCGGGTATCCATGCAAGCCGAATCGCATGGGGGCAAGCACTTGAGGGTACTGCCAAAGAACTCCTTAGCGACCCAGAAGAAGCCGCACAAGGCGATGAGGGTAAAACCGCTATTGAACAGGCCAAGAATTTTTTAGAACAAATACTTGCAGATGGTCTTACGCCTAGCAAAGTGGCACAAAAAGAAGCCAGAGAAAACGGAATCTCTGCAAGAACCCTTCGCAGGGCTTACGAAAGCATGAATGTTTTAAGTAAAAAAGGTGCTGGCGGTGTTTGGTATTGGAGCTTGCCCGCTGGCCTAAACAATCAATGTAGCAGTCAAGCCGTTACTGTCAAGTTGTCCAAGCAAGATGACCAAATTGTCCACTCTCAAAATATTGGCCAAGATGGACAACATCAGTCAACCGAGCAGACTGATAACGATGGTAAATCAGAGCCGAAAGCACAAGATGGCCATGTCGTCCAAGATTTAAAGATTGGACAGGTTGGGCAACTTAATGGTCAAGTTGTATGGAATACCAACGACACGGAGATATTTTGATGCCGTCCGTTCGAGCGACAGATGTATTGGACGCCCTGCTGAAATTGGGAGTTCAAGTCAAACTCTTAGAAAGTTTTGATTTGGACATCAGCCCAGCCTCCAAATTACTTCCATTACACAGGCAAATGCTTAAAAGCGAAAAGATGACTATTGTGATCCACCTATCGAGACTTGCAGCAAAGGAAATGAATTTGACAAAAGATGAAGTAAGGTCAACATTTCATTTTTACCACTCACATCATTTCAAATGTGATCTGTGTATTGCCGCTGGTAAAAGGTACAGAATAAGGTGTGACGAGGGAAGGAGTCTTTGGTTTAGGTATCAACTACAGAGTTACAGATGAAAATCGACAAAATTAATCCATGTCTCAAAACAACAGTTTCCGCTTTCGTCACCTAAAGTAAGGGGTTCATTAGGGATAATTTCTACATCTGGCACAGATACAAGCCTTGTCCTTTGCCTCTTCTGGCAACGCTTCAAGCACCTCGAGCGTAAACACCGCAACCCTACACCAGCAACGCTCCAAGGGCTTACCTGTAGTCTTGGCAACTTCAATCGCGCACTGATTGGCAGAGCAACACCAAGGGAGAGCAGTAGGATCAATAAATTGCATTTTCAGTACCCCCAGTTCTCATGCCTGACAGGCAAACTGTTCAGCATCTGTGTGTATGACTACCACTTGGGCATATGCTGATGCTTAAGCTTAACAAATCATTCGCAGTCGGTCGGCTAGGATCTCGGTATCTAAAATGTTCAATTAAATTGTGGCAATCGAATGGCTTTAAGGAGTTAAATGATGGTGCAAAGTAAAAGATGCGGGGCACATGCCAGAAGCACAGGACATCCCTGCCAAGCCAAGGCGCTGGCAAATGGGAGGTGCAAGAACCATGGTGGGATGAGCACTGGCCCCAAAACTCCCGCGGGTCGCCAAGCCATTGCCCAAGCCACGCGCCAGCGAATGGCATCAGGACAGCAGGAAAGGGCTTTGGAGGGCTTTTATCGCTGGCTCAATGATGGTGGCAGGGATTACCTCTCAAACTTTACACAGGCCCGTACAAAACGTAAAAAAGGCATCGAGCCATCCAGCCATTGATGAAGCTTACGCAAGGTAAAAATTTAAATCTTACATCTACGACTGGAAAACACTCAACACATAACATTTATCTTCAACAAGACTAATTTTTTTGATATGGGCGAACCTTATGCAATGCACATTTAGTGACCGAGCAACTTTTGACTCTTTTGAATTTATAGTCTACGCACTGCAAACAGAAGGCTTTAATTGCATCTGCTTTTGATTTGCTTTCTTTGTTTTGTACTCGCAAAAAAAGGGGCTGATAACGTATTGGAATTTGTTCATTCATAGAAGCTCCAGTACAAACAATAATTCTACTGTTTTTGAGTGAAAAACGGTGTTTTTTTCATAGAAATTACAATGCATTTATGATGTCTTTTTCTATGCGAAAAATTAACAAATTTATGCTGGTGTTACCCTTACCCATAAAGCAAAATCCATGACAGAAAGTCAATTTTTTGAGTGCTGAAAATTGACCAAAATCATTCTTGACACTTTTTAATTCTTAAGTATTTTTAATCTTACTTTCATCCTCAAACCTCACCTCCCAATGACTTCATTTTTTATCAAGTTTTTGAATAAATACAAAGCAAATCCTAAGGAGTGTGCAGTTATGCTTCACACAGTTTCAAGCGCTGACTCAATGATTATTCGGACCGATCCTGATGCCGCGCTTGCCTATGCTAGTTTCCATGAAATGCCGCCAAATCAACGTCAGCGATTTAGGGAAGGGACTCGATATCTATTTGCATTTCTTGCTACTCATGATAAGTTTTTCATAAATATTGACATTTATGAAATTGAAAAACGAATTTCCTCCCCTATTGCTCTTGAAAATTACCAAAAATTTTTCCCTCATAACCCGCTTCCTGAGGATCGTAACCACGATGGCTACCTTCTTCGCCAATTACCAGAGGGACAGGAAATTCACGGTCAAATCCTTGTTAAGAAGCCAAGCAGTTATACGCAGGGATATGTCTTCTATGCAGACGGACATAAGTGTTATGACATGCTAAATGAAGCCCAAATTGCGAAGCCATCACCTGAAGGGGGGCCTATGGATTTGGTGATTCAATTGCCACTTACACAAATTTACCGAGGATTTGCTCATGGACATTTCAGTTCACAAGCTTTTAAGCAAATGGGCGTGTATTTGCTTCACCACATACCCACCAAAGGTACATATATAGGTAGCGCTACTGGAGAGGAAGGTTTAGTTGGTAGATGGCGCGAATACTCCCTAACAGTTCACGGTGGCAATGTAGGGCTAACCGACTTGGTTATAGCTGGATCTAAGGCTAAGGACTTTACAGTTACCACCCTCGAAATAACACCAGACAAGGAAAGCACACTAAAAGCCGAGCAGTTATGGAAAAAAAGACTGCTGTCTACTCTGAATAGAAACTAAGTGACTATCTGCACGCATCGCGCACATGCGCATGCGCGTCTTGGGGTTTTAGGTGCAATCAACATACGTTGAACGCTGGTTGAGCCTGGGTTGACACTAAATTGTTGAAGATCTACACCAGATTCTTGTATAAAAATCAGTCACAACCATGCAACCAAATACAAAGAAATTACTGATACCCATAGGGTTTCATTGTGTCTGGGTTAAGTCCTCTGGGGTTGATAAGTGATTTGCCTCCCCCTGGTCCAATAGACTGACCACCCCCGGGCCCAATGGACTGTCCGCCCCCTGGTCCTATAGATTGTCCACCGCCAGGACCAATTGACATTCCGCCACCTGGGCCGATCGACAGACCGCCTCCGGGGCCAATTGATTGACCACCCCCAGGGCCAATTGACATTCCGCCCCCAGGCCCTATAGATTCACAACCACCTGGACCAATTGAGTCTCTGATACAGTTTTTCCAAGCCTGTGAATTTGCTTGGTTAGCGATAAATAAGAGTGCTGTGAAAATCAAGGTAGATATTTTCATTCAAAGCTTATGTTTTAGGGTAATAGCTCATCTTCCACCTAAATCACTCAAACCACAAGCAAATTGCTAAACTTAATTTAATGAAGATAGTTACAGCCGCAATAATTGAGGACAAAGGGCTTTTTTTGATCGCCAGAAGAGCCCATGATCAGAAGTTAGCTGGTAAGTGGGAGTTCCCAGGCGGAAAGGTTGAACCCGGTGAAACGCTTCAAGAGTGCCTCAAGCGCGAAATCACAGAAGAACTAGGGGTTGACGCAATTGTTGGGGAAGCATTGACAGAGTCTCACTACAAGTACCAACATGGTGAAATACTGCTTGTTGCTCTAAAAACCGAACTAAAAAGTGAAGAGATACGGTTAACTGTTCACGATGAGTTTCGATGGCTTACCCCAAGACAAATACTTGATCTTGACCTAGCACCAGCCGATATTCCAATTGCAAAATTTTTAAAGGAAACAGTGAATGACCTTTGATACTGATTTGGCAAAAGGCTCGATCCTGAACAATGAGCAACTTTGCCAATTGTTTGGTTGCAGTCCCCAAGGGGGAATGCGTCGCTCCCTAAAAACAAACACATTGGTAATAGTTTCAAATCATGTCGAATCCATCTATGACGACAGATGGATAGATGGAATATTCCATTACACAGGCATGGGACGAACTGGTGATCAATCCTTAACTTCTTCTCAAAACAAGACACTGGCCGAATCAGACACAAATAATGTTGCGGTACACCTTTTTGAAGTGGATCATGACAGAGAGTACAGGTACCAAGGGTTGATCAAACTTGCAGGGCCTCCATACCAAGAGACACAACAAGATGAATCTAAAACTGACCGACTTGTTTGGGTATTTCCATTGCGCTTGCAAGATGGCTCACCAGTTCCAGTCAACAATCAAGAGTTTCTGTCTTCCCAAGCGGTGCGTATACGAAAGGCTAAAAAGCTCTCAGATGAAGAGTTAATAACCAAAGCAAAAAAAGCTCCAAAAAAAGCTGGTGAAAGAACAGTAACTGGCACTCAGTATGAACGCGACCCCTATGTGTCAATGTTGACTAAACGTCGAGCAAATGGTGTTTGTGAGTTATGCAATCACAATGCACCTTTTAAAGATTCAAAGGGCCAGCCATATCTTGAAACACACCATATCCAATGGCTTGCTAATGGTGGTGAAGACTCGATTACCAATACAGTTGCGTTGTGCCCAAACTGTCATCGAAAAATGCATGTCTTGAACTCAATAACAGACAAGGAAAAACTGCTTCAACTCAACTTCAATAAAAGGTAAATTTCATTTTCAAAATGTTTAGAACAATTTTTTTAGTCATTGCTGTGGCATTCATTTTTTCTCATTGCTCCGAGAGAAACCCTTCAACTGGAACCTTCAATGTATATTTTTCGTATCCTGATAACCCCAATCAACAATATCTCGGAACAACACAAGGTTTAGACCAATGCGGAGCCGTTGCATCAAACTTCGCTGTTTCAAAAAATTTAAGTAGAAGTGATGGCTGGAATTACATATGCTGTTTAAAGACCAACGACAGTGAATGCGCTGAAAAACATCGTTAAGGTCTTTGGGTGCTACTTTGAAGTATGCTGTCAAAACAAAAAGCAAATAGCACCATGAATAAAAAAACACTGGTTTTTGCACTGGCTTTTCTTGCCACATCTTTGGTGAGTGCTCAACCTAGCTCACTTGAACCATTTGAAACATGGCAAAAGAAAAACTTAAATTGGGCTGGTGACCCGAGTGAACTAGCTTATGTTTCAGTCAGATGCAGTGCGATTTACTTCGTCATTGGCACTATCTTTGCTGAACTTGGACGAACGCAAGACCAAAAATTAAAAGGGAACGACCTTACATCACGAAGCGTGCGCCTAACATTTTTGGGTTCCAAGATTGGTGAAACTGTTGGCTGGGACTCCCAAAGATCTTTACAACGCTTTGAAGCAAATACAGATTTATATATGAAGATCATTACTTTAAATCGAGTGAATCACAACAATATGTTTCATGGTTTCGTTGAAGGTGACTACCAATTTTGTCTTGATTTTGAGCAAATAATTAAAGCCGTCGCGAACCAGGTTAACGACAAGTAAGTATTTCTTTTTTGACGTCTGTTTTGACAAGTTCACCTCCAAAGAAATACTGTATGGAACGATTCCATGGTTACCGCATCACATTTTGGGAGCTACTGGGCTTTAGGTTCACTCACAGCACCCTGTATGAAGGCTTCGATGTAAAAAGTGGTCAGGCTGAATTTGGCACAAAGGTATTTCATCTTTACATTAGCCCAAAATTTCCTATTGCTGGTATTTACTGCAATGAAACCAGCCATAACGAAAGACACGCCATGTCTTCTGAAAATGAAGCCCTTGAGTGGTTTAGCAGAGTTTCACCAGAATTTACTCTTGCTGTTTCCAAGTTTTAATCAAGTTTTGATGCAATCAAACTTGAACAGATTACTTAGAAAAAGCACTTTCACGGTTCTGCCCAATGGAATTTAATTATGCTGAAGACCTTACATGAGTCTTTGAGTTATCCATCCGTAAAGCACTAGCACCCTTGATAGTTTTTCCTGCCACTTGGCGTGATTGTGTAAGTGCCGCCCTTTGGGCCTGTGTAACAAGTGGGTTTGTTCCCTGTGCTTGACTGATCAACTTTCTGTTGCTGTTGCTGTGATGGGGGCAGAGGCGGTGGTTTGTGGCAGTGGTAATCACCAGTTTTACGATTGTTGTGGCAATCATCAGCATTCAACCCTCCGCCATGTGCAAATGCAACTGGGGCTGAAGCACAAGCTAGTAAAAATAGGAATGTTCTAACAATAATCATTTTGCATCCGAGCAAAGTGGAGTAGCCAAACCTGCGGCAATACTCCCCGGGGCACGCCAACAACCGTGAGGAGTAATACAAATATGATTTTCTTCATTCTTTCCCTGCTTGTGCTCTTAAGCATTTTTCTCTGTATTCAAATTCGTAGTTCGCGATTGTGTATTTTCTGCAACCACTTTCATCGTGTGCTACGTTGCAAATATGGTTTATGTGCGCTTCTACACATTTGTCGACTTCACTTTTGGGCTGGCACGCCATCAATATCACCGAGCCTACAAGAAAGCAAAGTTGATTCATCCTGTTCACCTCGCTAGTTCAGTTGCTAATGCCGCTATTAGAAAGGAGAAAATTTGATTGTTTTACATTCAAGAAAAACGTCTCGACTACGCCAACTGTACAAGTAGCTTTCCTCATCTAAATCTTTACATTGACCTCCCAAAAGCATTTGGCCATTAGGATTTGTAATTGCCTTACGAGATACATAATTCCAAAATTTAACTTTTGAGTCGCTTATTGCAACTTGCTCAAATCGGTTTAATAAAACTATTCCACAATCTCCTGAAGGTTCAGACTTACTAATCCATACTGGCAAATTTTCAGGGTCAGAATAGTTTGGTGGAGCTTTCTGAAATACTTCCTTCCAAGAGTGTGATCCAACACGGCAAGTGGTTGACTCTGCCTTTAATAGAAGGTTGCGTAAAGTGTTGATGTTTTCAATGGTTTTCTTCCT
>Ga0209768_10002697_pt1 | contig 10883 bp, 11 predicted proteins | sample LauGreSBDMM110SD_3_FD_187564 | JGI IMG/M metagenome (GOLD analysis project Ga0209768, IMG submission 187564) | Freshwater lake microbial communities from Lake Michigan, USA - Sp13.BD.MM110.SD (SPAdes) (version 2) | ecosystem: Environmental > Aquatic > Freshwater > Lake | place: Lake Michigan... | reverse complement strand
ATTTGGAAAACCCGGTCTTTACCCGCAGGGGACATGTAAGTTGGCAATTTCTTCCTAAAGCTTGCCGGCACTCGCCCCGCAATCGACCATAAGCAGATGTCCGGTGATTGCTGCCGCAGACGGGGATGCCAGGAAGACGGCGGCCTGAGCGAAGTCATCGACGCTTGGGATACGTCCCAGCGGCAAGGACTGAGCGGCTTTTGCCAGCGCTGATGCCACCTCGACGCCAGCCTGCTCGTAAGCCTGGTGCAGAAATGCTGTGTCGACAAGCGTTGGTGCAATGCCGTTGACCCGGACGCCCTGAGGCCCCATCTCGAGTGCCAGCGATTTCACCAGTCCCGCAATCGCGTGTTTGCTGGCCGTGTAAACACTGCGTTCGGCCCTGCCCATGACACTTTGCAGCGAGCCAGTGAACAGCAAGCAGGCTTGTGGGCTACGAACCAAGCTACGCAGTGCTGCCTGGGCGGATAAGATGCTGCCGGTGACGTTGACGTCAATCACCTTGCGTATATCCATTGGAGATGCATCGACCAAGGGGCCGCCGAAGGGTTTGCCGGCGTTGGCCACAAACACATCCACCGGCCCGTTGAAAAATCTTTCGGCCGTTGTTATCAGTGCAGCGCATTGGTTGGCGTCTGTGATGTCGCAAGTTGTCACGGCGGCCCCTTTAGCACTCGCCCGCAAACCGTCAAGCGCCTGCGCCAGCCCCGATCCATCCACATCGGCCAGCAGCACGCGAGCGCCGGCAGCCAAGAAGTGCCGGGCCGTCGCAATGCCCAGGCCACCAGCTCCGCCCGTAATAACCGTATTCATTCCCTTGAGTGGCATGTTGTCCCCCAATTTTTTGCAAACTTGACCTGCTTTAATCCCGCAGATCTGCCGAACTTGCCTTGAGCACGCGAGCGAAGCGATCAATCAGGGTCGGGCGTGAACTGGCCTGCCAGACGGCGCTGAGTTGCAGTTGTGGTAATAATTGTTTTTCGCGAACCTCGCAATAGCGCACGCCAGGCATCTGGATTTGGCGCGTGCCGCTGGGCAGTAATGAAACGCCCATTCCATTAGCTACGCAGGCCAAGGCGGTCAGGGTACGACTGACCTCCTGCACGACTTTGTATTCTTCGTTTATTTTGACCATTGCATTTACGATCCCTGCACGCATCAGAGGCACCTGCTCCTGATCCAGCATGACCAAACCTTCGCGCGCGAGGTCCTGCAGCGATACCTGACCGTCTTTGCCTATAAGCACGCCCTCATGAACAACAGCAATCAGGCCATAACGTGCCAGTACCTGCTGGCGAAGCTTGGTTGAAATCGTAACTGGTGTGTAAAGAATGCCGATATCAATCTCGCCGCGTTCGAGTGCACTGACCTGCTGAATGTTTCCCATTTCCTTCAATACGACCCGTACGTCGGGCAACTGCTGCTTGAAATTTTTGAGTGCACGTGGCAAGACCTCGTAGATGGCCGAAGCCACGAAGCCGACAGTCACTGTGCCGGCTAGCCCCAATGAAATTTGTTGAGCCTTCGCTGTAGCTTCGTCCAGGAGGCCGATTCCTGCCCGCAAGTTCTCAATAATGGCCTGGCCGACAGGGTTGAGAGTGATGCCCCTGCGCGATCGGTTGATAAGTCGCACGCCAAGCTTGTCTTCCATCCGTTTGAGAGACTGACTGAGTGCGGGCTGGGCGATTCCCAATGCCTCAGCGGCCCGCGTCAAATTTCCGGTTTCGGCCGCCGCCAGGAAGTGTCGTACGTGCTGTATTTCCATAACATTCACCTATGAATAAACAACGTAAACATGCTATAACATTTTCTATCGCCTTGCTATAGTGGTTCTCAGCAGACATGCTTGGCACATCTCGTTGAGATCCGCCCGAACGTTTGCATCCAGTCTTGCCACAATATCAAAAGGAGACAAATCATGAGTCGTCTATTCTCGAAAATCCTCAAGTTAGCCTGCGGGTTGACCCTAGGTGCATTGGGTGTTTGTGCACAGGCTGCCTACCCAGATAAACCCATCAAGATGGTGGTTGCCTATCCACCAGGTGGCTCGACCGATGTTATTGCACGCGCGTTGGCCGGCAAGCTGAGCGAGCGGCTTAAGCAAACGGTGGTCGTGGACAACCGGCCCGGCGCTAGCGGCATGATTGGCTCAGAGTTTGTCGCAGGCGCGGCACCCGATGGCTACACCATCATGTTTACGGCCGCAGATACGCATTCGATCAATCCGCACGTCTACAGCAAGATGCGCTATGACGCCAAACGCGACTTTGCACCTGTGAGCCTGGTTGGTTTTCTGACCATGGCCCTTATTGTCAATCCGAGCAAGCCATCAGGGTCGCTGGCTCAGTATATGGCTGCAGCCAAGACCAAGCCAGGCACTTTCAGTTACGCATCCTGGGGCACCGGAAGCTCTTCGCATGTCGCCATGGAGATGTTCCGTTCAGCCGCTGGCCTGGACTTGATTCACGTACCCTTTCAGGGCGCAGCACCTGCAATTACCGCTGTCATCGGCGGCCAGGTCGACTCTATGATGGTGCCGCTGACATTGGCCGAGCCCAACCACCGCGCCGGCAAGGTAAAGTTACTCGGCGTTGCTGCGCCTGCACGTGTTTCGTGGGCGACCGACTTGCCCACATTGGCTGAACAGGGAATAGCGCTGGACGGTCGACTGTGGCTTGGCGTGCTGGCCCCCGCCAAGGTTCCTGCAGACATCGTCGCTTTGATCAATCGTGAGATCAACTTTGTGCTGGCAGATCCCGCCATGAAAGAGACTATGCTCAAGAACGGGCTGGAGGCGGCTGGCGGTAGCGCCCAGAGCTTTTCAAGCTACCTTGACGCGGAGTTCGGGCGTTGGGGTTCAACCATAAGCGGCGCCAAGATCCGTATTGACTGAGCGCTTCACTGAATTACAGGTGCCAGCCGTGGGCTGTGCCCGCTGTCAGGACTTCCAAGGAACAACATGAAAATATGGCATCAGAGCTTTACCGCCCTTGGGGATCTTCCGGCCTACCAGCAGGCGATCGAGACCCATATCCGCAAGGTAGTAAGCCCTGGCACAGAAGTGGTCATGCACGGCGTGCGTGAAGGCACCTACCCGAGCAACTATCCCGGCACTGACATTTCCTATGCCGCGTTGTACACAATGCATGCATCGCAGTGGTTTAGTCAGGCTATCAAGGCGCAGGATGAAGGCTTTGATGCCTATGCCATGTGCACCTTGCCCAACCCCTATATCCGCGAGATTCGAAGCCTTGTAGATATGCCTGTTGTTGGTTACGGCGAAGCCAATATCCACATGGCTTGTATGTTGGGCCAGCGTTTTGGCTTGATGCTTTTTATCGATCGGATGGTACCGCTGTATCAGGAGCAGATCGGCCTGTACGGCGTGGCCAGTCGGTGCGCCGGCGTTCGTCCGGTGGGGTTTACTTTCCATGATGTTCTCAAAGCCTGGCATGACCCGGGAGAGCTGATCGAGCGCTTTGAACTCAGCGCGATTCAGCTTATTGAGCAGGGCGCCGATGTGATCATCCCTGGAGAAATGCCCCTGAACATCCTGTTGGCGACCCATGGCATCAATCGTGTTAAAGACGTGCCCATCATGGACGGTATTGCCGTGACACTAAAGATGGCCGAAATGCAGGTTTCCCTGCGACAGACCGTAGGTCTTTCGCAGAGCCGTCACGGTTGGATGAATGCCAACCCACCGCGCGAGCGTGTTGATGAGGTGATGGCCTTTTATTCGATGAACAAGTGAACAGATTCCGCTCGAAAGGTCACCATGGCACTGCCAAAAAAAATAACCATTCATGAGCTTGGCCCCCGAGAGGGTATGCAGATCGAGAAGAATCCGATCGCCACCTCCGAAAAAATCCGTCTCGTTGATATGTTGTCGGAATGTCATTTCGCCGAAATTGAGGTGACTTCCTTCGTCAGTCCTAAATGGGTCCCCCAGATGGCCGATGCGGAGGATGTTGTGGCGGGCATGAAGCGCCTTGAGGGCACCCGCTACACCGGCGTGTACCTGAACACACAGGGTTTACAGCGCGCTGTCATGACTCAAAAGCTTGATGTGCAGGGCAGCCTTAGCGTCACGGCCAGTGAGGCTTTTTCCATGAAAAACACCAACCGGACCATCGCCGAGACCTTTGCCGAGACGGAAAAGCGCATTGAAGGTTTCCAGCGCTTTGGGGTGCAAGCCAATGAGGTTAGCGTGATGGCTGCCTTCGGTTGCAACTACCAGGGTGACATTGATCCTGATCACGTAATCGGTTTGATTGATCACCTCATGAAAATGGCGGCAGATAACGGCCTGACCATCGAATTCATCCAACTGGCAGACACCATGGGCTGGGCCAATCCTTTGGCCATACGCCGCATGGTCGGCAAGGTGCAAGACCGCTGGCCAGCACAAAAGATCAATCTACACCTTCACGATACGCGGGGTTTGGGTTTGGCCAATGCACTGGCCGCCATGGAAATGGGCGTGGACGATTTCGACTCTGCTGTTGCCGGCTTGGGCGGCTGCCCTTACGCCGGCTTTAAGGATGCGCCGGGAAACATAGTCACAGAGGATCTGGTACACCTGTGCCAGGAGATCGGCGTCGAGACTGGTGTTGATCTGGAGCGTCTGCTGATTGTCGCCCGCGAAGCCGAAATCATCGTCGGTCATCCCTTGCCTGGCAAGGCCATGCGCGGCGGTCACCTCGATAGCTACCGGCGCGCATTAGCGGTCAATTGAAGAGGGTGCAGATTGTGACTCTCACTACAGCTGATTTCGCCCGGTACGTTGGCATGATGGGACCGGCTAAGCCTGCGCATATGCCTCTCGAGCGCGACACCCTGCGCCGCTTCGCCCAAGCCATCATGGATCCGGACCCTGTCTACTATGACGAGCGCCATGCCGCCGGCACGACTTACAAGACAGTGGTGGCGCCACCGCTTTATCCCGTGCATGCCTTTCGTACCCCACCCGACGCCCCTGACCCGCTGGTGTCGGTGCAGAAAGACCCCGATGCTGACGGGACTGCTGGCAACGACGGCGTGTTCTTTGGGCTTGAGCCCATCGTTTCTCCCTTCAAGCGGCTACTCAATGGCGGTAATGAGATTGAATTTTTTCGTTGTCTTGCTGTGGGGGAGCGTTGCGTGGCTCAGGCGCATTACGCCAATGTCGTTCTCAAAGATGGAAAGTCAGGCCAAATGCTTCTCGTCGACATCGAGACCGAGTTTAGAACGGAATCCGACGAAGTCCTGCTGGTGAACCGTCAGACCCTGATCTGGAGATGAACCGTATGGCCCGCACCGCCCTATCTTTTGATACTCTTGACATCGGCGAGCGTCTGGCAACTCTGGACAAAGGTGTTATCACTACAGCGCACATCATGCGTTGGTCGGCATGTGTGGAGAACTGGCACCGTATTCACTACGACCAGGCCTTTGCCACCGGCCACGATAAGTTACCGTCAGTCCTTATCAATGGGTCCTGGAAGCAGCACGTGCTGGTGCAACTGGTCAAGGATGGTCTTGGTGATCAGGGCTGGCTTTGGCGAATGAAATTTCGCTACTTGCGCATGGATGTCGCCTGCGATGCCTTATCCGCCGTTGCCGATGTTGTCGATAAGCACGTGATTGGCGACCTCGGTTTCGTGACTGTCTCGATTGCTTTGTTGAATCAGCGAGACGAGGTGTCCACCGCCGGTCATGCTATTGGCGTATTGCCGTTGGGTGCGGGGCAGGCAGTTCCCTATCCTTTCAAGCCCAGTGACGCGCAACGCGCCCTTAAGTTTCCTCAAGGAGATTGAGATGGCGCAGACCGGAGTGCGCCTGGTTGACCTCTTGTGGCACAACGTCCGGTTTTATCCCGACAAGGTTGCCCTGCGCATCGACGGCGATGTGCGAACCTACCGTGAGCTCGGTAATCGCGTTGAAAAATTGATTGCGCACCTGGGGCAGTTCATCCGGCCCGGCGACCGGGTAGGGCTTTGGTTTCATAACTGCCATGCATGGGTAGAGAGCTTTCTGGCGCTCAATGCGCTGGGCGTGGTGTCGGTACCGATCAATACGCGCCTGACGGGGGCCGAACTTGAAGTGATCTTCCAAGCGGCCGAACTAAGCGCGCTGGTCACCACAGACCATTACCGTGGCCGCTTTTACGCCAGGGAAGCTTGCGAAGTGCTTGGCACCACCGGGCGGTCTGTGCTGGTTCTGCAGGCGCACGACCAGTTGGAGCCAGGTGCTTGGCTGCGGCAGTCGCTCGGTGCTACGGGCGCGCCACCAGACGCACGCACCCCGGAGGGCGTTTTTTGTATCCAGTTCACGTCGGGTACCACTGCCATTCCCAAGGGTGTCATGCTCACCGATGCCGCCTATGTGGCAACTGCAGCCTATGTGGCGCGCTGCCAGCGCCTCACACCGTCCAGCAGATTTATCAGCGCCGGTCCCTTCTTTCATTGCAGTGGTTCTATGCATGCGCTTACGGTATGCCTATTGGCCGGCTGTACCCTTCATTCCATGTCGATATGGGACCCTCAGCGTTTTGTTGAGGTGGTGCACGAGCATCAGTGCGATGTCTCGCACATGGTCTATTTCCGCGATGTGCTTGGCCTGGGGGCTGAGCGGGTGCGCTCCAAACTGGCCAGCATGAAGGTAACGCATGACCTGGGCACACCTGCTTTTCTGAGCCGCATAGTTGACGAACTGGGTATCCCCGGCGTCTCCAATATCTACGGGATGACTGAGACTGCCGGTCAGTTCACGATGTGGTTTCCTGACGATACACGCGATCTGCGTCTGGCCGGCAATGGCCGGCCACAAGCGGGAAACCAACTGCGCATCGCAGACCCTGACACCCTGTCTGAAGTATCGGCCGGCGGCACAGGCGAGGTACAGATGCGAGGCCCTACGCTTAGTCCCGGTTATTTCCAGAACCCCTCCGCGCAGGCTCAGGCGTTCACGACCGATGGATGGTTCCGCACCGGCGACTTGGGGCTCATCGGTGAACAAGGGCAGCTGGTCTATGTGGCACGGCTCAAGGAAATCATCCGGGTCGGCGGAGAGAACCTGGCGCCGGCCGAGGTGGAGCAGGCTTTGCGCGACATTTGCCAGACACCATCAGTCTGCGTGCTGGCGCTACCCGATGAGCGGCTGGATGAAGTGGCTGCCGCTGTTCTGGTACGACCAGCCAATCAGGACTGGTCGGCTGTCATCACGGCCCTGCGCCAGCGCTTGGCTGGCTTCAAGATCCCGCGTGCAATCTACTTGGCTGACGAGCTGCCCATGACTGCTACCAACCGGGTGCAACGGGCGACGCTCAAGGCATGGATCGAGGATCAGCGCCTGCAACGTGTGGTCTAGGGAGCAACTCTTTTTTAGCGAGGTACACCATGAATGTCAGGACACTGGATCTTTCTACAGCTGATCGCACAGAGCGTGCAATCCGCAAGCTGGTCGATTTGCTAGGCCCCGAGGCGGTCAGCCTGGACCTTGATGAACGGCGACTCTATTCCATGGACTTTTCTGAGGAGGTGGGTGAGATTGCGATGGCGGTGCTAAGGCCTCGCAGCGTCGAGCAGATCAGCGCCATCATGCGACTTGCTCGCGAGGAAGGTCTTGCTGTCAACACCCGCGGCGGGGGCATGTCCTACACCAAGGGGCATGTGCCGATCCGGCCGCTGACAGTTGTCATCGACAACGCCGGCTTCAACAAGGTCTTAGAGGTCAATCTGGTTGATAGATATGTGACGATCGAGACTGGCGTGCGCTGGGTTGATCTGCGCAAAGCGCTCAAGGGGACTGGTATGCGGGTGCCGTATTTGGGCACGCTCTCCGGTAACCACGCCACTGTAGGTGGCGGGCTCTCGCAAAATGCAACCGGCATGGGCCGCATGACTCTGGCTGAGCACGTGCTCGGCCTGGAGGTTGTTCTGGGTGATGGCCAGGTATTGCGCACAGGCTCATGGGCGACCTCGGGCACAGCACCCTTTTACCGCTATAACGGGCCTGACTTGACGGGCATGTTCCTGTGCGACTCGGGTGCCTTTGGCATCAAGACGAAGGTGCATCTGCTGCTCGAGCCCTGGCCAAAGATGTCTTTTGGTTGCGTCACATTCAAGGACCGCATCTCTTTGGTTGGCGCGCAGGCGGCAATGGCTCAAAGTGGTCTGCACACTGAGGCCTTTGCTTTTGACGGTTATTTTGTCAACGAATACGCGCTCAAGCCCTCGCCTCCAGGCAACGAGAAGAAAGAAATGATCGCCAACTTTCTGGCTGATAATCCGAATAAGTGGCGGGCCTGGCGCGCGCTGCTGCGTGCCTGGCACCCAAAGGGACTCGGTTTTCTCAAGGGCTTGCCGAACGCTATGTACTACATTGCCGAGGCCGCGGATCAGGCAGCTGCAGACCGGGTACAGCAGCGGATCGCCAATATCTGCCGGAAATTCGGTGCACGCGAACTGCCCACGACCATTCCGTTTGGCCTGCGCTACGGTCCTTATCTGAATGTTGGCGAAATCATGGCCAATCGTGATGGCGAGGTGAACTTTCCCATCAATGCAAAGTTCCCGGCCTCCAAGGCGGTGGACGCCATGCGTGCCTACGAGGCCTTCGCTGCCGACAACGCGCAATTGATGCAGAAGCACGGCATCCGTCTGGCCTGCAACTCCTTGCTGCATGGCCATTTCTGGGGTATCGAGCCGGTAATTTTCTGGAAGCGTCCGTTGGGGCCGTACCGGGCGCACTACGCAACCGAGGAGCGGCGCTTGAGTTCGCAGGACGTCGAGGAAAACGCCGAACGCACTGCTGCGGCGCTGGACCTGCGTTACCGGATGCAGCGAATGTTCCGAGAAATGGGCTCCTTGCACGTGCAGTGGGCCAAGTCATACCCCTTTGCCAAGGCGCTTGAAGGCCAGACTGCGTGGCACTTGCTACAGCAAATCAAGCAAATCACCGATCCCTCCCACGTCATCAACCCGGGCGTCCTGGGTCTGGGCCTGGAACCGAGGTCTTAAACTATGGTCTGGACTCTGCACACCCTCGACCTGGGCCAGGTCGAACTGAATCAGCGACGGATGGTGTCCAATGGCGAAGGCCTTGGCGTAGTCCGCGTGCCGGTGCAAGGCTGGCTGCTGACTGAGGGTGATCGCAAGGTGGTGGTTGACACCGGGTTCCGGCACCCCGACATGCTGCGCCGTCTCGGCGATAACGCGCAGGGCATAGAGCTGCCCCACCAACGACTGGAACAGCAACTCGCATTGCACGGCGTCCAGCCTGAGCAGGTCAATTTTGTGCTTCACACGCATCTGCACATCGACCATGCCGGCCAGACTGACTTGTTTCCCATGACCAGCACCGTGGTAGTGAACCGACGCGAACTCGAGTACGCCGTCAGTGGCTTGTCCGGACCGTCTTATCCGCCCGAGGACATCAAGCACCTGATTGATCGCCTGCACACTCCGGGAGCGATGAGCTTACTCGATCTGGAGGGTACTGGCGGTGAGACGGTGCTTCCTGGCCTGCGTTGTCTGCCGGCAGGTGGTCACACCGAGGGGTCTATGCTTGTGCTGGCTGACACTGAACACGGATTGGCTTGTTTCTGCGGTGACCTGGTTTACAGCGTGCGCCACCAGTTGCTGATGCCGACTACAACTGTCGGCGACGTCGGGTTGTCCGCTAATTACGTAGTGGCCAGGCGCAGTGAGAAAGCGGCCCTTAAAAGGCTGATGAACGTGGCTCCCCGCTTCACACTCTTTCCAAGCCACGACATGCCTGTGATTGTGGAGCACGGCCGCGTCGTCCAGGGCGCTGAGCACTGCCTTGCAAATTCCCCGGGCGGTTGCTGGTGCCGTATGACCGAGTGCGGCTACCCTGAGACCGAGGCCACCACGAAAACCGTGAGAGATTCGACATGAAAATCTGGTACCAAAGCGCCAGCTCTTACCGCTACGAGCCAGTCTTCGAGGATTACGGTAGGACGCTGGAGGCGCAATGCGCCGCTGTGCTTCGCCCCGACACCGAGCTGCACGTGACCGGCATTCCAGTGATGGTGCGAGACATCGAAAACTGGCGTGGGTTGCAGTACTTCCAAAACATAGAGACGATCAACAACATGCGCCTGGCAGAGGCCCAGGGTTACGATGCATTCGTCATCGGCTGCACACTGGACGTGGGCCTTGCGGAGGGAAAGAGCCTGCTGGACATTCCGGTGGTTGGCATCAGCGAGACCGCATACCACATGGCCATGACGCTGGGGCGCATGTTTGCCGTTGTCACCAGCTCTCCGGCTTTCTGTGAAGTGTATGGAGAGCAGGTGGTGCGCTACGGGGTGGACCGCCGCTATATGCCCGGGCGTTATATCGTTGACGCGTCAGAGGAAGAGATTGCCGGCGCGCTTGGCCAACCCGGCGCGTTGCTGGACAAGTTTCTGGCCGTCTGTGAGCGAGCCGTCAAGGACGGGGCCACGGTCATCGTGCCTGCCCCGGCGTTCCTGAGTACGCTGGCTTACCGTGCCGGGATCACGCAGGTGTTGGGTGCACCCATACTCGACACAATTTCACTTGCGGTAAAGACAGCCGAAATGATGGTGGAATTGCGCCGTACCGGCCTCACGCCTTCGCGCCAAATCGGCGCATATGCCCGCCCGGAAAAAGGCTGGGACAACCCTGCATTTTCCGCACTTGCAAGCGTCTTCAGGATAGAGTGAGTTTGGGTCCGTGTGAAAGCTCGAATGATGCCTTGAAACCCGCATCGATACTGTTTTTTGAAGTAGCCATTTAGACTTTGTTCCCCCGTCTGTTCCCCCACTTTGACTTTGACACCCCTAAAAACAAGGTATTAAAGGGGGCCATCCACTTTGCTTTTTATCACCCTTCGCAAATGCCAACAGGGGGTAA
>Ga0209768_10002696_pt1 | contig 10885 bp, 10 predicted proteins | sample LauGreSBDMM110SD_3_FD_187564 | JGI IMG/M metagenome (GOLD analysis project Ga0209768, IMG submission 187564) | Freshwater lake microbial communities from Lake Michigan, USA - Sp13.BD.MM110.SD (SPAdes) (version 2) | ecosystem: Environmental > Aquatic > Freshwater > Lake | place: Lake Michigan... | reverse complement strand
AAAACATTGCTTGAGCTTTGTGGTGTCAAGTAATCTCTAGATACCTAGGTCACCAAGAACAACAACGCCAACGGCCAGACTGTATAGCGAATACCAGCGGAAATTTGAGCTTCTGGTGGTCTACGAAGTGTCTGGATCAGCGCCTTTTCGGTATCAAGCAACTTCGCTCCAATAGCGACGCCAGCGGGGTCCTTCACTCTTGGTACCGTCTGCAGGGCTCTAACTACTTCCGCTCGCTGTGCACCGGTCAATTCAACAGGGTCGGATTCAGAACCGACAATGAAGATGTGAAGCGAAGTGGCTTTCTCTTTCCAGAGGCCCTGCTCTTGTTGCAATATCTGGCGAATGAACACCATCAAAGTTACTGGCTCTGTGGAGGAGCCCAAATACGTCAAGCCTGGAGGTCGCTTAACAAATGCCACGCCAGTTTGCCGCTTAGGAGTAAAGCAGGCTCTCAAAACATCTTGTACTTCGTCCAGGCTAAGTCCCAAAGTTGACGCCGGCTTTCCGTCAGATCCAACAGCCACGAGTCCACCTGTATCGCCGCAAGCAAACGATCGTTTATTGAACGTGATAGTAGGTACTGTTTCATCTACCGCGCAGCATTGATCGACATGATCGGATTGTTTTGTGCTTGAGGACCGCAGCAATTTGAGTGTTGATTGCAGCGTGCAGGCGTCAGCGAGGCTTGAATGATTGGGCCTGTTTGTAATGCCTCAAAATTTACATATGGACTTTTTGCGATCTGCAAAACAGGCGGCCCATTGCGAGCCGTCTGTTCTTTGACCAAGCCTACGGCCGACCCAAATAGCTGAGCAGCTTGCTCAGGCGTTAGGATCAGAAGAATTAAACTCGAATTACTCGAGTCAATTTGGTTGAGTTGCGTCTGATGGTTCAACATTGTTTTCCCCACCTGCCGGTACGCAAAACCATGGTAACACAATTTTTTTTAAATATTCTTTTAGTTCGCAGAAGTTGGGGACAATCTGGGGACATTCACATAGGGACGTACAGGGACAAAGGGGGATATTTGGGGACAATTTGGGGACAGTGCCGACCCAAATAACAACAAAAAGCCCGATAATTGCTTATCGGGCTTTTTGTAAGTCCTTGATTTGTAAGGATATTTTGGCGGAGTGGACGGGACTCGAACCCGCGACCCCCGGCGTGACAGGCCGGTATTCTAACCAACTGAACTACCACTCCTGGTAGCTGTAACTTTTGCCAGACTGCTTGTGCAAACTGACCAAGTGCTACAAAACTTGGCGACCCTACGGGGATTCGAACCCCGGTACTCACCGTGAAAGGGTGATGTCCTAGGCCTCTAGACGATAGGGTCATAACCTGGACGGATTCTTTCGAATCATCTCGACACTTTGGTGGAGGTAAACGGGATCGAACCGATGACCTCTTGCATGCCATGCAAGCGCTCTCCCAGCTGAGCTATACCCCCTTTGGTAAAACGTTACGCATTGCTGCTTGGTCGTTATGCCTAAATGGTGTCGAGACTCGAATTATAGACAGAAATTCAGACGTTTTTCAAGCGCTGTAGAATTTTTTCACGGAGACTCAGGGCCAGCACTGCGTCCAGCGATGGTGTCTGAGCAGTGCCCATCACCAACACTCGAACCGGCATGGCCAAGTGCGGCATTTTGAGGCCAGTTTCAGCCAATGTTTCCTTGATCATGGCCGCAATCGATGCCTTGTCCCATGTACATGCCGCCAACTTGTCAGCCAACAAGGCCAGAGCGGGTTTGACGGCATCGGTCACATGCAAAGTCTTTTCCTGAGCATTGGGCACCACGTCCAAATAAAAGGCTGAAATCCATTGCGCCAAAACCACCAGCGTGTCGCAACGGTCTTTGAACAAACCGCAGATGCTGGCCAAGCGCTCGTCGGCCACCACCGACAATTTGGCCAAGAAAGGCTGAACGTGCCGGGCCAGCTCGGCGTCGTCCATGGCCTTGAGGTGCTGAGCATTGACCCACTTGAGTTTGGCTTCGTCGAACTGCGCAGCGCTGCGGCCCAAGTGATCAAGGCTGAACCACGCCAAAAACTGTTCGCGGCTGAAGATTTCGTCATCGCCGTGGCTCCAGCCCAAGCGTGCGAGATAGTTGACCATGGCATCGGGCAAATAGCCTTCGTCTCGGTAGGCCGTGACGGCCTTGGCACCGTTGCGCTTGCTCATCTTTTCGCCCAGCTCGTTCAGCACCGTAGGCAGATGGGCGTAAACCGGGGGCTGTTTACCCAGGGCGTGAAAGATGTTGATCTGACGTGGGGTGTTGTTGACATGGTCATCGCCACGAATCACATGCGTGATCTGCATATCGATGTCGTCCACGACCACACAAAAGTTGTAGGTCGGTGTGCCATCGGGGCGCGCGATCACCAAGTCGTCGAGTTCGTCGTTGCTGATTTCAATGCGACCTTTGACTTTGTCGTCCCAAGCTACCAGGCCGCCAACCGGGTTCATGAATCGCAAAACAGGCTTGACGCCCTCAGGCACGGCGGGCAAGACCTTGCCCGGTGCTGGGCGCCAGGTCCCGTCGTAACGGGGTTTTTCCTTGTTGGCCATTTGGCGCTCACGTAGCGCGTCCAAAGCTTCCATGCTCATGTAGCAGGGGTAAACATGGCCTGCGGCAATCAGTTCGGCCAAGACCGCCTTGTAGCGGTCCATGCGTTGCATTTGATAGAACGGGCCTTCGTCGTGGTTGAGTTCAAGCCAAGCCATGCCTTCAATGATGACGTCCACAGACGCTTGCGTGGAGCGGTCCAGGTCGGTGTCTTCGATGCGCAAAATAAAGTCGCCGCCTGTGGCACGGGCAAAGGCCCAAGGGTACAAAGCCGAGCGAATGTTGCCCAGGTGAATGAAGCCAGTGGGCGATGGAGCAAAGCGAGTGCGGGTACGTGCAGGCGCACTTGAAAGGGTGTTGGTCATATCAAAGGGTGTCGAGACCACGGGACAGGTCTTTCTGAATGTCTTGTGGGTACTCCAAACCAACTGCCACGCGGATCAGGCCTTGGCCAATGCCTGCGGCTTGGCGCTGCGCTTCGGTGAGACGCCCGTGCGAGGTGCTGGCGGGGTGCGCCACCAAAGTTTTGGTGTCACCCAAGTTGGTGGACAGCGACAGCATTTGCATCTGGTCCAAGACGTGAAAGGCCCTTTGCCGTGCTTGTTCTGGGCTATTGGCCTTCACGTCGAAAGACAGCACCGCACCCCCCAAGCCCGACATCTGGCGCATGGCCAAGTCGTGCTGCGGGTGGCTGGCCAAACCGGGGTAAAGCACGCGGGCCACCGCCGGGTGCTTTTCGAGCCATTCGGCCAAGGTTTGCGCACGGGCTGATTGGGCTCGCATGCGCAGGTCCAGAGTCTCAAGGCCCTTGAGCACCACCCACGCATTGAAAGGTGCCAGTGTCATGCCGCCGCTTTTGAGCACGGGCAAAAACTTCTCGGTGATCATCTGCTGCGGGGCGCACAGCGCGCCGGCCATCACGCGGCCTTGTCCGTCCAAATACTTGGTACCCGAGTGCGTGATGATGTCAGCGCCCATCTGTGCGGGTCGTTGCAAAGCGGGCGTGGCAAAGCAGTTGTCCAGCGCAAACAAAGCGCCTGCGTTGTGCGCCAAATCGGCCAGCGCTTGGATGTCACAAACCTCGGTCAGCGGGTTGGTGGGGGTTTCGGCAAACAACAAGCGCGTGTTGGGACGGACGGCCGCTTGCCACTCTTTCAAGTCAGTTTGCGAGACAAAGCTGGACTCCACGCCAAACTTGGCGAGGTCCGAGCCAATCAGCTTGATGGTCGAGCCGAACATGGAGCGCGAGCACACCACATGGTCGCCCGCCTTCAAGAGGCCCATGCACATCATCAAAATGGCGGACATGCCCGAGGATGTTCCCATGGCGGCTTCTGTTCCCTCCAAGGCCGCCAAGCGGATTTCCATGCTGGTGACCGTGGGGTTGCCGTAGCGGCCATAGGTGTAGCCTTCTTCATCGCCTGCGAAACGGCGGGCGGCAGATTCGGCTGTGGGCTGCACGTAACCGCTGGTCAGGTAAAGCGCCTCGGAGTTTTCGCCGTACTGGCTGCGCTCCACCGCTGCACGAACGGCCAGGGTTTCGATGTGCAGATCGTCAAATCGGAAGGGTTCAATCATGTTGCTGTCTCACTCGCTGGCGTTGGGCAAAGCCAAACGCGAATTGTCGTCATCGCCCTCTTCGGCTTGAGGGCGGGTTTGGTTCAAACGGCTGATGTCGTCGGCAGAAATATCGCCCGTCACGTACACCCCATCAAAGCAAGACGCGTCGAAATCAGACAGCGCGCCCGCTGCGTTGACACGCGCTTGGGCCACAGCCGATTTCATGGCATCCACGTCTTGGTAAATCAGGGCGTCACAGCCAATGATTTGGCGAATTTCTTCGATGCTGCGGCCGTGCGCCACCAGCTCTTGGCTGGTCGGCATGTCGATGCCGTACACGTTGGGGTAGCGCACTGGAGGCGCTGCACTGGCCATGTAGACCTTGCGGGCACCGGCGTCCCGTGCCATCTGCACGATCTCGCGGCTGGTGGTGCCACGCACAATGGAATCATCCACCAGCAGCACATTGCGGCCCTTGAACTCGCTCACGATGGTGTTGAGTTTTTGACGCACCGACTTTTTGCGCACCGCTTGACCCGGCATGATGAACGTGCGGCCCACGTAGCGGTTTTTGACAAACCCCTCGCGGTAAGGAATTCCCAACAAATGGGCCAATTGCGTGGCGCTGGGGCGGCTGGACTCGGGGATCGGGATCACCACATCAATATCGCTCGGCGGCAGAGTAGAAATGACGCGCTTGGCCAGCGTCTCGCCCAAGTTCAAGCGGGCTTGGTAAACCGAAATGCCGTCCATGGTGGAGTCGGGGCGCGCCAAATAAACGTATTCAAAAATGCATGGGCTCAATTGCGTTTTTTCGGCGCAAGGCTGGGTGTGCATTTGGCCATCCAGGTCGATAAAAATAGCTTCACCTGGGGCCACATCGCGCTCAAACTGGTGCCCCGTGCCATCCAGCGCCACCGACTCGCTGGCCAACATGATAGAACCGTCTTCGCCACGACCCATGCACAAGGGGCGGATGCCGTGCGGATCGCGAAAAGCCACCAGACCGTGGCCCGCGATCAAGGCGATCACCGCGTAAGAGCCTTTGACACGGCGGTTCACGCCGCGCACAGCCTCAAATACATCAATGGGTTTGAGCGGCAAACCGCGCGTGGTCTTCTCCAGCTCGTGGGCCAACACGTTGAGCAGGACTTCGGAGTCGCTGTCGGTGTTGATGTGGCGGTGGTCATTGGAAAACAACTCGGCCTTGAGCGCGTGCGCATTGGTCAGGTTGCCGTTGTGCACCAGCACCAGGCCAAACGGGGCGTTCACATAAAAAGGTTGTGCTTCTTCTTCGCTGAAGGCGTTGCCTGCTGTGGGGTAGCGCACCTGCCCCAAACCACAGTTGCCAGGCAGGCTGCGCATGTTGCGCGTGCGGAACACGTCGCGCACCATGCCCTTGGCCTTGTGCATGAAAAACTTGCGGTCCAGCTGCGTGACGATGCCCGCCGCGTCTTGACCCCGGTGCTGCAAAAGCAACAAGGCGTCATAAATCAACTGATTGACCGGAGCGCTGCTGACAACGCCGACAATTCCACACATACTTTCAATCCGTTCAAAAAATCGATGCGCCCAGAAATGTTCAAGGCAAATAATCTACCAGCGCCTGCGGCAGCAAAGGCTTGAGGCCCTTGAGCGTGAGGTCCAACCAGGCCGGGCCCACAGCACCCCGCCACCCATCTTCTTTCGACAAACCCAGCAGCTGCACGACCACTGTCAAGGCCAACAACAGCACCACGCCGCGCGCCAAACCAAAAATACCGCCGAGCGCTCGGTCTATCGGGCGCAAACCCACGGTTTCCACCAGTTTTTTAACCAACCAGGACACCAATCCGGCCGCAAACAAGGCTGCGACAAACACCAAGGCAAACGCCATCGCGTACTGCAACTGCGCCGCGGCTTCTTTGAGAAAAGGCAAAAAGGCCACGGCATCTGCGGCTAACCACTGCGCCAGGATGAAGGCAGCCAGCCAACCTGCCAGGGACAACACCTCGTAAACCAGGCCGCGCCACAAACCCACCAACATGGAGGCCAGCAGCATCGCCAACAAAATCCAGTCGGTCAGGGCTATGGCCATCTCAAATCCTCAAGACGGCCGCGGGCAACTCGAGTTTGCGAACCTTGGCAGCCGCTTTTTCAGCCTCGTCTCGGCTACTGAATGGCCCCAACCGAACCCGAGTAGTGGTTTTCCCATCTTTGCCATCCACCACCTGGGTGAAAGTGCTCAACCCCGACTGCTCCAACTTGCGGCGCACTTCGCGAACCTTGGCCTGGTCACTGAAGGCGCCCACCTGAACCACATGCCGTTCGCCTCCACCTTCAGGGGGGTTGCCATCCAGCAACGCCCGAGCTTTGTTGCCATCGTCTTTGGGCCTGGCCGCGGGCTCTGAGTTGTCGGTTTTGGTGGGTACGGATTTGACTTCGGCCTTGGCCTCAGGCGGCTTGGGCGAAACCTCAACCGGTTGGGATAAAGGCTCTTTAGCTCGCTTGGGCTCATCCACACGCGTGGGCTTGGCGGTTTGAACCACTTCTTCTTTCGCATCCAACCCCTCTTGCACTGGCAAAGGTTTGGCATCGGGCAACAAGGGTTTGGCAGGATGGGTGTCAGCAGGCGGGGTCTGAGTGACTTTCAATGGGGCAGTGGTGGGACGATCCGGAATCAGTATCGGTGTGTCCACCGCCACAGGACGAGGCTGCGTGTCGAACATCAATGGGAAGCCAACCACGGCGAGCAGAACCAAGACCACGGCACCGATCAGGCGATGGCGGGCGCGTCGACGCACCAACTCGACGCTCTCGCCCGATCCGGAAGCGACCGTTTCGGCCGGGGCTGGAGATGAGGCCGCTTGACCCGGAAAACGAAACTTGAAAAACGCCATGGCAGGTGCTCAGGGGCTGAGGTGTTTGGCTTGCAGACGCGGAATGCCGTCTTTCAAAACACCGCCCACGGTATAGAAAGAGCCAAAGACGACGATTCTATCAGCCGGGTCTGCCCCCTCGATGGCCGCATGCAAGGCCTGCATGGGGTCGACATGCACGCTGGAAACAGCATCTTTGCGGGTGTTTTGTGCCTGCCAAGCGTGCTGCAAATCGACCGCTTTGGCGGCGCGGAGCAAGGGCAAATCTGTGAAATACCATTTATCCACCATCGGGCTAACCTTTTGCAGCATGGGCAACAGGTCCTTGTCGGCCATGGCCCCAAATACCGCGTGGGTAGTGGGATAAAAGCCCATGGCGTCCAAGTTAGCCGCCAGTGCGGCAACCGAGTGAGGGTTGTGTGCCACATCCAGCACCAAAACCGGCTGCCCTGGAACGATCTGGAAGCGCCCGGGCAACTCCACCATGGCCAGTCCATTTCGCACTGCCTGGGCGGTGATGGGGATGCGCTGGCGCAAGGCTTCCAGCGCGGCCAGCACGCCCGAGGCGTTGATCAGTTGGTTGGCCCCGCGCAGGGCCGGGTAGGCCATGCCGCTGTAGCGGCGATCGCGCCCCGCCCAGGCCCACTGCTGCTTGTCGCCCGAAAAATTGAAATCTCTGCCAAATAGCCAAAGTTCAGCCCCGATGGCCGCAGCGTGATCGATCACGCTTTGCGGTGGCACCGGATCGCTCACAATCACCGGCCGCCCGGCACGCATAATGCCCGCCTTCTCAAAACCGATGCGCTCGCGGTCGTTGCCCAAAATGGCCATGTGGTCGAGATCGATGCTGGTGATCACCGCGCAGTCGGCGTCGATGATGTTGACCGCATCCAGCCGCCCGCCCAAGCCGACTTCCAAAATGGCCACGTCCAGATGGGCTTGGGCCATCAAGTGCAGGATGGCCAGCGTACTGAACTCGAAATAGGTCAAACTGACATCGCCGCGCACGGCCTCAACAGCGGCAAACGCTTGGGCAAACGCCTCGGCCGATGCAGACTCTCCGTGCAAACGGCAGCGCTCTTCAAAATGAACCAAATGCGGCGAGGTGTAAACGCCAGTGCGGTAGCCCGCTTGCAACAGCACAGCTTCGAGCATGGCGCAGGTCGAGCCCTTGCCGTTGGTGCCTGCCACGGTGATCACCGGGCAGTCAAAACGCAGTGCCATGCGGTCGGCCACGTTTTTCACGCGGTCCAGCCCCATGTCTATCGCCACCGGGTGCAGTTGCTCGCACCAGTCGAGCCATTCCTGTAGAGTCTTCATAGGCGCCGATTGTCGCGCAGTCTTGTCACTTTTCACCTCGTCAAAGCCCCATGGACCTCATTGTTTACGGCATTCCCAATTGCGACACCGTCAAAAAAGCCCGCACCTGGCTGGCCGATCACGGTTTGAACGCGGTCTTTCACGATTTCAAAAAACAAGGCGTGCCCGAGGCGCAGCTGGACAACTGGCTGACCGATGTGGGCTGGGAAACCCTGCTCAACCGCAAAGGCACGACCTGGCGCAAGCTGGACGTCGCCTTGCAAACGGGTGTGACGGACAGTGCCAGCGCCAAACAAGTCATGCTGGCGCACGCCAGCACCCTCAAACGGCCGGTCATTGCCTGGCCCTCGGGGCGGGTCACTGTGGGATTCACGCCAGACCAATGGCCTGCCTGAGAAAAAACAGGCATCGCTGATGGACTGCATCGGCGCACGGCGCTGGCTGCAGACAAAGCTGCGTGCTTGCCGACTCCCATGAAAAGCGCAAGAACTTTACCTGCCAGCCATACAGGAACGCAACACCAGCGCTAAACTCATCCTCATTGATTCCACGGAGAACCCGATCATGAAAACCCTGATGACCGCTCTTTTACTCGCCGTAACCGGTTCAACGCAGGCCCAAGAAGTCGGACAAGTGATCTCCCGCACCGCGGTGTACCAACAAGTCGCCGTGCCACGCCAAACCTGCACGCAAACCCCCGTGGCTGTGCAAAACCCCACATCCGGCGCAGGAGCCTTGATGGGCGCCATCGCCGGCGCTGCGATCGGCCACCAAATCGGGGGCGGTTCAGGCCGTGCTGTGGCCACCATGGCCGGTGTCATGGGCGGCGCCATCTTGGGCGACCGGATCGAAAATCCGGGCAGTCAGATGCAAAACCAAACCACGTGCACCACCCAGACCGCTTACGAAAACCGTTTGAGCGGGTACAACGTGGTGTATGAATACGCTGGCAAGCAATACAACGTACAACTGCCCCAAGATCCGGGCCCGACCATCCAGTTGCAAGTCACCCCCATTGGGATTCCCCAGACTGCGGCGCCCGCAGACACTGTGGTGACCACGAGCACCGCAATGGCTCCCCTCATCACCGAATCCCACGTGGTGTATGTGCCCACGCCGGTTTACCGCAATTACCCACCGGTTTACTCCAACATCCAATTGGGTTGGGGTTGGAGCCATGGCCACGTTCACAACCGCCGCCATGGCCACGGCCAGTGGCGCTAAAAGTTCCTGATCGCCGCTCACCATCTATCCCCGATCGGATCGGCCGTCTGGCCTAAAATGCCGGGTTGACTGGCCACCAAGGGCGTCCAAAGACGCCCTTTTCCATTGACGCGGGATGAACCCGCCCCTTTGAAGCATCACCCATGACCACCCAAACCATCGACGGCGTCTCCGTTAACACCCAAGCCAATGTTTACTTTGACGGCAAATGCGTCAGCCACGGCCTGACCCTGGCCGACGGCACCAAGCTGTCGGTGGGCGTGATCTTGCCCGCCACCTTGACCTTCAACACCGGCGCACCTGAAATCATGGAATGCGTGGGTGGCTCTTGCGAATACAAGCTCGACGGCAGCACCCAGTGGGTCAAGTCCAGCGCAGGCGAAGAGTTCAGCATCCCCGGCAACTCCAAGTTCGAGATCCGTGTGACCGAGGCCTACCACTACATCTGCCATTTTGGTTAAAGCGATTGATCGAGACACCATGAGCACCATCCTGCAAAACCTGCCCAAAGGGCAAAAAGTCGGCATCGCTTTCTCTGGCGGCCTGGACACGTCTGCTGCCCTGCTTTGGATGAAGCAAAAGGGCGCCCTGCCCTACGCCTACACCGCCAACTTGGGCCAGCCTGACGAAGCCGACTACAACGAAATTCCCCGCAAAGCGATGGAATACGGCGCAGAAAAAGCCCGCCTGGTCGACTGCCGCACTCAGCTGGCACACGAAGGCATTGCCGCCATCCAGAGCGGTGCGTTCCACATCTCCACTGGCGGCATCACCTACTTCAACACCACGCCTTTGGGACGCGCCGTCACCGGCACCATGCTGGTGGCCGCCATGAAGCAAGACGACGTCAACATCTGGGGCGATGGTTCCACCTTCAAGGGCAACGACATCGAGCGTTTTTACCGCTACGGATTGCTCACCAACCCGAGCCTCAAGATCTACAAGCCCTGGCTGGACCAGCTGTTCATCGACGAGCTGGGTGGCCGCGCCGAAATGAGCGCCTTCATGACCGCCAACGGTTTTGGCTACAAGATGAGCGCCGAAAAGGCTTACTCCACCGACAGCAACATGCTGGGTGCGACCCACGAAGCCAAGGACCTGGAAAGCCTGCAAAGCGGCATGAAAATTGTCAACCCGATCATGGGCGTGGCGTTCTGGAAGCCCGAAGTGGAAGTCAAGGCCGAAGAAGTGAGCGTGCGCTTTGAAGAAGGCATGCCCGTGGCCCTGAACGGGGTTGAATACGCCGACCCGGTCGAGCTGCTCCTCAAAGCCAACGAAATCGGCGGCCGCCATGGTTTGGGCATGAGCGACCAGATCGAAAACCGCATCATCGAAGCCAAGAGCCGCGGC
>Ga0209768_10002694_pt1 | contig 10897 bp, 8 predicted proteins | sample LauGreSBDMM110SD_3_FD_187564 | JGI IMG/M metagenome (GOLD analysis project Ga0209768, IMG submission 187564) | Freshwater lake microbial communities from Lake Michigan, USA - Sp13.BD.MM110.SD (SPAdes) (version 2) | ecosystem: Environmental > Aquatic > Freshwater > Lake | place: Lake Michigan... | reverse complement strand
TTGAATCGGAGTACCCAAGCATTACCTCTTGAGTATCTCCACGAAGTCTTACTAGCTCGCGGTAGTTTGGATCGGCAAGTAGCTTTTCTAGAATCTCACCAGCAGCACGTAGTTCAGCTACGGTTTCTAGAAGTGGTGCATAACCGATTAACACCTTCTTCTTTGAAAGATCTACCAAACCGGCATAACGGCCAATTACTGTTGCCGCTAGAAGGTCATCTGCGCCCTTTGTCATAGAAACGATATAGGTCTCAATTACTTCAGGACCAAACTTTTCAATCAGATCGTTGATAGCTATAAAGGTATCTAATGTTTTCTTTGCGGGAGCATCTAGCTTTGAAGAGTCGATTGCAGTAGATGAGGAGAGTTCTTGGCTTAAAATCTGGAACTTATCCTCATGTGAAAGTTTGATATAGCCTGCATCAAGGACCTGCATAAGTAGGTGATGGTGCGCATCTGAGTGCTCACGAACATCCAAGGTTGCATGGGTCAAACCAAATGCGGCAATAGAGCGAATTGTGCGCTCTAGCAAACCTGTAGCAATGAGCTCGCCTTTATGAGCAAAGAGTGAGTCTCGCAGAAGTGTTAAATCTGCAAGGAGCTCAGCCGTGCTTGCATAGTCACGTCCCGGTACGTGCGGACCGTCAACAGCATGACGGTCGCGGGTAAAGGCCAGCTTATGAACTATCGCTGTGGCCTTTAAGCGGTATGGCTCCTGCGCATTTAGGCGAAGGAAGCGAGCCTCAAACTCAGGGATACTCTTTAAATCCTTTTCAACAGAGGCGGTTAACTCTGGTGTTGCACCGATGATTCTCGTTGAGATAGAAAGCATCTGACGCAGTTCATTCATCGAAGCTATCGTGGTACGAATCGCATGAGCGACCTGTAGAACAACAGCATCCTCGGTTACCTGTGGAGTGATGTTTGGATTTCCATCACGGTCTCCACCAATCCACGTTCCAAAGGTAAGAGGACGGGCTGTTACAGGTACTTCAATATCTAGGCGCTTTAATTCGCGTGCAAAGTCGTTCAATACCTCTGGAACTGTATTGCGCGCCAAATCATCGAGGTAATACAAAGCGTTCAACGCCTCATCTAACGGCTCAGGTCGGGTAAGACGTAGCTCATCTGTCTGCCAAAGAATGTCAACGAACTCCGCAAGACGTTCCTCTTTTACAGGAGAATCGACTTGATCAAGAAGTTTTGCAATCTCTCCTAACTTTCCAAGAATTGATCTGCGGGCAGCCTCTGTTGGATGAGCGGTAAAGACTGGACGCACCATCAATGAGTCAACCCACTGCTTAAGCTCATCCTTTGTAAATTGATGCCCAGGTGACTGCGCTTTGTACGCTACCTCAATCTTGTCTACAGCTCGTGATAACCAAGATCCACCTTTAGCTCGATCATCGGCAAGAACACGTGCACGGTGAACTTGCTCTGCAACATTTGCTAAGTGGAAGTAGGTGCTAAATGCACGAACCAACTGAACCGATTGCTCAACTGAGAGTTTTTCAAGAATTTCACTTCCGCCACTATCGCGAACAGCTATGCGAACAGCTTCTACTAATTCGAGAAGCTCCGTTCCCTCTTGACGAACAAGTGACTGTCCTAAGAGGTCACCAAGCCTGCGAACATCGCCACGGAGTAGGGCGTCATCGTTTATCAGCACAGACGTATCCTCTCAGGAATACCGCAATGCGGAATCCGCATTTTCAGCCGTAGACTTCTCACCGTTAGCCCCCTCCCATTTCGGGAACGGGGCTTGAAGGCGTTTTTGTCGCAAGCTCTACAGAGAAGGGAGGAATCTCAATGCGTGGACTCATAACTCTTATAGGAAGCGACGCAGATCTTTCCCAATCGATAGCATCTGCGCAACGGTTGATTGCTCCACCACCGAGCTACCCATTCATTCTTGCAGCTAGGGCACAAAAGGTTCCTCTGCTAGTTGTCACTAGCTCTAGTAGAGGCGCAGAGGATTTAGCGAGTGAGCTACGCGAGCTTCACTCCACAGTATTTGAATTCCCTGCATGGGAAACCCTTCCTCATGAAAAGTTAAGTCCAAGAAGTGACACAGTTGCACAGAGAGTTTCAACTCTGCGCTCGTTAACCTCAGCAACGTATAAGGATCATCCAATCGTTGTCGCGCCAATCCGAGCTCTGATACATAAGTTCATCGCGGATTTAGGTAAAGGTGCTGAGATTGAACTTGAGATTGGTAAAGAGATTGATTTAACAAAGTTAGTTGAAAAACTAAGTGAGTTGGCTTTTGTACGCACAGACTTGGTAGAAAAGCGAGGAGAGTTTGCAGTTCGAGGAGGAATAGTCGACCTTTTCCTCCCACTATCAGCGCACCCAATTCGCATTGATTTCTTTGGGGATGAGATAGAGGAGATGCGTTACTTCGATATTTCAAATCAACGCACAACCGATCCAGTTATCGGAGCTGTAACGGTTTTGCCATGTCGTGAGCTCTTGTTAAGCAAGGATGTAATGGCCCGGGCAAAGCAGCTTAAGGTTAAGTACCCAAGTGCGATAGAGATTCTTGATCGAATTGAGCAAGGAATAGTTACCGAAGGTATGGAGTCACTGATTCCAATTTTGATCGATCAAACTCAAACAATAATCTCCCGTCTTCCAAAGACCACAGAAATCTTTTTCCTTGATGAAGAACGCATTCGATCGAGGGCTGCAGATTTACTGGCAACAAATCAGGAGTTTATGGAGGCGGCTTGGTCGAGTGCCGCTTTTGGTGGTGGCGCTCCAATAAGTATTGAGGAGACGACTTACTTAACATGGGAGGAGGTCGCTGATGAGATTGCAAATCACAAGATGGTTAGGCGCGCTCTCAATAGCTTTGGAAGTGATTTAGATGAAGCAGCTGAGTTTCTAGATTTTGCTGCCATTGATCCATTACGCGGAGATGCCGAGCGAGCTGTTGAAGAGTTAGGCGCAGCGTTGACTCAAAACAAAAGGGTTGTCTTTGCCGCAACAGGTGCCGGTATGGCAGAGAGATACTCCGGTGTCTTTCGAAACGCAGATCTACCTGTTTTGCTTGTACCGGAACTTCTTGCAGCTCCAACTTCTTCTTCGATTCATTTAACTAGAAGCTCTATAGCGCATGGCTTTCAATCAGAGTCCTTAGCTCTCTACTTTATGACAGAGCGCGACTTGTCTGGAAGCAAGGGCTCTGCAAAAGATAGCGTGCGGATGCCTACAAAACGCAAGCAAGCTATCGATCCTCTTGAGTTAAAAACAGGGGATTACGTTGTTCATGAGCAACACGGTATCGGCCGTTATATTGAGCTGATTTCACGAACAACAAATAGCGTTACACGGGAGTACTTAGTAATTGAGTACGCATCTGCAAAACGAGGCCAACCGGGCGATCGAATATTTGTTCCTACCGACACTTTGGAGCAGGTAAGTAAGTATGTTGGCGGAGAGGCACCAACGGTTCATCGCATTGGAAGTGGCGAATGGCAGAAAGCTAAGGGTCGTGCACGTAAAGCTGTTAAAGCTATTGCAGGCGAGCTCATTCGACTTTATGCAGCGCGCACTAGCTCACCTGGTTTTGCGTTCTCTCCAGATACTCCATGGCAGCGCGAATTAGAGGATGCATTTTCCTACATTGAAACCCCAGATCAGCTATCAACTATCGAAGAGGTAAAGCGCGATATGGAGCGCCCTTATCCGATGGATCGAATTATCTGCGGTGATGTTGGATATGGAAAGACAGAGATTGCGATACGTGCAGCGTTTAAAGCGGTGCAGGATGGAAAACAGGTTGCTGTATTAGTTCCCACAACCTTGTTAGTACAACAGCATTCAAAGACCTTTGCAGAGCGTTACTCAGGATTTCCGATAAAGGTTGCAGGTATCTCTCGCTTTAATACCGCAAAAGAAAGCAGAGAGACTCTCACCGAACTTGCAGATGGCGGAGTCGATGTGATTGTTGGGACTCACCGTTTACTTTCAGCTGATGTGAAGTTCAAAGATTTAGGGCTAGTAATAGTCGATGAGGAACAGCGCTTTGGAGTCGAACAGAAAGAGTCTCTGAAGAAGATGCGAACAACCGTTGATGTATTAGCTATGTCAGCGACACCAATTCCACGTACTCTCGAAATGGCCGTGACAGGTATCCGAGAAATGTCCACGATAACAACACCTCCGGAGGAGAGGCATCCAATCCTTACCTACGTTGGTCAAAGCGATGATGCACAGATCAAAGCAGCAATTCACCGAGAGCTACTTCGCGATGGCCAGATCTTCTACATTCACAACCGCGTTGAATCAATTGATCGAACAGCTTCAAAGTTGCAGGAGTTAGTCCCTGAAGCTCGCATTCGTATTGCACACGGACAGATGTCTGAGAACGCTTTAGAGGATGTAATCCTGGCGTTCTGGAATAGGGATTTTGACATACTTGTTTGCACAACAATTGTTGAAAGCGGACTAGATATCGCCAACGCAAATACTTTAATTGTTGAACATGCGCAAAACTTTGGACTCTCACAACTACATCAACTTCGAGGGCGGGTAGGCAGAGGTCGTGAACGCGCTTATGCATACTTTCTCTATCCAGCAGATCAACCACTCTCTGAGGTTGCACTTGATCGACTTAAAACAATCGCAACAAACACAGATCTCGGTTCAGGAATGCGCGTAGCGTTAAAGGATTTAGAGATTCGAGGAGCTGGGAATCTACTCGGTGGAGAGCAGTCGGGGCATATCGCCGATGTTGGCTTTGATCTGTACATGCGCATGGTTGGTGAAGCGGTAAATGATTACAAGACTGGCTTCATCGATAAAGAGGAGGAGAAGCGCGAGTGCAAGGTTGAGCTCCCAATCAACGCCCACCTTTCAGAGGTTTATGTACCTGGAGAAAGGTTGCGTTTAGATCTCTATCGCCGACTTGCCGATGTGTCATCTGCCTCTGATGTGCAATTAATCAAAGAGGAGTTGCTGGATCGATTTGGTGAACTACCTCTGGAGGCGCAGGCACTTCTAGATGTCGCTCAACTGCGTGCACTCGCAAAGTCTTTTAGCATCGCCGAGGTTGTTTCGACAGGTAAGTTCTTACGCCTATCACCCCTTTATCTTCCAGAGTCTCGTCAGCTCAAGTTAGCTCGGATGTATCCAGGATCTCTCTATAAATCTGCAACCAATACTGTGATGGTCGCAATTCCAAGAAGCGCCGCATGGAGCCCGTCACAACCTGCCCCTGAGATAGGGGATACTTCTCTTCTGGCTTGGACCACTCAAGTCCTAACTGAGTTAGCTTAAGAAAGCGAGCACTTTGTGAAAAAGATTCTGACCGTTATGGCGATTGCATCAGCGCTACTCCTCACAGGATGTTCTCAAGCTGAAAACGCTGCGACCCTCGGTGATGTCAAGATTACAAAGTCTGAACTTCAATCAACTATTGACTCAATCTTGGCAGAGCGCAAGAAGGTAGATATCTCACAGATGCAGCTCGAAACAGGGGATGAGTTAAACCGCGGGCAGTTGCGTTTTAAGATTCTTATGACTGTATTCACAGAGATTGCCAAAGAGTTAAAGATTGAAGTCACTCCAGCGATGATTACGCAAAAGCGCGCTGAACTAGTTCAATCACTCGGAGGAGAAGCACAGCTTCCCCAAAATTTAGTTAATGCCGCTATCGCACCGGAGGATCTTGAGACCTATCTCCGCGCAATCATCATCAACGCCGAAATCGGACAAGCACTTCTTAACTCAGGTGTTGCTTCAACAGAGGTCGATGCAAAGATTGCTCAACTACTGAGTGCGAAAGCAACTGAGTTGAAGGTTGATGTAAATCCGCGTTACGGTAAATGGGATCCAGCAGCAGGAGACATTGTGGCAAGCAATCCTGCTGGCGATGCTGTAACTCCAGCCGAGTAGTTCACTGTTTATGAGCAAGTCAGAGCTCCTGCGCCTTGTTGAGGTAATGGACAAGCTTCGCTCACCTGGCGGTTGTCCATGGGATGCCGAACAGACTCATGAGTCGCTCCTTAAGTATCTTCTTGAAGAGTCGTATGAGTTTGCAGATGTTGTAGATAGTAAAGACCGTGAAGGTATGCGCGAAGAGCTCGGCGATGTCCTACTGCAGGTTTACTTTCATTCACGGATCGCACAGGATCATCCGACCGATCCTTTCTCTATTGAGGATGTCGCGCGTGCAATCGCAGATAAGTTAATTCATCGCCACCCTCACGTTTTTGAAGGCTTAGAGGTCTCAGGGATGGAAGAGGTAATAGATAACTGGGAAGCGATTAAAGCTAAAGAAAAAGGTCGCACATCTGCCGTTGATGGAGTTGCGCTTGCACAACCTGCGTTGCCCTTACTTTCTAAACTTCTTTACCGTGCACAAAAGTATGGAGTTGAGATTGCTATCGATCAATTCGAAAGTGACCAACCAGCGACAGAGGAGAGTGTTGGAAAGGCTCTTGCAGCTGTCGTTGCCTGGGCACACGCCAATGGCATTGACCCAGAAAACGCTTTACGGCAGCAAGCCCGCGCAGTTACAGCGCAGATTCAGGCTTCAGAGACACGGTAGACTTGCACCATAACGTTTCAGCGTTGAGCGTTTTGACTTGTACTTAGATATCAAGGAGATATATCAATGGCAATTATCGAAGCTCTCGGCGCTCGTGAAATCTTAGACTCCCGTGGAAATCCAACGGTTGAGGTTGAGATCCAACTTGAAGATGGAACACAGGCGCGTGCTGCTGTACCAAGTGGTGCATCAACGGGAGCTTTTGAAGCTGCAGAGCTTCGCGATGGAGGCAAGCGCTACCTTGGGAAAGGCGTTGAAAAAGCTGTTGCATTTGTCAATGATGTAATCGCTCCAGAGGTAATCGGTTTTGATGCACAGGATCAACGCTTAGTTGACTCCGCAATGATCGAACTTGATGGAACACCAAACAAATCAAAGCTCGGCGCCAACGCAATTCTCGGTGTCTCACTCGCAGTTGCTAAGGCCTCAGCTGAGTCAGCCGATCTTTCACTCTTCCGCTACTTAGGTGGACCAAATGCACATGTGCTACCAGTACCGATGATGAATATTCTTAACGGTGGAGCGCACGCAGATACAAATGTTGATATCCAGGAGTTTATGGTTGCCCCAATCGGTGCACCAACTTTCCGCGAATCACTTCGTTGGGGAGCAGAGATTTATCACTCACTAAAGTCAGTGCTCAAGAAGCGCGGACTTGCTACAAGCGTTGGCGATGAAGGTGGATTTGCTCCAAACCTTGAGAGCAACCGCGCCGCTCTGGATCTGATTCTTGAAGCTATTGAGGCCGCTGGATTTAAACCAGGCAAGGATGTTGCACTTGCAATGGATGTTGCTGCAACTGAGTTCCATGACAACGGTAAGTACAAGTTTGAAGGATCTATTCGTACATCAGATGAGATGATCGCTTACTACGCAGAGCTAGTCAGTGCTTACCCACTCGTCTCTATCGAGGATCCACTCAATGAAGAGGACTGGGCTGGATGGACAGCCATGACAGCATCTCTTGGTTCAAAGGTACAAATCGTTGGAGATGACTTATTCGTCACTAACCCGGTTCGACTTGCAAAGGGAATCGCTGGAAACACAGCTAACGCACTTCTTGTTAAGGTCAACCAAATCGGAACCCTCACAGAGACGCTAGATGCAGTAGATCTTGCGCACCGTGCCAACTACCGCAGCATGCTTAGCCACCGCTCCGGTGAGACAGAGGATGTAACAATCGCTGATCTAGCGGTTGCAACTAACTGTGGTCAGATTAAGACAGGTGCTCCTGCAAGAAGCGAGCGAGTAGCAAAGTACAACCAACTACTTCGTATTGAAGAAGAGTTAGCTGACGGCGCCGTGTATGCAGGTCGTCAGGCTTTCCCACGCTTTAAGGGATAAGTAATGAAACGACGACGTTCCTCCTACAAAAGTGCTCGTAGGCCAAATCGTCGTCGCTCATCTTCTCGTCGCGGTTCAGGCCGCTCGCTCATCCTTGTGATTATTCTCTTTGGAATCACACTGGCTATCGCACCTCCCATCAAACACTTCTTCACACAACGCGCTCAGATAAATGCGTTACGGGCTCAGGTCTCATCCGATCAAGCCGAACTCTTGGAAGCTAAGAGAGAGCTAGAGCGATGGAAGGATCCGAACTACATAAAGTCACAGGCTCGTGAACGTCTTCACTTTGTACTTCCAGGCGAGCGTCAGTACATCGTCACAGGTGTTGAAGGCGAAGACTCCACGGCTTCAACAACAAAGGTCGCAGATCAACTTCCCGCTGATCAACCGTGGTACTCCAAGCTCATTGCCTCAATTACAGAGGCAGGAACTTCGCCAAATGCCGGATAAAAAAGCTTCGCAAAAAGATCTCGATTGCATCGAGGGACAGCTCGGGCGTACACCACGTGATGTGCATGCGATTGCATACCGATGTCCATGCGGCAACCCTGCGGTTGTCGAGACTCCACCACGCTTAAGTGATGGAACACCCTTTCCAACTTTTTACTACGCAACCTGCAATCGATTAACCGCTGCTATCTCAACCCTAGAAACCACTGGTCTTATGGAGGAGATGAATAAGAGGCTTGCAACGGATGCGGAGTTAGCAGGTGCATATGCAGCTGCACATGATGATTACCTCGCAGCACGAGCAGCGCTCAGAATTGATGTTCCCGAAGTCGAAGGTGTTTCTGCAGGAGGTATGCCCAACCGAGTGAAGTGTCTTCACTCTCTGATAGCGCACTCGCTCTCTGCAGGTCCTGGAGTAAATCCACTAGGAGATGAAGCCCTTTCAAAACTTCCAGAGTGGTGGAAAAACGAACCATGCGAGTAGCAGCGATTGATTGCGGAACAAACTCACTGCGACTTCTTATCGCAGATATTCAGGGTGATTCATTTCGAGAAGTAGTGCGTCTTATGGAGGTTGTTCGACTGGGTCAAGGCGTCGATAAAACCGGTGAGTTTCATCCAGATGCGATAGCCCGCACACTCGCTGGTGTCGATAAGTTCGCTGCAGAGATAGCTAAACGTGGCGTTGAGAAGATTCGCTTTTGTGCAACTAGTGCCACAAGAGATGCAAGCAACCGAGATCTTTTCATTGAAGGCGTCTTTGAACGCTTAGGGGTTCGCCCTGAAGTCATCTCAGGAGAAGAAGAGGCCGCACTCTCCTTTGCAGGAGCGACAAAGGATCTTTCCCCTTCAGATGCTCCTTTTCTTGTCGTTGATATCGGCGGCGGTTCTACTGAGTTTGTTATTGGCACAGATCACGTGGAATATGCAAAGAGTGTGAATATCGGTTGTGTACGAATGACAGAGCGTCATTTCACCGGTGGAGAACCAGAGCCTGGTGAGATTGCTGCTGCAACATTGGATATCGATGAAGCTATTGCTCAAGCTGCGAAGGTTGTTCCGATCAAGAGCGCTAAAACACTCATTGCAGTAGCTGGCACAGCAACCACAGTTGCAGCTGCGGCTCTTGAGCTTGCAGAGTATGACCGTTATGAAATTCATCTTTCACGAATCTCTGCGGAGAAGGTTCATGCAGCCTCCAAGATGTTCTTTAAGTTAAACCGTGAAGATCGAACAGCACTTGGCTATATGCACCCCGGTCGAGTAGATGTGATTCCTGCCGGAGCACTCGTTCTCGCACGCATCATGATGGCAACTGGTGCAACTGAGTTTGTGGCCTCAGAGTCAGATATTCTCGACGGCATGGCTTGGTCGCTTGCTTAAGGGAAAGCTCGATGGATTAACCATAAGTTTTTGGAAGTAGACTCTGGCGTTGATTGATTCGCCCTCGTAGCCCAATGGCAGAGGCAGAGGACTTAAAATCCTCCAAGTGTGGGTTCGACCCCCACCGAGGGCACCACGCATCAAGCTTTAGAAATCCCGGTGAATGGTGCGCAGGAGCAACATCTAAGGTGACCGCGGAGCAAATCTCTGCAATTCTTTATCCATAGTTCACAAGAGGCCTATCTCTTGGGAAGACTTCCATGAAAGGGAGACAATGCAAAGCTCAAACCCAGTTCTAACCCGTGGTCGCGGATTCGCGGCAATGAACGGAACTCAGTCTGATCCACTTGAAGCGGCTTATTCAGCACCTTCAGCATCTGCAGTATCAACCGGCAGAATGACAATTGAAGATGTTGTGATGCGCACTGCAACGCTGTTCGTAGTGCTTGTAGCTGTAGGAAGCGTTGCTTGGGGAATGAACCTAGGTGGCGGAGCACTTCTCATTGGATTTGGTGGAGGATTTGTCCTCGCATTAGTTAACTCATTTAAGAGGGTAGTAAGTCCTCCTCTTGTTGTGGCTTACGCAGCCTTTCAAGGTTTAGCGCTCGGATCAATTAGCCGCGTATTTAACGACGTCTATCCAGGAATCGTTAGCCAAGCAATCATCGGAACACTATGTGCATTTGGTGGAATCCTCGTTGCTTACCGCAGCGGAAAGATTCGCGTTACACCTAAGTTCACTCGCATTATGTTCGGTGCGCTCATCGGCTATATGGCTTTTGGACTTGTCACATTGTTTACAGGTTTCCCAGGTGGAAGTACTGGAACATTGATCGCTGTTGCAGGTGTTGCTCTAGCAACCTTCTTCTTGGTTCTTGATTTTGATCAGATTGAGAAGACCATTGCAATGGGCGCTCCACGTGAAGAGTCATGGCGTATGGCCTTTGGCTTGATGGTAACTATCGTATGGCTCTATCTAGAGGTTCTACGTCTGTTATCAATACTTCGTAGCAACGACTAAAACCTTAAGTAAATTACCCGAGATGAGATTTTCTTGTCTCGGGTAATTTTATTGCCAAAATTAGACCCCACATAAAAACTATTGTTGAAAAAGTAAATGAGCTTCGATATCCGTAATGATCAGCGATAAAGCCCACAATT
>Ga0209768_10002688_pt1 | contig 10911 bp, 11 predicted proteins | sample LauGreSBDMM110SD_3_FD_187564 | JGI IMG/M metagenome (GOLD analysis project Ga0209768, IMG submission 187564) | Freshwater lake microbial communities from Lake Michigan, USA - Sp13.BD.MM110.SD (SPAdes) (version 2) | ecosystem: Environmental > Aquatic > Freshwater > Lake | place: Lake Michigan... | reverse complement strand
AAGAGATGGTGTTCCTCCTCCGAAGAAGATGGTTGGGACAGCCTCTCTTGGCGCGCTCTCTAACTCCTTAAGAACAGCATCGATGTAATCACCCGAAACGATCTCAAGGGTTGCGCCATCTTGTAGCTCTGAAGGTGTGTAGGTATTAAAGTCACAGTATCCGCATCGCTTGATGCAGTACGGAATGTGCACATAAAATGACAGGGTCATATACGTATTGTATGTGAACTTTTGTAAAGACAATAACTGCAATGACTTTAGTTTCTACTTTGAGCATAAATGAACCATCTATTGCTTTGAAAGGAAACAAAATGCTTGTAAGAGAATACTTTGAACTGGAGATTGCCAATAAACCCTATAAGTATCAAACGAAATTGAATATGGTCAGATGTCTCAAGAAATTGGAACTATGGGAAATGGACCATCAGAACATAACTCCTGCAATTTGCTGGGAGCGCATTGATGGGATCATTAATCAAAATGTAAAAAGGGTCTATGCAGGATATGTTAGAAATATCTTCAATTATGGCAGAAACCAAATTCCAGTTGTAATTGGGCAATCAAAAGTGTATGACTTACCCACTCAGGAAGAACTACACAAGGTAATTGAAAGTAGTAAATACCGCCTACAACTATTTCTCTGCATGTATGCAGGTCTCAGAATTGGCGAAGCCTGTGCTGTTGTACCTCAACAGATCAAGAAAGAGGGTGCAAACTATTTTCTTAATGTTGATCGTGCTTTTTCTCAAGATGGTAAATCCTTTGGAAGTCCTAAAACCTTAGGGAGGGTCATGGTTCCTGAATGGCTAGCAATGGAAATTCTTGAAATAAAGGAAGAGCAGTACTGGAGAAAAGGTACGCCAACTAAACTAATTACAACTGCATGTATGTCGCTTGGCACAAAAAATAGAAAGAGGATCATCCGAGTTAATCCTCATATGCTAAGACACTGGTTTGCTACTGACATGGCACGAAGAAATGTCCCACCTAATGTGATGATGAAACAAATGCGTCACAAGAATGTGCAAACCACTATGGCAATCTATTCTCAGGTTAACAATGCTGACCTGATTTCTTCTTTACCTACAAGGTGTGAGAGAGAAGAGACTACTGCTAATGTTGTAAATCTGTTTCAATAATGCTTATGGGGCTATGGAATCTATTTCTGTAGCCCCTTAACCGCCTGAGCAACTATCTTTTCCATTTTGACTAATGATATTGAGTCCGCAGCGACCGTCTCTGAATGCCCAGAGGTTTCTTTCATCAAATCCAAAGTCATATAAACAGGTAACTTCAAATCCTTACGAATATGCTTGAGCACCAACTGTTCACAAGCATAGGCTTGAGCACCAGTTTGAAAATTCCATCGCTTGTGAACTTGCCACCCGAATTTAATAAACTTAGTTATTCTGTCATTTTTCTTTGATGCAGCAGAATTACCAACTCCAACTTTGTGTGCTCCAAATCCCTCATGCGTGATCAAATACAAGTACGCTGGTTTATTGAAATCTAAACCTTTGGAAGCACAATACAAACAACCACCATTTTTTTGCTTGATGTTTCCAAGTGTTGGATACACAGTGTTTCCACACTTCAAACATTCACATTTCCACTTTCTAGCATCACCAATATATGGTTCTAATGGTTTCAATTGTGACTTCAGCATTATTGCTATCGCATCACTCTCAGGAGTCCTGTTCTTTTCCGCCGTAACTAGATATCCACACTGAATGCAACCGTTTTGACCGTCTTGTACTTTTGAAAAACTTGGCTGAACGATACGACCGCAACGCAAACATTCACATTTCCATTTTGACTTTGAAGATTTAAAGGGCTCTAAGGGTTTTAATTTGGCTCTCTTCATAACTTTGAGTGCATGTTCAGCACTTACAGGAGCATTGGGGGCACAGTATCTACAACCGCTGTCTTGAAACTTCATTGACGCAATTGTTGGTGATGAAATTTTTTTACATCTTGTACATTTAATCTTCCATTTTGTATGAGCGTTTACATATGGTTCAAGGGGCTCAAATCCTGTTTTAGCAAGAACGGAAAGCGCATCCTTTTCGGATAGACGATTCTTATCACCTGAACTTTCGTAACCACACTTAGTGCAACCACGCTTTCCTTGTGTTGCGCCAGCATATGTCGGAAAAACGATTGTGCCGCATCGCAAACACTTGCATTTCCACTTCTTATCGCTCAAGACATACGGTTCCAATGGTTCAAGATCAAGTGATTGCATCGTTTTGAATGCTTTTTCCTGCGAGACTCTACTTTTCATGCCACCTATTTTGAGACCACAATTGGGGCAGCCATGCACCTTATTGATGTATTCAAATTTTATATTAAAGATACTTTTGCACTTCAAACATTTACACTTCAGAGCAGTTGAACTATTTACATATTTTTCAAGGGCGACCAATCCTTTTTCTTTTAAGCGTAGATCTACCTCATCCTGCGACAGTCGGCTATTCAGAATGCGTTTGATTACTCCACATTTTTTGCAACCACCACGACCACTTTGAATCATGTTGTATTTCGGATAAACAACTTCGCCACAAGCAATATGCAGACATTTCCATTTAATCAATGCACCTGGATATGGCTCTAATGGTCTCAGGCCAGCCTTCAACATGACCTCTTCAGCATCTTTAGGATCTAACCTCTTAGCCATACCTTCAGAATACTAAAGGCATCTGACATAAGAAAGGATGCTCAAATCAACCATTACCCTCTCATTTTGGCAGTTATTCACACCATAGATGTTTAATTAAATCAGTAAGCACTATTTCTGAAAGTATTTTGAAAGGGTACGATCTAGGAGATTAACAATTTTTTTCTAAAATATTAGAGCGGACACAAAAGTGTAAAATAAACCCCTGATAATAGATGTATGAATACTGAAACAGAATTAGAAATACCCAATTGGCCAGGTTATGACTACCCCTTGACTTGCAGAATAATCAAATCCACAGATGCACCTTTGTTGTATCCCGTCATGAAAAAAAGTGCAAAACATCTTCGTGGATATGTCAATTGGGCAAAGTACTCCCCTAGTTGGGATATAGATGATGTTCAAAAATTTGTTAGAGACCATGTAGAAAGTGAATGGCCAAGATTTCATCTAATCTTCACAATTGGATACGAGATAGTTGCATTTGGATCCCTGGCTCCCGTCAATCGTGATAGGTCCGTCCAGATTGCCTTGTGGACTAGTGTTGATCACACGAAAAGAGGAATAGGTGCCTGGGTAGTTCAAGTTCTTGAATGGTACGCCTTCTATGTTTTTGGATACGACACTGTCTATTACCAGTTTGATTCAAGCAACAAAAAAAGTGGATCACTTCCAAAACAACTTGGATACACCTTTTCCCACACTTTCAATGATGAGATTCACGCCTCAAAAGAAACGGGATTTTGGTTCAGTTTCAAGAAACAGAAACCTGACGATATACCCCCAGGAGCAATTGATACAGGCACACTTAGTAATTGGGATGGCATAACTTTCCCATGGAAGAGTTTAATATAATCGGTATATAAGTTACATTAAGGTTAATTTAAAAAGATTAATCTTTATTTAATTAGAAACATAAATATTTATCTAGTAAAAAATAACTCTTAATTTCAAACAAGGTAAACCAGATCCTCTGGCTTTAAATTTGAAATCATTTCTCTATCTATTGTTGTCAAGAAAGAGGATCTTTCCTGATGAGATATAAGAAAACCTTTTGATATCAAATCTCTACTTTTTTCACTGCTCACGCCTGCTGGATGCTGTAGAAGCCCACCCCAGTACGCCTGCCCACAATGTGGGGCTTTTTTACTTCGTTACCCTGAGAAAGCGTTGTCTCATCAAAAAACTCGTCTTATCTACCAACAGAGCATGCAGGTAGCAATTGGGTAACTGTTAATGATTGGCTCTGGCTGTATGTGCCACTTTGAGCCTGTTTGAAAGAGGCAACATAGGCTCTAAAGCCTTTACTTTACATTGCTTTTCAACTTCTTACCTTATAAGTATACCACAATCAGTTGAGAGTATTTTTCTCTAACTACATGTAATAGTTTTAGTACTCATATATGGATTTGTATTCCATATAATTTACAATGACTTTAACATCAGCAATAAAACATTCTTTTATCTTCTTTTTATTTGGGGAAAACAAACGATCAGCACCTTGGCAATATTCACTATAAGTATATTTTTGTCTAGTTCCATATGACGCAAAATTGGCTGTAGTTAATTTTTCTAATTCTTTTATTCGTAATTTTTGAGTGTTAGTAAAACACTTAGGATTGTTATATGACACTTTCCAGATAGTAGGCACTGGATTCAATTTGGTGAGAAAATCAATATTTCTTACTGCCTCAGCCGTTAATACAAAAAATTTTGTATCATAACCTTCTATATTATTTGTGTGGTACTGCCCCAGCACTTTATTGAGATACTTTGACATCTTTGTTTCCAAGGTAGTGATCTCAGTCTTAACCTTTTCACATTTGCTTAACCCAAAAATAGCGTTTGCTGGAACTGTACTGCTGAGAGAAAACAGCATTAGCAAAACAAGGGTTGCACTTAATCTCTTCATATGAAAATTATCCCACCCACCACTGACAAACTGGGGGCTGAAAAGGTCAGACTTGCCCCATTATTGGAAGGATGTCACCTAGCACTGACAAATTTGAGAGGGCGAATAAGGCTAACTTGCTAAATCTACGTACTCGTCTTGGTCTAGCAAACACCTGAGGAGGCCAAACAAGGGTTCAGAAGGCTCTGAAAAAGGTGGATCTAGCCCTCTACGAGGGGAATTTGCGACTTTTATGGGGGTAGTTCCATATCTATGAATCTAATTGGGACCTGTTCGCACTTTAGTGCCCAATCTGTTTCCTTCTTCAGGGACGAGCCCTAGGCTTCTAAACATGATCGGTAGCATTTTTTGGCTTAGAGAAAGATCAACTTAGTCAAATCTATTGCTTAAACCTTTTGAGGAGAGGAATAAAAATGGGATTCTTTAAAAGCAAGGAACAAAAAGAAGTTGAGATTGCTCTTGTCTACTTAAATCAATTCTTGATTGATCAATACAAAGATTGGACGAAAAGATTACAGTTAATGATCGGTGCAAAGGCCACATCAGAGAATGCTTTTGAGAAAGTTGAACCATTTGTGCAACAGGTTTGGGTTGAAACTTACAAATACTCTATACAATTAATGATTGAATCTGGGAAAGCATATGAGTTTATACAGAATAAAACTCCTTTAATTTCTGTTGTACTTCCGCTTGATGAATACAAGAAAGCAACAAGAGATCAAGCAAGAAGAATTGGTGAATCAGTAGGTTCCGTGATCAGAGAACTCTGCGATATAAAGCCTGAATGGGAGGATAGTTTGATGAAACATTTGGATGAGCCACTTGTTTCAGAACTTAAGGCTAAAGCAAAAGAAAGCCTTTCAGATTATCTTAAAGCAAATAGTGATTACTACTCATAAACTAAATATTGTTCTCAGGCGTTGGTTCAACTCAGCACCGCCGATAGAAGTTTTTGGGTAGATCGTGAAACTGCCTGCGCCATTTTGAAATAAGAATTCAAAGCGATATTTTGGGAATCCGCGACTTCCGTAAGGATATTGCCCCCAATTTGAAGAGGGGGAAACATTCTTAAACTCAACTCCTCGTGCGCCCCACTTGTTTACCAGCCAGATAGATTCACGATCTAGAGCACACCAACCATCCCAATCAAGAGAAACGGAAGACTGGCAAGGGGTATGGAATTCAGGACTAATCACTTGCCCTGTGTACTCTTGAACAAATTTCATGATTCGTTTATCTACGGCTTTATCAAATAAACCCAATTGGTTACCTCCCAGACTTGATTTATCATGGGCTTTCCCATTAGTGATCCGTAGAGCCAGGTGCAGCCTTTTCACATGCATCAATTACAAATTGACGTAAACCCAATCTTTCACCATCGTCTAATTCTTCCAGGAACGAGCCAGTGTCATAGAGTCTCATTGCACTTAGAACCTCTTTATCTATATCAACTAAATCTTCTTCAGACTTTATGTTTTCCGCAAGCCAGGCTGCTCCATCTACTCCAGATTCATCGTATGGAAGAAATGGATCGGTTGCCTTTGACCATGTATAACAAACACTTTCGGTAGAAGGTGGGCTCGTGAAGAAATTCCAGACAAAAAACAATCCAAAAGCAATCAAACCGTAACGAACTAATGTAGATAATTTCCCCATTAAGCAACCTGACTTAAAACTAAACTCCTTGACGAGTTACTGGAATAATCATTTTTCACAGGCTATTCCATCTTTATCTCTGTCTGATTTTTTGTTTGCGTTATACAAGGCTTTGTCATACCTAGGCTCTTTCTTCGTAGCACCACCAGCATTAATTGCTCCAGGGAGTGCTACTCCACCAGGGTAGACCTTGTTTAATTCTGTGCAGTTCTTAAATGCCTTTGCAGCGGCATTTGCAGGCATTGACATTGGAGATCCAACAAAAGCAAAAGCAATCAGGACTATAAGAGTTTTCTTAGTCATGTCTCCAATCATACCTTGAAACATGTTCTATGCATAGGGATTAGATGCATCTGCCAAACCTTTATATCCAGTATTTAAGGTCCAATGTGAAAGGAACTGCGTGCTTCTTCAAATTTTGAGTAAAAATCATTTATTTCAATTCCTGTCGCTTTTTTAAATCCAGCCGAAAAATTTCCTTCGGAATTTGTATACTTAAAAATATTTAAAAGACTCTCAAACCCAACTGAGGCAATAATATATTCAGTAGCAGCCTGTCCAATTCCGTATGGATCTAATGTAGGATTTGCTAGGTAATCATGTTCTGAGAGTGGCGCTGAATAATCTTTTGTATAATTTAATTCTACTTGAATGCGACGTCCTTGTTGGTAAGAATAAAATCCCATTTTTTCAACCATGTAGTACCCAAAATAATTTGCGCTTCCTTCAATTAACCATCTTGGAATTCTTTTGGACGATAAATCAGTCATGGGACCTCCATGAACTGTAAACTGAGGACCAGTAAGAAAATATTGAATAGTATGAAAAAACTCATGTGCTGGTGCTGAGCGATAAAGTACTGTCCAATATGTTTGTGATGGATTTTTTGTAATTAATAGTATGAGGTTTTTGTCCACACAAAGAACATCAAGTTTTCCATCACTGCAAGGATAAGGTCCACCTGGAGAGCCCATCCAAAGATTCATACTACTTAAAGTTGACTTAGACCATTCATGGCTTGTCCCTGCAAACACTTTAATTTCTTTATTCTCAAGACTTTTGAAGGCTCCATTTGAATAATCAAGCATTTTAGCAATCCAAATACGATCAGATTCTGGAAGTTCTTTATCAATAAATATTTCGTATTTGCTGTCTGGAACTACTTTTCCAAAATAGTTATTTGTAGAATCAAGTGCTGTTCGTATCATAAGTTCTGTTTCAAACTGCGTAGCCCATGGCCTGAAGATAATTTTCTGTGGTGTTGGTGTTGGCATCTTTATGGCAACGCCTTTATTCCAGGTTAACTTCTTGCCTGATTTGGTACAGGTGTACTTAAAGCCCGAAACAGTCTTTATCTCTCCCATAGTTTTGCAAGTGGCACCTGCTTTGACAGCAGCAAAGGCTGGTACTGAAAGAGATGGGCCAATAAATGCCAGGGTAATCAACAGTGCAAGGGACTTCTTCATGTTAGAAATCTTACTTTTAGACATAGTCCAAGCAAAGGGGTTAGATGGGTCAGAGTTACCCTCCATTGAGCGTAACTACACACTACTGCTATTGATTTGTCACCCTCATGTGTTAAGTTCTTTCTGCAAGAAGTTGTGGGTATTGTCTTCAAAATCCGAAGGTAGTACCTGCAGTTAGAAAACTAAATATTGTAAGTATTGTTTTACAAGTATCCGTCTGGCGTATAAGTGTTGAAATCACAGCGTACTTAACATAGGGTTAGAACTATGAAAATTGTGAATTGTGAATGTGCGGTTCCAGAAAATAAAGACTGGACACTAACTGAGATTGAGTCCATTGGGTCGTACCTTGGATGGTGCAAGAATTGCAAGCACCCAATAGAAGAAGAAAAAGCCAAGAGCCTGTATTCCATTTCTGAGGAACGCTTAAGGCTACCAAAGAGTGCGGCATCACTAATTCCTGATAGCGAAACAGTGAAATTTTCTGTCAGAGCATCATTCAAAGGTAAGCCGAAGGATAAATCTGGTTATGCCGTGATCACAAACAAGAATATTTACCTTATTGGTAGTGTCACTAAAGTCTTTGGCAAGGCTGATCCCATGACAAAAGAAAGCATACAGTTTTCACAAATCACTGGGTTAGAACAAACTCTTGAGAATTATCTCACTATCAAGTCACACCACATCAAGATAACTCGTGCAAACAACAACGATGCAATTTATGGCTTGTCGTATGAAAGCGCCTTGGCATTTATTGATGTGGCAAATTCTCAAATGCAAAATCAAGGGAGTGGGAATGCTGTCGTCCAGTCAGATCCAATTGAACAGTTAACCAAACTCGCATCATTGCTTGAGAAGGGACTTGTAACTCAAGAGGAGTTTGAGAAAAAGAAGAAGGAACTACTTGGCCTGTAATACGTAATGTCATGAAGGGATTGAGACAATGAGCGAAGCCTGGTTTTGGGAAAATGGCGGAATATTCTGGGTAATTGGTATAGCAGTTATGCTTGTAAATATTTACCTGAAGATGAAGTGATGCAATTCGGCTAACCCGCCATATTTGATTTGTCAGACCCCTGTGTTAGGTTTCTATCTGCAAGAAGTTGTGGGTATTGTCATCAAGATCTGAAGGTAGTACCCACAGTTAGAAAACTAAATATTGTAGATATTGTTTTACAACTATCTCTTGGGCGTATAAGTGTTGAAGTCACAGTATCCGCATCGCTTGATGCAGTAAGGGATATGGACATAAAAAGAAAGAGTCATTAGGCCTATCCTAACCTGCAAACTCCGATATCGCTTGGAAAACTTCTTCAGTTCAACAAGTAATGAACTTTGCGTACTATTACTTATGAAGCCGATATTTCGACAGTATCAAAATTACTGGAAGCGACCAGTTTTACTTTAATTCCCTTATAAGTAACTGAGTCACCAAGATACAGCAACGATCCCCAATCTCCTGTCTCAGTCTTTGTCCAGATACGGTTCTTTGGCCAAGGATTTTGGGGCTGCAGATAAACTCCAGATTTTGGAAATAAAACACCATCCTGTTTATCTTCACCTGTATGTTCTCCATTAAAGCTGGTTTGTTTGCTCGTATCGATTACCGCGACCATCACGCCATAGTATGAATCTGGTAAACCAATTGACCAAGGACCCTTTCGATTAGATACAACCGAAATTACTTCACTGTTCGACACCCTGATAAATACAGAATGCAACCCAGATCCAGGACTTTCAAGGGGAAAAAGCGTTAAATTTGTTTTATTCATTCTTGATTTTTCAACGCAGTAATACTGGTCAGGATTAAGCCAATCCAAGATTCCCTGGTTCCAGGGTTGAAGTACTGGTGTCTTTGTGAAACCACCCCACTCGATTCCCCAATTCGGTGGATTCACTGGGAAGTGCATAGCCAGACCCATATAGTGCAACATTTCGTGAACAGTCCAAATCCATGCTGGACCGTATTCGCGATTAGCTGAAGCCAATGACATCTCAAAGAGAGTTCTAGACACGCCATTTACAACAACGGGAAGATTTACAGCAAATGAGTTTCTAATTTTTGGAGTCTTTTCGGGGTATACGAACAGTACAGCGTCGGCATCTGAAAAATTGAACTCTGATTTAGACAGGTCGACGTATTCCTGAATTAGAGAGCCCGTACTCTTACCCTCCTTGTTGAGGTCTACTCCCTCTCCTACATCGTAATAATCTGAACTCTTTAGCGCGCGATACCATCTATCCTGAGTTTCTATTTTGACAGATAGCTTTCCATTTGAAAAAGTTTCAAACCAGTCCACAATCTTCTTGATGTCATCACCATAAAGTTTTGATGTTGATGTAGTCGCTGGGATATCTGAAAAATCAATAGGGACGACAAGCATCTTTAGCGTCCCCATGTTTTTCAAATCTACTGGTGTTGCCGGATGGGTAATGGCCCACCTAAAGTTTCCGGCTGGAATCCCATTGCGAAGATCTGGCGGTTGGCAGTCACTCATTCTCTGAGGTGATATTGGATTGTTTACAGTTGGCGGTTTATTTCTCATTTCGATAAATTTTGTCGTCCCATCGGCAATTCTTACGCAATACAGCGTACTTCCAGGAATTTTTACCACCCCTTGTGTTGAGGAATTACAGGAAGTACCGGCAACTAATTTTGCTGGTATCAGCGATGGATTAACAGATTGATTGGGCTTCCCTTTAGGAATTGGAACGCCCTTACTCCATACAAGTTTCTTTCCAGATTTAATGCATGTAAAAATCTTTTTGCTATATTCAATCTGCTGTTTCGAAACTTTGCATGTATCCCCGGCAATAATCTCTTGAGCAGAAAAAGCGACTACTGGTACTACGCTGAGGCACAAAGCGACTGCAAGTCCTTTAAAAATTGCCCTTGGGAATCGCATAGCAATAGGGTAACGGGAGGTTAATCTTTTGTAAGTAGTTGACTAGAAGTTACCAGATTCTTCTGCGTCAATCCTGCTTACGTGCGGCTTTGATCTTTTCAATATCTGCATCGGTGGCAAGGGCTGCAACGAAGGCTTCCTGAGGAACCTCAACTCGGCCCACCATCTTCATACGCTTCTTACCCTCCTTCTGCTTTTCAAGGAGTTTGCGCTTACGTGAGATATCTCCACCGTAACACTTAGCCAAAACATCTTTACGGATTGCTCGGATATTTTCGCGGGCGATAATGCGTG
>Ga0209768_10002683_pt1 | contig 10918 bp, 10 predicted proteins | sample LauGreSBDMM110SD_3_FD_187564 | JGI IMG/M metagenome (GOLD analysis project Ga0209768, IMG submission 187564) | Freshwater lake microbial communities from Lake Michigan, USA - Sp13.BD.MM110.SD (SPAdes) (version 2) | ecosystem: Environmental > Aquatic > Freshwater > Lake | place: Lake Michigan... | reverse complement strand
AGCTGCTGGGTCCGATGGGCATCGGCGTGCTGGTGGGGCGCCGGACGCTGCTGGAGGCGATGCCGCCGTATCAGTTCGGCGGCGACATGATCGAGTGGGTGCGCGACACCGACAGCACCTGGAACGTGCTCCCGCACAAGTTTGAGGCCGGCACCCCCAATGCGGCCGACGCCGTGGCCCTGGCGGCCGCTGTACGCTATCTGGACGGCCTGGACATGGCGCAGGTGCGTGCGCACGAGATTGTGCTTCTGGAGGCCGCTGAGGCCCGTGTGCGGGCCCTGCCGGGCGTCACCGTATACGGACCGCCGCCGGCCCAGCGCAGTGGCGTGCTCAGCTTCTCGCTGGCCGACGTGCACCCGCACGACCTAGCCACGATTCTCGATCAGCACGGGGTCTGCATCCGGGCGGGGCATCACTGCGCGCAGCCGCTGATGCGGCGCTTGGGTGTGAGCGCGACGGCGCGGGCCAGCTTCTACGTGTACAGCGATGGCCGTGATGTGGACGCCCTCGTTGGGGCCCTCACGGCGGCGCAGCAGCTGTTCGCGACGGTCGATTGAGCAGCGTGGCGCCGTTCACGGCGAGCATCGCGGCGATGTATCAGGATGGGCTCCTGGCCCACCATCGCGCGCCACGCAACCGGCGGATGATCGACGCGCCCACGGCGATCGGCGCGCGCAAGAATCCGGTGTGCGGCGATGAGATCACCGTGATGGTGTCACTCGACGCCGACGCGGTACGCGACGTGGCGTTTACCGGTCGCAGCTGCTCGATCGCGACGGCATCGGCCTCGATGATGACGGATGCCGTCACCGGGCTTACCGTAGGGGCGGCGCTGGCGGTGGCGGATGCTGTCGATCGCATGTTGCACGCGTCGGGCGCCGTCGCGAGCGCCGAGGCGGTGCTGCCGGAGGCGTTGACGCCGCTGCTGGGCGTGGCGCCGTTCCCTGGCCGTCATGGCTGCGCGATGCTGCCGTGGCAGGCGTTGCGCGAGGCGCTCGCGGCCAAGCGGTAGCGCGACGCATCCCTTCGCACCGAAAGAGTTGACGCCGTACACGCCCGGCGTTCCATTCCCTCGCATGTACGCACTCGCCATCATCCGCTACCGCCGCCCGTTCGACGAGATCGCTCCGCATGTCGAGGAGCACCGGGCCTATCTGAAGGAACTCAAGGCGCAGGGGCTCTTGCTCGCGTCGGGACCGTTCGATCCACGTACCGGTGGCGGGGTCATTTTGCGCATTCCCGACGGCGAGGACATGGGCGCCGCGCTGGATCGCATTCGCGACGGCGATCCCTTCACGCGCTTGGCACTGGCACAGTACGAGATGCTGCCGTGGAATCCGGTGATCGGTACGGAAGGCCTCGACCGGCTCTAGGCTGCGGGGTGTGCTGGCGGACGGTTCGTGCTGCGCGAACTGCTTGACGTTCCGTTGGCTACGCCCTCTCCGACCGCACGACTAGCGCCCGCCGCAAACGCCCAGCACGGCCAGCGCATTCCCGACCTGCCGCTCGCCGGTCGGATCAGACGGCTTGTTGCGCACGCGAAGCGCGCCGGTGGCGTTATCACGCACGATCATGGCCGACGACCCACCGCCATCGAGATTGATCGCGCGCTGGGCGCCGAGTGACTGCAACAGCTCGGCCGTCTGCCGCAGGGTCATGCCCACGCTGTAGCCGGGCTGGCGTCCGTCGATGACGGCCAGCAACAATCGCTGCGATGTGCCGACGCGCGCGATGCCGGCCGCCGTGCGGGGATTGAGCCCCTGAAAGCCGGCGTTGCCCTCTTTGTCGACGTCGGCGCCGACCACACTGTCAATGAGCAGCACACCGCGCCCGCCCACTGTTTCGCGGGGCCAGTAGGGCGTAAGGCGGCGCTGCACCGTGACGGTATCACCGGCCAGCACGCGCGCGCGCTGCGCTGGCGGCACGATCAGCAGCAACGTATCGCCGAACACCAGCGTGTCGCCCGAGCGCGCCGTGCGCGCGATGTATCGGCCCGTGCTGGTATCCTGTCGCACGGGCACGACGGGCTCGAGACGCATGGCGCGGGTGCGCACGAGCGTGTCGAGTGGCACGCCCCAGCGCGCGTCGACCAATCCGGCGCGATTGGCCGCCGGGCGATTCCAGTTCAGGACGTCGACGGTGCCGTGGGCCGAGGTAACGGCACCGGACACCCGGACCGAGTCGATGAACAGGCCGCGCGGCGCGTCATACCCCAGCAGCACGTTCGGGCCCGGGCCGGCAATCACGGTGCCACGCTCAATGTGCGCGTTGGTGGGCACGCCGGGCGGGGCGAACAAGAAGAAATCGGCGTTCACCGCCGCGATGGCGTGCGATGCGGCCGGCAGTCGCGACAGCAGCACACTGGTGGTGTTCCGCCCCACGGCGGTGGGCTCGCCCTTCACGGCCTGCACCGTGGCACACGCGGACATGTTCACGTCGAGCACCCAGGCACGCCACGGGGCTTTCACGTTCACCAGGCGATGCAGGCGTACCGCGCTGGAGAGCACTTCGGTTTCGATGGTGTCGGCGACCGCGGGTGACACCACAAACGGAAAGCGCGGCGCCCGGCTCGGCACGAGCGTGCGGCAGGCCGCGAGGAATGGCACGACGGCGAGCAGCGGCCAGGCGAGGGATCGAATGCGCATCGGTGAAATATGCGTCCCGATCGCCTCGTCTGCGCTGTTATCTTTGGGGGTATGTCACGCGAGTCGACCTGGCTGGCGCGCACGCACGCGCGCCTCGAGCACTGGGCCAACGCGGGATGGTCGAACAGCGTGGTGTTCGGATGGGGCCTGTTGCAGGGTTGCGTCTTTCCGGGCTTTGCCGACGTGTTCTTCCTTCCGCTGGCGCTGGCGCGTCCGGCACGCGCGTACCGCTACGCGCTGGTCGCCACGGCTGGCACGCTGGTCGGCAGCGTCGTGCTGTATGTCGCCGGGGCCCAAGCCTTGAGCTGGCTGGAGGGGCCGGTGTCCCGGTACTTCACCCTCACGCCGGCCATGATCGACGAGTATCGCGGTACGCTGGCGCGGTATGGCGGCTGGGCCATCTTCGCGAGCACGATGTCGCCGCTCTCGACCAAGCTCACCAGCATTGCCTCGGGCGCAGCGGGCGTGCCGTTTCTCCAGTTCTTCGTGGCGCTGGCGGCCGGGCGCCTCACGCGCACGCTGGTGTTCGCGTGGCTGGTGCGTCACGGTGGTGCCAGCGCCGTGGCCCGATTCACCAAGCATACGCCGGTCGCTGCCTCCCCATCGTCTCCCACGATGCCACCACGCGCTCATGAGTGAGTTGTCCGTGCCGCCACGTGAGGCTGATGTGACGAGTCCGCGCGCCCTATCCGCGGGCTTCGCGTTTCGCGCGTCGCACGACCGCGAAGGGGCACGGCTGGGCTGGTTCACGACGCCGCATGGGGTGGTGCAAACACCAGAGTTCATGCCCGTGGGCACGCGTGCCGCGGTGCGTGGCATCGACATGCGCGAAATGCGTGCGATGGGCACGCAGATGCTGCTCGCGAATGCATATCACCTGTATCTCAATCCCGGCGACCGCATGGTGCGGGCGTTGGGCGGACTCCACGCGTTTTCGCGCTTCAGCGGTCCGATGCTGACCGACTCCGGCGGCTATCAGGTGTTCTCGCTGGCGAAGTTCCGGCAGGTGCGGGAAGAAGGCGTGACGTTCAAGAGCATCGTGGATGGGTCGCGCCACAACTACACGCCCGAGCGCGTGATGCAGATCGAGCGCAATCTTGGCGCCGACGTCATCATGCAACTCGACGAATTAATCGAAGGTGGCGCCGAGCATGCGGCGTCGCGTGCGGCGATGGAGCGCAGTTTGCGGTGGCTCGAACGGTGTCGCATCGAGTTCGACCGTCTCGAGCGCGATGGGCGCGAGCCGGCCACGTCGTTCGCCGTGCCTGATGGAGCGCCCGCGATGTACGGCGGTGACGCCGAGCAAGAACGCGTGGCGCCACCGCAGGCGCTCTTTCCGATCATCCAGGGTGGCACCAGCGACGACCTGCGCACGGCGTCGATCAACGGCATTCTCCAGTCGGGCGACTGGGCGGGCATCGCCATGGGCGGGTTGTCGGTAGGCGAAGCCAAACCGCTCATGTACGCCACCTTCGATACCTGCGCGCCGCTGCTGCCCCGCGATAAGCCGCGCTACCTCATGGGCGTCGGATTCCCCGACGATCTTATCGAGGCCGTGCGGCGCGGCATGGACCTGTTCGACTGCGTGGCGCCCACCAAGATGGGGCGCCACGGCACCGTGTTCACCGAAGACGGCAAAGTGTCGATCCGCAAGAGCAGTCACCGCACCGACCGCCGGCCACTCACCGACAGCTGCCCCTGCCCGGCCTGCACCGACTACGATCGCGCGTATCTGCGGCATCTGCACGCCAACGAGGAACCGTTGGGGCAGCGCCTGCTCGCGCTGCACAACCTGACCTTTTTGTTGCAACTCATGGACCAGATCCGGTCGGCCATCAGGGAGGAGCGGTTTGCGTCGTGGTCGACCGCGTGGCTGGAGCGGTATCGGGCCAAGGGCGCGTAGCGGGTGGCTTCTTCACCGCGAAGGGCGCGACGCGTGAACGGCGCGCAGAACGAGGGGCGCATCAACAGCGCGAGGGCGGCCGACGTAACCGAGATGCCCCCGCGTTGTTCGCCGTTCACCCAGCACCCAGAACCGAGCACTCACATGCGCCTCGCCACCTTTCTCCTGTTCGCCGCCGCCGCGACCTCGCTGCCGGCCCAGTCTCCGGTCCGCACCGCCGACCCTGCGGTGCGCGGCGTGGCGCTCAGTGAGTTCCCGCGCTTCGTGAAGCTGAGCGACAAGGTCTATGGGTACGAAGAGATCCGACAGCCCGGCTTCACCACCGTCAGTCTGATCGTGATCGGACGCAACGGGGTGTTGGTGGCCGATGGGCAAGGCAGTGTGCAGGCCACGCAGACCATGCTCGACAAGATCAAAACGCTCTCGTCGCAACCGGTGAAGTGGTACGTGGTGGGCTCCGATCACGGTGACCACACGGCTGGCAACAGCGCGTTGCCCAAGGACATCCAATTCATCGTGCACGCCAACTCGCTGGCGCAGCTCAAGAAGGACTCGGCCGCGGCCGCGGCGGCCAATCGCCCGCCGGTCGTGATGCCGACAACCGCCATGACGAGCGACAACGAGACCATCGATCTGGGCGGTATCAGCGTGCGGGTGCGCTTCCTCGGACGCGCGCATACCGGCGGTGACCTCATGGTCGAAGTGCCGTCGGAGAAGCTGCTGTTTATGAGCGAGGCGTATCTCAACCGTGTGTTCCCGGCCATGCGTTCGGCCTACGGCGCCGAATGGGTGCGCACGATCGACAGCGCGCTCGCCCTCAAAAACGTGGACCGGTTCATTCCGGGACACGGTTTCATCGAAGCGGCGAAGGTGTCGCGCGAAGAACTGGTAACGTTTCGCGAATCACTGGTGGCGGTGATCGCCGAAGTGAAACGGCTAAAGACCGCTGGACTTACCGTCGATCAGGCGATCGCACAGGTCAACTGGGGCCCGTACGCGAAGTGGTTCCTGGCCGAACAGCAAAGCCCCATCGCTATCCGTCGCCTGTGGACAGAGCTCGACGGGGCCTCGAGGTAACCTCGCGTCGCTCAGGGAATCGCGACGCGGTCCTTCCGCAGCACACGACTTACCAGGCCGGCAAAACCGCCGGCCTGCAGCGCCGGCAGCGCCAGCGTGGCCACTAACACCGCCCAACCCGGCAGCGAGAAGTTGCGGCCGATCGTAGCGGCGAACTCCGTGAGGGCGACGCCGCGCTCGGCGGCGGCGAGCAACAACACCGCGGCCGCCAACGCGGCGGAGAACGCCCCGGCGCGAATCGCGCCCCCCTGCCGGAAGATCACGCCGGTGAGGACACCCGCCACGGCCGCGCCCCACACGCCGAGAAAACGCTGTGCCACGAATTGCAGCAGGAGCGCGCTGATCAGATTCATCCACATGGTCGGCGGCCCGTTCAACGAGTGAGAGTGAGCACAGCGCGCGTGTCCGACGCCGCCAGATCCTTGGCGCTGCGCGGCGTGCGCACGCTGTCCAGCTGTCCGTTGGCCCACATCGCGTAGCGATCGAGATAGCGCGAGCTCGCGGGATTGCCGCTTTGCCCGCCGGGGTACACCGCATGAATGCGCGGCGCCGTGTCCATCTCGACCACCATGCGCCAGCTCGCGCCAAAATTCGCGCGCTTGGAACTGACCGACGGGTTGAGCGTGCCGCGTCCACCGTCAATCGGCATTTCCAACGCCGCGAAGCCGGCCAGTCGCAGCAGGTGATTCGGCTTCGCCGGCGCCACGCGTCCCCACGTCCACGGCGTTTTTGCCGGATCACCGTACTCTGTGACCAGCGTGTCGTATGCCGCGCGCAGGGCCTGTGCGAGAATCACGTTGCGATCTTCGCGCACATCACTCGTGCGTCGGTCATCCCACCAGGCGTTGGCCGAGTCGGCCAGTAGCTGCAGCAGCCGCGACTCGCTCGGCGTCACCACCCGCGTTTGGGATTTCGCGGGAATGAATTCGTCGTACAACCGGGCGGTGGTCTGCCCCACAGCGGTCTCGAACAGTCGCGCGCCGGTATTCGCGCGCGTGTACTGTCGGTCCCACGACGACAACAGGGCTTCGGCCGCCTTGAGCGATCGTGACGTATCACCGGCCGCGATGCGCGCCCGCGCTGCTGCCACCAGCGCAGGCACCAGAAGATCGGCGCGCACACTGCCAGGGTTGGTGTGGAAGCCGCGCATCTCGTCGACCGTGACCGTACTGTCGGCGCGCAGCAGGCGATTGATTTGCAGCGCGCGCCAGATCTCGAAGTTGGGATCGGGACCGAGGTACAGCGCGTCTTGCTGCGGATCGATCGGCTGCTGATTCGCCGAGGCGAGGTAGCCTTGCGCGGGATTCTTCCCCTGCGGGTAGCGCGCCACCGGCCAGTCACCGATCCAGTCGTTCTTGGTGAACCACCCTTCGCGCACCTCCGTGCCGCGACCGCTGTCCGTCCGCACCGGATAGCGTCCCGTGGAGCGAATCATGATCGTGCCCGACGTATCGGCGGTAATGAAGTTCTGCGCGGGCGCCTGATAGTAGCGCGCCATCGAATCGAGAAAGGCTGGCGCACTCGTGGCGTGGAACGCCGCGAAATAGCCCTCTAACTCCTTGCCCGACTCGAGCACGGTCCAGCGCATCGACAGCCACTCGCGTCCCTGACGCTGCATCGGCCCGCGATGCGTGTAGTAGATCGTATCGGTGTCGATAATGTGCCCGACCTTGTCGCGATACGTCTCGATGCGCGTGTCGGCGAACTTCGTCATTACGCCGTCGAGTTCATATGCCGTGGGCGCGGTGTCGGTGTCGACCTTCTCGCGCCAGAAATCCATCACATCCGCACCGGTGTTCGTGGCACTCCACGCCACCGCGCGCGAGTAGCCGATGGGCACGCCCGGCAAACCAGGAATCGAGACGCCGCCGATCTCGAAGCTGCCGGGCACCACGATGTGCACTTCATACCAGATGCTTGGCAACGTGAGCTCGAGGTGCGGATCGCCGGCCAGCATCGCATGCCCATTGGCCGAGCGCGACGGCGCCACCGCCCAGTTGTTGCTGGCGAAGGCGCGCGCCTGTTCGACGGTGGGGTCGATGTCCTTCAGCCACGACAACGGAGTCATCCCGGTTGTCGCGGCACCCGGCGTCGAGCGGAGTGACGCCACCATGCGCGCCGCCATGCTGTCGGGCGCGCCCGGCGCCGTGATCGCCGACAGCGCCACGCGCGCGGCGTTGCGATTCATCGGCTGGATCGGTTCCTGCACCGGCGAATTCTCTTCCATCAGCGCGTTCGCGGCGGCGTCGCCAACCAATGCGCGGGCTTCGAGCAACTCCAGTTCACCAGGTCCACGCGCCAGCGTATAGCCCATGCGGTTGAGCACATGCACGGAGTGCAGCGGCAACCATTCGCGTGGCGCGCGATTGAGCAGCTTGTACTCCATCGGCCACTGTCTCGGCGACAGCGCGGTGCGATACGCGTTCACGCCTTCGGCGTACGCCAGCAGCAGCTTTCCGCTTGGCGTGTTTTCACCGATGTCGCGCCACTTCCGTTCTGCTGAGCGCGGCATGCCAAGCCGACGCGTTTCCTGGTCGGCCGGCAACGCCGCATCGCCGACCAACTCGGTGAGCGTGCCTTCGCCGGCGCGGGACTGAATCTCGAGTTGGAACAACCGGTCGCGCGCGGTGACGTAGCCGAGGGCGCGCATGGCGTCGGCATCGGTGGTCGCGAAGATGTGCGGAACACTGCGTGAGTCGTAGCGCACGTCGACCGTTCCATCGAGCGACGGGATACGGCTGGTGGCTTCCGCCGGCAGATCGTCCACCGCATTGGCCCACAGGCCAACCGCGGGCGACAGCAAGCCACCGAGTGGCGGCAGCGGACCGGCGCCGGCCACACCCACGTAGGTGGTACCAATGCCAACGGCGGCACAGAGCGCCGCCGTCACCAACCGTCTTGTTGTCATGCTCACTGCGGTACTCCGTTGGTGGCTGATAGCGCGGACCAGAGCAGTGCCGCAAGGGCACCACCGGCCAGCGGTCCGACGACAGGAATCCAGGCGTATGTCCAGTCACTGCCACCCTTGCCGGCGATCGGCAGGAGGGCGTGTGCGATACGCGGGCCCAGATCGCGCGCGGGATTGATGGCGTACCCGGTGGGACCACCCAGCGAGAGACCAAGCCCCCAGACCAACGCGCCGACCAGGGCTGGGCCAAGGTTGGTGGCCGGCGTGGCGCCCGCCACCCCAGTGGTACCGATGGCCGTTCCCACGAGCACCAACACCATCGTGGCGATGATCTCACTGATCAGATTCGGCACGGTGCCTCGGATCGCCGGCGCGTTGGAGAAGCAGGCGAGAATCGCGCCTTGGTCGCGCGTTTCACGCCAATGCGAGAAATAGTGCAACCACACGAGGGTGGCACCGGCGATCGCTCCCGCCATCTGTGCCACCACGTGCACGAGCGCATCGGGCACCGTGCGCGTGCCCGCGATCACATTGGCCAACGTGACAGCGGGGTTGAGTTCACCCGGTGCCCCAAGTGCCACCGCCACTAGTACACCGCACAGCACCGCGAAGCCCCAGCCAGCGGTGATGACCATCCATCCCGCGCCGTTCGCTTTCGACTTCTCCAACAGCACACCGGCCACCACACCATTGCCGAGCAAAATCAGCACGAGCGTTCCGACAAACTCGCCGAGTGCGGTGGACGGCATGACCGGTTAGTTCGGCTGACGGGCAGCGGCGAACGGGAAGGCGCCAAGTCCTTCGGCTTCCATGGTGCCGGTCATCTTGTCCTTCTCAAACATCACGCCGGTGCCGCGGATCTTGATCTGCTGGCCACCCATATCGTACGCGAAGCCGAAAAAGATCGAGTCACCCTTCACCACGCCGTCGAAATTGGCGGTGCCGATCTGCGATTCGGTGGTGCCCGACACGGAGTCGCCCTTCTGCGTGACCGTCATGAGCGACTGCATCGACTGGCCTTGCGCGTCGATGGCGACGTTCCACTTCCCACTGAAGTCAGCGAACAGGCGCTGCGCGGCTACGGCAGTCACAGACAGCGCGAGTGCGGCCGAAACAACGGCCATACGGATCTTGGTCATGATTGAGAGCTCTGAAAGGTGGGGGAGGACGCTCAACGGCGATCAACCGGGGTCCATTCGGTAAAATGTACCACCGATACGACGGTTTGCGAGCAGGGGGGGTGATGCGTCAACCGGTGTGGTCAGATCGGAACGGTTTGGCGTGTCCGGCGTCGGAGCGCTGCGCTGATCACCGTACCGCCCAAGAGAACGACGGCATACCCGTACGGGAGAAACGCCGCCCCCAGTCCGCAGGCAACGGCGAAGGCCAGCCAGGCGGGCGTGTCGCGCAGATCGCGCACGAGCAGCAGCACGGTGATGGCCTCGACGAGCAGCAGTGTTCCCAGAATCGGACCGGGGAAGAGACGCTGGAAGGCGGCCGGTTCGCCGACGAGCAGCAGCCCTGACAGCACGAGGAAGGTGCCGTAGATGATGCCGCTGGCGCCGGTGCGGGCACCGAAGGCGTAATGCCCAGCGATCCCGCCGGAGCCATGGCACACCGGAATGCCGCCAAGTGGTGCGGCGAGGAGATTCATGAACGCGTAGGTGGTCCCGATGCGCTTGACGCTGAGCGGTTCACGCTCGGGAAAGAGATCGGCGACGACTTGTTTGGTGGCGAGTACGGAATTGCCGAGCGACAGCGCGAGTTGGGGGAGCGCGAGGAGGAGCGCGGCTTGGGCGAATTCGTTGGGGGTGGGCCAGCGCGCGGGGAGCGTGGGGAGCCGAACGCCGAGGGGCAGCGGGGCGCCGGCCGGCCAGGTGAGCGCGGCGGCGACCAGCCCAAGGGCGAGGACCACGAGGGCGGCGGGGACGCGATGACTGGTGCGGAGCGCCAGGATGATCACGAGAGCGACCGCCGCCAGCAGCCAACCGCGAGCGCCGTCAGCCGGCATAAAGCGGGTGAGGGCGAGCATGGCGAGTTGTAGCCCAAGTCCAACCTGAATGCCGCGCACGACGGGCTTGGGGACCGTACGCGCGATCCACTCGAGGGCGCCGGAACGGGCAAGGATGAGCATGACCACGCCGACGATGAGGCCCCCGGCAGCCAGCAGCGGCGGAGCCAGCTTGCCGGCAATGGCGATCGCCGCCATCGCCTTGAGCGGCTGCACCGGCATGGGGAGCCGGTACGCGAGTCCGGATGCGATCTGCAGGGCGCCGAAGACCACGAAGGCCGTGGTGGCGTCCATGCCGGTGGCCACGACAATGCCCACGAGCAGCGGGAGGTCGGTGCCGAGATCGCCGAAGGCGCCGGCGAACTCGGCGCGGG
>Ga0209768_10002679_pt1 | contig 10941 bp, 13 predicted proteins | sample LauGreSBDMM110SD_3_FD_187564 | JGI IMG/M metagenome (GOLD analysis project Ga0209768, IMG submission 187564) | Freshwater lake microbial communities from Lake Michigan, USA - Sp13.BD.MM110.SD (SPAdes) (version 2) | ecosystem: Environmental > Aquatic > Freshwater > Lake | place: Lake Michigan... | reverse complement strand
TCTAAAGTGATCAATAGCTAGCGGGATATCTGCGTTTATAGTTTCACGAATTGGCTTGCCGTTATCCCACGTCTCTGCAACGGCGATAGCTTCAAGATTTGCCTCCATGCGATCGGCGATCTTGTTCAAGATAATGGCACGAGCCGTTGCAGATGTCTTTCCCCATGCCTTCGCGGCTGCATGTGCAGCATCTAGTGCCTTGTTTATATCTGCTTCATTTCCTCGAGCAACTTCACAGAAAACTTTTCCAGTTACTGGAGTTACATTTTCAAAGTATTGACCTGAAGCTGGCTTTACATACTCGCCACCAATCCAGTGGTCATAACGTGCTTTAAAGGTTGCCTTACTTCCTGGCTGACCGGGTGCAACATAATCTGTCATTTTCATCTCCTATGCGTAGGTCACCCACGTGGCCTAACGTTTGGACGCTACTCCTGCTACCTCTAGTTGAGAAGGGGGTACTTCTGGGTTATCACTCATATATTCTTGGAAAATGAGCGTAGCTGAGGGAAGTAGGGAGAAGCACTTTCCGGCAATCGAAAAAAAGTACGGCGAGAAAATGTCCTACTGGTTCAAGGTTATGAAAGAGCTAGATGGCCAGAAATACCCGCAGCAGGTCGCCTACCTTCGCGAAAACTATGGCTTTAGTCAGGCACATGCCAACGCTTTAGTGATGTACTCACGAGGATCAGTATCTTCAAAGCGATTTGAAAAACCTGCGGACTTCTTTAAAACCGTCTCACCCGAGCAAGCCAAGACGATGAAGGCAATCTTCAAAGCAATCACATCAAAGTATCCAGAATTAGAACTCGTAATCGCATGGAATCAGCCGATGCTGCGTTCAGGAAAAGATTATGTCTTTGGTGCCTCGGCTTCAAAGAACCGTATTCTTTTTGCACCGTGGAGCCAGGAGGTACTGGAGAAGTTCAAGCCACGGATGAAGGATTTGGATGTGAAGAAGAAAACGATTGGCGTGCCCAATAATTGGGAGGTTGATGTAAAACTACTCCAAGCGATTGTTCGTGAGAGACTAAAGGAAGTTAACTCTTAAACTTACTTTCCATAGAGTTGAACTCTATGGATTTATTACCCCACCTGCCAACAAGGCCAAAATGAGTGTGCCTAGAGCGATTCTATAAACTATGAAGGGCATAAAGCTCTTGGTGGCTACAAACTTTAAAAGCCAAGCAATGACCGCATATCCAATAACAAAAGCAACGCAGGTCGCTATAAAGGTTTCACCGAGTGAAAAAGCTGATGGTGCACCTTGAGTCGCAAGTGCATCACTTAGCTCATAGATGCCACTTCCAAATACAGCAGGAATGGCTAGTAGAAATGAGTAACGAAGTGCTGCATCGCGTGAGTAACCCAGCGCTCTTCCCATTGCAATCGTGGCTCCAGAGCGTGAGACTCCGGGTATGAGCGCTAGGGATTGCGCAAATCCATAGAGAACACCATCTCGATTCGAAAGTGAGTTCAACTCTCGGAGTTTGCCGCCAAAACGATCTGCGACACCCAAAACTATGCCAAACACTATGAGCATAGAAGCAACGATCCAGAGTGAGCGAAGGTTGTTGCGAATTAAATCCTGTCCTAAGTATCCAAGAGCCACAATCGGCAGACTGCCAAGTGCGATGAGCCAACCTAAGCGCGCATCTGATCTTTCAGATGGAGCTAACTCTCTGCGAAAAACGACCTGCCTAAACCAAGCTTTCACTATGCGGGCAATATCTTTTCTGAAAAAGAAAAGAACAGCCAACTCAGTTCCAATTTGAGTTATGGCGGTAAAGCGAGCGCCAGGATCTTGTGCACCTGGAAGAAACTCACCAGCTATGCGGATATGTGCACTAGATGAGATAGGCAGGAACTCAGTAAGACCCTGGATAACTCCCAAGAGGATTGCATCAAACACTGTGCTCTCCTTCTCGCTCGTTACCCACGAGCCCGGGTCATTGTTGAACTCTGAGGAGAGTTTATATGTCGAAGCGGTCTGCGTTCATGACCTTTGTCCATGCAGCAATAAAGTCGTGAACAAATCGCTTCTGACTATCATCTTGTGCATAAACCTCTGCATATGCGCGAAGAACCGAGTTCGAACCAAAGACGAGGTCAACGCGGGTTGCGGTGAACTTAACTTCACCGTTTTCACGGCTACGGATGTTGTAGAGGTTCTCCCCTGCTGGCTCCCAGATGTACTTCATATCTGTGAGGTTGACGAAGAAGTCTGTAGTGAGCGCGCCAACTCGATCGGTGAATACCCCATGCTTTGAACCGCCATGGTTTGCACCAATCACTCGAAGTCCACCTACAAGAACGGTCATCTCTGGAGCGGTAAGCCCCATCAACTGTGTTCTATCGAGAAGTAACTCCTCTGCTGTCACAACGTAACTCTGCTTTACCCAGTTGCGATAACCATCATGGATAGGCTCAAGAGGCGCAAAGGATGCAACATCGGTTGACTCTTGGGTTGCATCACCGCGACCCGGAGTAAATGGAACCGTTACATCGACGCCTGCAGCCTTGGCAGCCTTTTCAACTCCAACGTTTCCAGCAAGGACAATCACATCTGCAAGTGATGCACCTGATGCATCAGCAATCGGTTGCAAAGTCGCAAGTACGCGAGCCAAGCGTTCAGGCTCATTGCCTTCCCAGCTCTTTTGTGGCTCAAGACGAATACGGGAACCGTTTGCACCGCCACGACGATCTGAACCGCGGAATGTGCGTGCACTATCCCATGCAGTTGTTACCAACTCCGCGACAGTTAAATTCGTTGCAGCGATTTTGGCTTTAACCTCATCAACTTTGTACTTTGTTGAGCCAGTAGCGACTGGATCCTGCCAAATTAAGTCCTCTGCCGGAACATCTGGGCCAAAGTAACAAGCTTTTGGTCCCATATCGCGGTGGGTTAACTTAAACCAAGCACGTGCAAATACATCGCTAAAGTAAGCGGGATCTTTGTGGAACTTCTCAGAAATTGCACGGTATGCAGGATCCTTAATCATCGCCATATCGGCATCGGTCATCATCGGGTTGTACTTAATTGATGGATCCTCAACATCAGCTGGCTTATCCTCTTCGGCGATATTGATTGGCTCCCATTGATGCGCACCTGCTGGGGATTTCTTAAGCTCCCAGTCATACTTAAAGAGAAGATCAAAGTATCCGTTGTCCCAAGTCGTTGGATTAGTAGTCCAAGCTCCTTCGATTCCACTTGTTACGGTGTCGCGACCAACGCTGCGCGTCTTGTGGTTCATCCAACCAAGACCTTGCTCAGAGATATCTGCGCCCTCTGGACTTGGCCCAAGGTTTGCTGCGCTTCCATTGCCATGCGCCTTACCAACTGTGTGACCACCTGCGGTAAGTGCAACAGTTTCCTCATCGTTCATCGCCATGCGCGCGAAGGTTTCGCGGATATGTTGTGCAGTACGAACTGGATCTGGAACACCATTTACGCCCTCAGGGTTTACGTAGATCAAACCCATATGTACTGCAGCAAGTGGATTCTCTAAAGTCGAAGCATCTGAAAGATCGCTATATCGAGACTCACTTGGCGCTAGCCACTCTGTCTCTGAGCCCCAATAGATATCGATCTCTGGATGCCAAATATCTTCACGACCAAAACCAAAGCCAAAGGTCTTAAGTCCCATAGATTCATAAGCGATGTTTCCCGCAAGAATCATTAAATCTGCCCAGCTAATCTTGTTTCCATACTTCTTCTTAATTGGCCAAAGCAAGCGGCGTGCTTTATCTAAGTTTGCGTTATCTGGCCATGAGTTCAACGGTGCAAAACGTTGGTTACCTGTTCCCGCGCCGCCACGACCATCAGCTGTTCTGTATGAGCCGGCTGAGTGCCAAGCCATACGAATCATTAATCCGCCGTAATGTCCCCAGTCTGCTGGCCACCAAGATTGGCTATCGAGCATGAACTTATGGAGATCTTTCTTAAGAGCATTAACATCTAACTTCTTGAGCTCCTCGTGGTAATCAAAGTCGGCTCCGAGAGGGTTTACCTTCGTATCGTGCTGATGCAAGATGTCTAAGTTAAGCGCGTTAGGCCACCATTGATAGTTAGATGTACTTACCTGGGTGTGCGAACCGTGTGGGACTGGACACTTTGCTGAATCAGACATGAATTACTCCACTCTCTCAAGATTGCCAAACTCTACCAACGCAGTTACAAGGCTGCTCGACCAAGTTCAGCCTGACCACATAGGGTGAGCACATGAATTCAGCGAAACCAGAGCTCTCGCCCACTCAAATCTCTCAATTCTTGGCATCGAGAAGATCTACAAGAGATTTTCTCTCCAATCCCATTCCTCGAGATTTACTCAATGAAGTTCTCGAAGATGCGATGACTGCGCCAAGCTGGTCAAATACCCGACCATTCTTAGTAGCGATCGCTGAAGGAGAGGTTAAGGAGAGAATCAGTAAAGAGTTCCTAAATCGCTGGGCAAATGTCTCAAAGAACCTGCGCAAAGGGATGCTAGGAAAAATTACTTTACTCGTTACCCGCTATGGACTTCCCACAAGCAATAAAGTAGTTGGAAAACCTTACGCAGATGATTTAAAGCCTCGATCTATGAGACTCGGTGCTGAACTGCTTGGCAGCATGGGTATCAGCCGAGACAACAAGGATGCCCGAGATAAATGGTGGGCTACAAACTATGAGTTCTACGGTGCGCCAACCGAACTATTTATTTACATTCATAAGAGCTTGGGAATCTTTTCTGCCAGCGATGCAGGCTTAATGATGGAGAACTTGATGCTTTCAGCACATGCTCGAGGGTTAGGAACCTGTGCCCAAGGTGCCGCATCAACATGGGATGACGTAATTCGCAAAGAGTTCGAAGTCCCGGACCAGTACAGACTTCTTTGCGGCTTGGCTATCGGGTATCCAAGTGATGCACCTCAAAACAAATTCGGGGCTCACCGCATTAACGCCAGTGAAGTAGTTTTGTTACCAAAATCTAAAACAAATTAGAACTACATGATTTAAGTTTAATAGCGCCTTCACCTATTTCATGAACGTTTCTTGTGGGTGAGTTAAGTTATGGTTTTTCTGCCAGAGCTTTCAGACGGACCAAACTCTTTGCAACCGCTAACTGAGTCCATGGATAGGCCTTACGGAAGTTCAGCCAAAGTTGGGCAGCCTCGGGGGCGTATGAGCCATCAAAGGTTTCGGTGACTTGAGTTTTTCCATCTCCAAGATCCACCAGCTCATAGCGCCATCTCCATCGACCAAAGTGCCGCCAAGCGATTAGCTCATTCTTTTTATACTCAACTACTGTATTGAGAATTCTGTAATCAATACCCAAATGCATCTTCATCCCAAACTTAGAGCCAAGCACTAACTCCTTAGGTCCGCTTATGCTTGCGGTAATGGTTGAAGTTCCGTCGAACTCTAAGTGACGTCGCGGATCGCAAAGTATCGAAAAGATGTAGTCAGGCAGCGCTTCAATGATGATCCGTGCCGACTTGATCTTTGGGTTACCCGTATCAAGAATCTCTGATCGAACCTTTTCAGCGCTCATAGGTAAATCTTAGGACTATGTGGCGCCCTATAACCTGGATCAGCTTTGGATAAACCCATTCTTGATCAAATAATCCGCAGATTCCTTTAAGGTGACTTCGACGGGAATAAAGCTGATGTTCAACAAGCGCTGAGCCTTGGCCCCACTAACATTCATTGGCTTCCCTAGTTGAGGCAAAATGGACTTTATTGAACCATCGAAAAGTGACAGAAGGCGAATAATGAATGTCGGCGCCTGTGCTGACTTGACTTTGCTCTTTGGATAAACACTCTTTAAGAACTTAGCTATCTCAACAAATGATCTAGTTTCTGAAGAAGCAATTATGCGTTCATTTTTTGTATTATTACTCTTGATTGCGTCAACATGCATCTTGGCGACATCTCGTACATCTACGATTGCGAATTTTAGGTCTGGCAACATGGGATCACTTCCGTTGAGGACTCTTTCCACAAGCGATATTGATGAACCAAAGTTCTTATCTAGTGGTGCGCCAAGCACTAGCACTGGATTAATGGTTGTTAGGGCGATTTCAGATGCTTCATTTTTGATGAAATTCCAAGCTGCTTGTTCAGCCAAAGTCTTGGACTTTGTATAAGCCACTCGCCCAACTGGATGTTCAATATCAGTCCACATTGTTTCGTCATATGCCAAAGCGCCAGATGTTAATTCACGCCCATAGATCGCCGCGACCGATGAAGTCAGAATTACTCGCTTGACTCCAGCAATTTTTGCGGCGCGTAGTGCTCTCAACGTGCCCTCGACTGCAGGGCGAATCAAGTCATTCTCATCCTTGGGCGAAGTGAGTGGAAAGGGCGATGCTGTGTGCATCAGCACATCAATATCTTTGAGAGCAGAATCCCAACCTGAATCTTTCTCGAGGTCTAGCTCAATGAATGTTAGACGAGAATCTAGGTTTGAAGGATCTAACAGATGTTGCGCAACTGCATTGCGAACTTCCGATGACTTTGAAAGCTTGCGGACTGAAGCGCGAACTTCATATCCCTGGTTGAGAAGCTGGAGTGTGATGTGCTTACCGATATAGCCACTTGCACCTGTAAGAAGAACTCTGGTCATGTAGGAAATCATTCCATAAATCATGAAATTAAAGAAGAGTCGCCTTCTAAGCCGGAAAGATCTAGTTTGTCTTTTTACTCCAAAGCGAACCTAGGAATAAAACTAAAAGAAGATAAAGAGCTACCCCGTTCAATGCTTCACCGGGTGGTGTTCCTGTGGTCGTTAAATCCATCTGCTGTCCGGCAACAAAACGTAAGACTGGATCAAGGGCAAGAGTTAGCAAAATTAATGGAGTAAACCCTGGATAGCCGAAAAACAATACAAGCAGGAAGACGGCAAGAATAAGTTGAATTGCACCCCATTGGTGAAAAATCGCGATGATGTTATCTCCGCCTTCAACCGATGTATCAATGCCAGCGATGCTCTGAGCGCCACCATCAGCTGCGAAAAGATGAATGCAACTGCGAGCAACCATCACGGACATGTAGAGAGTGGCAATCACACGAATTATGCGAAATCCTTCATAGCTTAAAGGATCTTTAGGAAATACCTTCTTGATATCAAGCTTCATAGATTCAACTATAAACCAGATCCAAGATTGCCCAGTTGAATGTTGTTTCCGGACATTTTGACAGAAAGTCCCTTACTGCTGAGCGAAACGGATTTAACTTTAAGCCCCTTAGGTGGCGTCAGACTTCTTTGGCTCTTACTTTTAATTTGATTTTGAAGATCGGCCGGTAGTGATGAAGCAGGGAATTGATTACCAAAGATTGAAACACTCTGAAGCTCAAAATAAAGCTGGCTATTTGCGTACTTTGGAACTAGGAGCGCCGTACCCATTCCACCTGCTCCTGCAGACACTTGCAAAGTGTTTCCCACAATTTGTGCATCATTGAATTCCGATGACTTTGTAATGGTGGATGCAGGAATAGTGGCAGTGATTTCCAAGGAGCCAACCAGGGTCGGTTTAGCTTTACTGATACTTGATGCAGAAATGTCTAGCGAAGTTTTTGTGCCGCTTTCTTTAAGGGCAAAACTCTTAATGTTTATGTCTGCAGATTTAATTGAATCAGAAGTTAGGTTGCTTGGAACATCTACCAGTGGAACAGAGGCGCTTATGCCTGAAGCATTGGGCATCTCTCGCTGAACCTTTGAAGTGATTTGTGATGAAATGTGTTGTTGAACTCCTATTACTCCGCCCAAAAGAACAAAGGCTGTCACCGAAATTGCAATAGTTTTGATTTTCATTCGGAGAACTTATCGGCTCAAATTCTTCAAATCGATAACCACTGGTGTGAATACCCTGTGAATTTGGAAAAGAAGAGTCGCCCTATAAGCCGGAAGCTTTTGAATCACGCTTGAAATCGAACCTATCCCACATATTTGCCCACAAAGGTTTGCTAATTATTACAATGCTTCAGAGATTCTTGTCTGCCCAAATACACACTGCGTCGTAATGGTATTTTCCAAGACCCTTGGCAACCTCTTCGTAACTGTCTCTGTATGGAGTGGGCAAGATATAGGTCATTGCAAGGGATTTATAGGCTTCTTTGTTTGGAGTCCAAAATTGAAGAATAAAGTCGTAATGTTGTTTTACGAGTTTTTGAACAGATTCATCTGAGGCATGAACTCCCTCGGCCATCTTGGCAGCAAACTCTGAAGTCAATTCACCGAATACCTGAGTGAATTTTTGTTCTTCTTGTTTTGAATAATTGTTCTGATATTGCTCAGAGTGGATGCCAAATTTCATGAACTAAGTATAAAGAAGAGTCGCCCTATAAGCCGGGGACGACATTGTTATGCGTGAGGTCACGCTTAAAAAATGTAAATGCCCTCATAATTGCCCCCAAATAATTAATGGGATAGATCATTTCGGTTGTGGCAAACCATCAACGCTATCGAGATCTAGTCATAGAACTCATAAGTGATTCCAGAGGTCCTTGATTGAACTTCTTTAGCCATTGAGCTGCAAGGTAGGAAAGAAGTAGCCAAATCGCGAATGCAAGTACAAATACCTGCCAAGTTTGCAGATCCTGGAATAAGCCAAAACCCCAAGGGCTAAAGATGAGGGAAGTGATTACTGATTGCGAGATATAGATCGTCAACGACATTTTGCCGGCTGGTTTCATCCACAAAACTAGATTTGGCCGCTCCTCAACTAACTTACGAATCAAGCCCACATAGAACATTGAAAGCAGTGGAGCTGTTACAAATGAAACAAACAGCGAGATTAGATAAACACTTTCGGAAGGTTCAGCTGATTGTTCGTTTTGGAGAAGGATCACCGCAGCAATAATCTGAATTGGTAAGCCAAAAATAAGACCTCTTTTAATCAATCTTTTATTGGCTGCTTTATCAATCGGTGAAGATAAGAAATTAGCGCGAGCCAAACGAACTCCAAGCAAGAACGCCGCAAAAGCTAAACCACCTTGTAGGAATATCCCCGTTGCGATGCCGAGTACCCAGACTTCTAGCCTCGCCGGTATGGATTCCAGAAAAGATCCACTCCTAAGAATCTCATCAAGGCTCGACACTGTGATTGATCCAAGATCTTCCTCTAATAAGTACTCAGCCATGAGGGCCAATGCGCCAATCAACACGATAAAGAATGTTGAGACGAAAAATACAATTCGGGACCAAATCTTAAGTGTTCTATCTGCTCTAAAAAAGAAAAAGGTAAGAAGTAAGCCAAATAACCCGTAGAGAAAGATAATGTCTCCGTGCCAAAGAAAAGTAAAGTGAAGCGCTCCGAAACCTATGAGTACTAAGCAACGCTTAATCCATCGAGCTCTGTTGGATTTATCATTTCTAATTACGTAGTTTGAGCTATAGCCAAAGAGAAAAGAAAACAGTAAGTAAAACTTTCCGGCAAAGAGTGCTGCAATGAGAAAGGTTGCTGAACCATTGGCAAATCCTTGAGTCCACTCCCCGCGTGCCCCCTGGTCGCTGTTCAATCCCATAAACTGGATGTTTACGACCAAGATTCCAAGTAGAGCAAAACCTCTTAGGACATCAGGAGCTAAGTCGCGTTGCATACTGTCTACTCTTTTCGCTAAATCGTTACATCGAAGGCGACCATTGCGATTGCAATAGCTGTAGCCCATACGGCCAAACTAGTAATGATTAGAATTGAAGCTCGAAGTGGCTTTACTCCAGCGGTTACAGCAGCAACTGCTGCAAATTGAGTTCCGATCAATATTGGGCCAAGTGCTGCCAATCCGTAGACACCATACTTGTCAAAAGCCTTGAGTGCTTTTTCAAGCTTAGGTAGTTCGGCAGGCTTACCCTGCTTCACTCTCTTGTTGATCAATTTTTCTCTAATAGTTGAAGCAAAGTAGGCAAAGAGAACGATGGTGATTGAGTTGCCAACAACGGCTGCAATCAAGGTAGCCACTGGATTAAGGCCAACAAGAATTCCTGCCGGAACTACTGCAATTGCTTCCATCCATGGAATGGCACCAGCGATGAATACTCCAATCAATCCAAGGTTTTCAATGTCTAGCATTTAGATATCTCGCTCGCGCCAGGCCAAGATCATCGATGGTAAAGCGGCACATAAGAACATCATTGAAATTATTAAATAGCTGCCATCATTTCCCTCTGGCTGGAACAGCTTCACTTCAGGTCCTATGTTCATTAGAAGCAGAAGTACTAGAACTATGTATCCAAACCCATAATATGCATATCTAAATGAAGTATCACGAATCTTTATCTGACGCTCATCTAGAAGCTCATCAGGTGCATCCGCTATCCCTCGAACGCTAATTCGTAGAAACAGATAACCCATTAGAATGGCAAAAATAGCAAAGATGGCGGTAACGCTGTAAATCACTACTTCAGCTCCGTCAGATAGATTCAAATTGGTTTTTAGAGTTGGCCAATAACTTCCTGCGGCAACAAAAGCAGTTCCCAGGGCCATCAAAACGACAAGAATTCTTCGATTCCTCTGAGACCGTAACCATCTGTACTTTGAGTTCTCATCGGTCAATAAGGATTTGACGCCCTTTTCGGTGACGCCCTCAAACCAATAAATCTTGTTCTTTTTAAACATCCTTACTTTCCTTTCTTAAATGGAGTCTGTGAAAAAAGCTCTGAAACTTCCTGGTTGAGCGCCTTTGCAATACGCAATGCAAGTACCAATGAGGGGCTGTACTCCTCGCGCTCTAGGTATCCAACCGTTTGGTAGTGAACCCCAACTTTGTCAGCCAATTCTTGGCGGGAAAGTCCCAATGCGGTTCGGGCTGCCTCTATCCGGTTATAGACCGGCTCTTCTGGATTGCGACTCATGGCAAATAGCATATATGCTATGTAGCATTAATGCAACATTGAGCATCCGACAAACCGAAGGAATTGGAAAGGGCCTCGATTTCTCGAGGCCCTCCCATGCAAATCTGCT
>Ga0209768_10002673_pt1 | contig 10949 bp, 11 predicted proteins | sample LauGreSBDMM110SD_3_FD_187564 | JGI IMG/M metagenome (GOLD analysis project Ga0209768, IMG submission 187564) | Freshwater lake microbial communities from Lake Michigan, USA - Sp13.BD.MM110.SD (SPAdes) (version 2) | ecosystem: Environmental > Aquatic > Freshwater > Lake | place: Lake Michigan... | reverse complement strand
CCAAGACCCTGTGACATGGGCCAAGGAGCATTTGGCCAACGACTTGACCAAACCGGTCTACACCCTGTGATGCCCATGGGCTGGCCCCGCAGGCTGCTCGTGGTGTGGGCCTGTGCCCTGGGCGGGACAACCGCTGCGGTGCAGGCACAAGACTGGACACCCAGCAAAACCGTGCGCATCGTGGTGCCCATTGCAGGCACCACCAACGACACCTTGGCGCGATTGGTCGCCCCCAAATTGGCCGAGGCGCTGGGGCAAGCCGTGATCGTGGAAAACCGACCTGGCGCAGGCGGCAATATCGGATCTGCCTTTGTGTCCAAGGCCGAGCCCGATGGCCACACCTTGCTGGTGGGCTACAACGGGCCGATCGCCATCAACCCCACCTTGATGAAGAACGCGCTCGACCCGGTCAAGGACTTGACCCCCGTCACCCTGGCCATGAAGGGCGCTCAGTATTTGGTGGTCAACCCGGCTGCGGGGGTGTCCAACGTGCAAGAGCTGGTGCAAAGCGCCAAGAAAAATCCCAACAAGTGGTCTTACGCTTCGGTGGCGGTGGGCAGTGGCTCGCACCTGACCATGGAAATGTTGAAGATGGCGGCCGATATCAACCTCACCCATGTCCCCTACAAAGGCGGCGGAGAAGCGATTGGTGCTTTGGTCGCCGGGGACGTGCAAGCGGCCTTTTTTGTGCCCGGCAATGTGCAGCAATTCGCCAAGGACGGGCGCTTGCGCTTGCTGGCATCCACCGGGCGCAAACGCTATGCCAGCACACCCGATGTGCCGACCATGATCGAGCTGGGCTTCAAAGACTTTGAGGCCACCGTGTGGGCCGGCTTTTTGTTGCCCGCCAAAACCCCCAAGCCCATCGTCGATCGCTATCACCGCGAGCTGACCAAGGTGCTGCAAAGCCCAGAGGTGGCCGACAAGTTGCGCCAAATTGAGTACGACGTGGTGACCTGCACCCCCGATGAGTTTTCGGCCTGGATCAAAACCGAAATTCAACGTTGGGGCCAAATCATCAAGGTCACCGGCTCCAAGCTGGATTGACCATGGACCGCTTGCAAAACAAGGCTGCCTTGATCACCGGCGCAGGGGCCGGCATAGGAGCTGCCACGGCCCGCTTGTTTTGTGCCCAAGGCGCCCGGGTGTGTTTGCTCGACGCCAACCCAAAGGCCTTGCAAGACACCCTGGCCCAACTGAAGTCCGAATTCCCCCTGGCCAGTGTGCACACGGCACAAGCTGATATTGCGCATGAGGCGCAAGCACAGGCCGCGGTGCTGGGCGCCGTCGAGGCCTTGGGGGGCTTGGATGTGCTGGTCAACAACGCGGCCATGCGCAACTACTCGGCATTGGCCGATGCCACCCCTGCGGAGTGGCAGGCCATGGTGGGTGTGAACTTGGTGGGCACCGCCACCATGAGCCGCTTGGCCTTGCCCTATTTGCGCGCCAGCGGTCGCGGCAGCATTGTCAATGTGTCATCGGCCCATGCGCTGATTGGGCGCAAAGGCATGGGCTTGTACGACAGCACCAAGGCGGGCATGCTGGCCATGACCCGCACCTTGGCGTTTGAAGAGGTTCAATATGGTGTGCGCGTCAATGCGGTGTGCCCAGGTTCGACGTTCACTGACTTTCACATTGGCCGTGCCGTGGCGGCGGGCAAATCGCCCGCGCAACTCAAAACCGAGCGTGCCGGTAATTCTTTGATGGGCCGCTGGGCCGAACCCCAAGAAATGGCTTGGCCGATTGTGTGGCTGGCCTCGGACGAGGCGTCCTTCATCACCGGCGCCACCTTGATGGCCGACGGCGGTTTGTCCATCATGTGATGGGGCTTGCCCTGGTATTTGCGCACGCACAGGCCATCGCCCCGGCGTCAGCTGGCTTTGGCACAATGACCCACAACCACCGCATTCAAGGAGACCCCATGGTGCAACGACGCTTGTTTTCATGCTTGGCCCTCATGGGCTGCATGCTGTCGCCAGCGGCTTGGGGCCAAGAGATGGCGCGGGTGGTCTCCACCACCCCCGTGATCCAAACGGTCTCCGTCACCGAACCCAGTTGCACCAGCGCGGGCACAGCCCCAGCCCTGTGTGGGCAAGTCACGCAACTGCAAAACCGCATCACCCATTACAACGTGGTCTATGAATATGGTGGCAAATCCTATGGCGTTGCCTTGGCCCAGGACCCGGGCCCCTGGTTGCCCATCCAAGTGACCCCCGTGGTCGAAATCCCGCCGCCAATGGCCCCCACAACCGTGTGGGTGAGCGCGCCGCTGCCGCCCCCGCCCGTGGTGATGGCACCCTATCCTTATGTTTATGCGCCGATTTATCGGCCATTTCCTTACTCCGTTCACTTTGGCTTTTATGGGGGACGCGGTTTCCGCCATTGGCGTTGAGGTCGCAGACCCCTTGTCACCTCTGCGGTTGACCTGCCGGGGTGGCTTGGCGATACTGCACAGCACCCCATTTGCCGATGTGGCGGTGTCACACCGCCACCCTTGAAACCCCTTTGACGGGGCAGTGCGCTGCCCCAGGCGATGCCGTCTGACCCCTGGACGCATGGCTGGAAAGTGTTTTTTGCCCAAAATTTTCCATGGATGGCGCATCGCTGGCGCGGCCAGCTCCTTGCAGTTCATGCAATCGGCGCTGTTGACCCAATCCTTTGGCGCTTATGTGGCCTTGTTGGCCGAAGAGCGCGGTTGGAGCAAAACATCCTTGGCCGGTGCAGCCGCGATGCAGTCTTTGGAGGCCGCCCTTTTGGGGCCTTTGCTGGGGTGGGTGATGGACCGCTTTGGCCCTCAGGCCATGATCCGCTGGGGCGTTGTGGTCTTTGCCCTGGGCTTTTTGGCGCTGTCCCAGATTGAAACCATTTCTGGTTTTTACGTCAGCGCACTCATCTTGGCGGTGGGGGCCAGCTTGTGTGGCTACTTCCCTTTGACGGTGGCCCTCATCCATTGGTTCGAGCGCCACCGCGCGCGCGCCTTGTCGGTGCTGAGCTTGGGCTTGGCCCTGGGTGGCTTGGCGGTGCCCTTGGTCGCGTGGTCCATGCACAGCTATGGCTGGCGCACCACCGCCATGGTTTCTGCGCTGGTGGCGCTGGTGGTGGGCATTCCGCTGGCGTCGGTCATCCGGGGGCGGCCCGAGGACATGGGTTTGACCATGGATGGGTTGCCCAAGCCCAGCCCGATGACCGCCCAAGACACCGTTCAAGGGGGCGGGACTGGGGTGGAGTTCACCGCCCGACAAGCCTTGCGCACCCAGGCCTTTTGGTTGTTGGGCCTGGGCCATGGTGTGGCCTTGTTGGTGGTCACCGCGGTCAACGTGCATGCCATCACCCACATGAAAGAAGGCCTGGGCTATACGGTGGCCGAGGCCGCTTGGTTCATTTTGTTGATGACCGTGGGCCAGGTCATCGGTGTGCTGTCGGGTGCATGGATGGGCGACAAGTACGACAAGCGGCGGGTGGCGGCCACGTGCATGTTGATGCACGGCACGGGCTTGTTGCTGCTGACCTATGCCACCCACTCGGCCGAGTTGGTGGCCTTCGCTTTGTTGCATGGCATTGCTTGGGGCTTGCGGGGGCCCTTCATGCAAGCGCTGCGTGCCGACTACTTTGGGCGCAATGCGATTGGCATGATTTTGGGTTTGTCCGCCATGATCATTGCCTTGGGCCAAGTGGCCGGTCCTTTGGTGGCCGGCTTCTTTGCCGATCTGACAGGTAATTACCGGCTGGGCTTCACCGTGCTGGCTTTGACCGCCTGCGCCGGGTCGGTGCTGTTTTTGTTGGCCAAGCCGCCGCAACTGCCCAAGGATGGTTGAGTCCAACGCTTTTCAAATTGGCCATCAACCCACCCAAACCCATGGATTAAGATGACACGCAGCGCTGGACGCACACCGCAGTTTGAACCCTACAAGAGCAACACCCCATGGGCCTGACCCTGTACGAAAAAATTTGGCATGCACACAAAGTGCTCGATGGCGACGATGGCCAAAGCCTGTTGCATGTGGCACGCCATTTGGTGCATGACGGATCGGTCCATGCATTTCAGTTTTTGAAAGAAAAGGGCTTGACCGTCCGCCGCGCCGATCAGGTGGTGGCCACCCCCGACCACGGCATCTCCACCCGCAGCCATGTGATGGCGGCCATCACCGACCCTGAACAGCGCCGGGTGGTGGAGCGTTTGGTGGAGAACACCCAAGCCCATGGCATCTTGCACTTTCCCTTGGGCGACCCGCGCCAAGGCATCGTTCATGTGGTCGGCCCCGAACAAGGCCTCACCCAACCCGGCATGGTGTTGGTGTGCGGTGACTCCCACACCTCCACCCACGGCGCCTTGGGCGCTTTGGCTTTTGGCGCTGGCGCGAGCGAAATCACCCACGTGCTGGCCACCCAGGCCACCTGGCAGCGGCGCTCCAAAACCCTGCGCGTGCGGGTTGAGGGGGTGCGCGGTGCCCATGTCACCGCCAAAGATGTGATCTTGGCCATCATTGCCAAGCTCGGCTCCAATGGGGCGGCGGGACATGTCATCGAATACGCCGGTTCTGCCATTCGCGCCATGAGCATTGAGGAGCGTTTGACGGTGTGCAACATGTCCATTGAGGCCGGTGCCCGCGCGGGCATGGTGGCACCGGACGACACCACCTTTGCCTATTTGCAAGGTCGCACCTTTGCGCCCAAAGGCGCCATGTGGGAGCTGGCCTTGGACCATTGGCGCAGTTTGCCTTCGGATGTCGATGCCCGGTTTGACATGGACATCGAACTCGACGCCAGTGCACTCGCGCCCATGGTGACTTGGGGCAACAGCCCGCAAGACGGCTTGCCCATCACCGGCTGTGTGCCCGACCCCAGCCAGGAGCCTGACGCCGAAAAACGCGCAGGCATGGAGCGGGCTTTGGCCTATATGGGGCTGCAAGCTGGCATGGCGCTGCAAGATATTGTGGTGGATCAGGTTTTCATTGGTTCCTGCACCAATGGCCGCATCGAAGACCTGCGCGCTGCGGCCGCAGTGGCGCGCTTGGGTCAGGCCAAGGTGCCTGTGCTGGTCTCGCCGGGTTCGACCCGGGTCAAACTGGAGGCCGAACGCGAGGGCTTGGACCAGGTCTTTAAAAAGGCTGGTTTTGAGTGGCGCGAATCGGGCTGCTCCATGTGCGTGGGCATGAATGGGGACTTGGTGGCCGCTGGCAAACGCTGCGCCTCCACCTCCAATCGCAACTTTGTGGGCCGCCAAGGGCCGGGCAGTAGAACCCATTTGATGAGCCCGGCCATGGCAGCGGCAGCCGCCTTGCACGGCCGCTTGACCGACGTACGCAGCTTGGTGAAATGACATGAAAGCATTTGTGGTGGAAGACGGTGTGGCCGTCCCTTTTGATCAGGCCGATGTGGACACCGATCAAATTTTGCCGGCGCGATTTTTGCGCCGCCCGCGCCAAGGCGGCTATGGGACTTTCTTGTTTCGCGATGTGCGTTTCAATGACGACGACAGCGAGCGGCCAGACTTTATCTTGAACCAATTGCCCTTCCGCAACGCCACCATCATGGTGGCGGACCGCAACTTTGGCTGTGGCTCCAGCCGCGAACAAGCCCCTTGGGGCTTGGTGGACTACGGTATCCGCTGTGTGATTGCCGCTGACTTTGGTGATATTTTTTACCTCAATTCCATCAAAACTGGTTTGTTGCCTGTGCAATTGGACTTGGCGGTGTGTGTGCGCTTGCGCGAGCAATTGCATGCCCAACCGGGCGCCCATGTGCGGGTTGATTTGCCGGCCCAAACCGTCACGGGCCCAGACGGAGTGGTACACGCTTTTGCCATGGATGCCTTTCGCAAGAAATGCCTGGTCGAGGGGCTCGATGAAATCGGGGTCACCTTGCACCACGACGCCGCCCTCAAACAATTTGAGGTGCAATACCGCCAAGCACACCCTTGGCTTTTTAACCTTTGAATCGCATGGAACACTCCACCAAAACCGCGCGCCAACTGTTTGAAGACATCAAAGCCAATCCCACAAGGCGTCGATTTGGCTTTGGCAAACGCCCAGCCATCATCAACATCGACTTGCAAAAAGCCTATACCTGTGTGGGCGAATTTGCCACGGCCTACGAAACCGATCCGCAGCAACTGGCCCATGTGAATCAACTCTCCAATGCCTTGCGCGCCAAGGGTGGCCCCGTGGTGTGGACCTATGTGGCCTACATGGATTCGGGCGAAGACTGTGGCATTTGGGGCACCCGCACCGATACCCCCGACTCGCTGCAAAACATCAAGGTGGGCTCGCGCCGCTCGGAGTTTGACGACCGCTTGCAGATCGATCACCAGCGCGATGTGGTCATCAACAAACGCATGGCCTCGGCGTTTCACGAAACCCACCTCAACTCGGTGTTCAATTTCCACGGCATCGACACCGTCATCGTCACGGGCGGCTCCACCTCGGGCTGTGTGCGCGCCACGGTGGTCGATAGCCTGTCGCGCAGTTTCCGCACCATCGTGCCCGAGGAGTGTGTGGCCGATAAACACGAGAGTCCGCACTTTGCCAATTTGTACGACATGGCCGTGAAGTACGCCGATGTGATGTCGGCCAAAGAGGTGTTGGCCTATCTCGAAGGCTTGCCGTCATGAAACGCGATCCGGGCTACTACGACTTTTTGCCCTATCAAGACCGCCCCCCCATCCGCTGGCCCAATGGGGCGCAGTTGGCCTTTTGGGTGGCGCCCAATATTGAGTTTTACGAACTCGACCCCCCGCCCAACCCCAAGCGCACGCCCTGGCCACGACCGGTGCCCGATGTGCAGGCTTATTCGTACCGTGACTACGGCAACCGGGTGGGCATGTGGCGCATGATGGAAGCGATGGACCGATGCGGGGTGCGTGGCAGCGTGTCGCTCAATGTCGCTTTGTGTGAGCACCACCCCGAGATCATTGCTGCCTGTGTCGAGCGCGGATGGGAGTTTTACTCCCACGGCACCTACAACACCCGCTATGTGTTTGACATGACGCCCGACCAAGAGCGCGAACTCATTCGCGACTCGATCGACACCATCAAAAAGCACACGGGCCAAAAACTCGATGGATGGCTGTCGCCTGCGCTGTCTTACACCGACCAGACCTTGAACCTGGTGGCCGAGGCCGGGCTGACCTATGTGTGCGACCTCTTCCATGACGACCAACCCGGCCCGGTCAAGGTGCCGCATGGGCGCTTGGTCAGCATGCCGTACTCACTGGAAATGAATGACGCCATCGCGTTCAGCGTCAACTGGGTCACGCCGCACCGCTACGGCGAAATGATCAAACGCCAGTTTGACCGCCTCTATGCCGAGGGCGAGCAATCGGGCACAGTCATGTGCATTCCCTTGCACCCGTATTTGATTGGCCAGCCTTACCGCATGAAAGCTTTTGAAGAGGCCCTGGCCTACATCACCGGACACGACAAGGTTTGGTTGGCCACGGGGCGCGAGATCGCCCAACACTTTTTAGACCACGATTACAGTGCCTTTGAGCAAGCCTCGGTGGCCGTGGGAGAAGCCCCATGATCGCCCCCGACTATCTGCGCTACCCCAAGCGCCGCTATGGCATGGACCACGACCGCTATGACTGGTCGATGCTGCCCGATCGTGCGCCGGTGCAATGGCCCGGCGGTGCCCGTGTCGCCTTGTGGGTCACGGCCTCGTTGCAGTGGTTTCCCCTCAACCAAAAGGGCGTGCCCTTCAAGCCAGTCGGGTCGTTGCAAACCGCTTACCCCGACTTGCGCCACTACACCTTGCGCGATTACGGCAACCGGGTCGGCATTTACCGCATCATGAAGGAGCTGCGCGCGCGCAACATCCCGGCCAGTGTGCCCATCAATGCGGCGGTGGCGGCCCGATATCCTTCCTTGGCCCAGGCCTGTGTCGATCTCGGCTGGGAGTTGATGGGCCACGGGCTGGACATGGACCATGTGCACCACACGGGCATGAGCGACGAGGCCCAAGTGATTGCGCGCAGTTTGGACATCGTGCGTCGCTTTGCACCGGTGCGCGGTTGGCTCTCTCCTGCCCGCAGCGAATCACACGACACGCTGGACTTGCTCGCGCAAGCTGGCATCGACTATGTGTGCGATTGGGTCAACGATGACATGCCTTACGCCATGCGCGCCGGTGGGCGCGACATGGTGGCCATGCCCTTGTGTGCCGACATTGAAGATGCGGGTTTGCTCATCGCTTGGCACCAAGACGAAGACGATTTGCGCCAACAGTGGATCGACCAGTTCGACTACCTGTATGCAGAAAGCGAGCGACAAGGCCCGCGCGTCATGGCCTTGCCCTTGCATGCCTGGGCCATTGGCCAGCCTTATCGCATTGGTGTGTTGGCCGATGTGCTCGATCACATCTTGGCCAAGCCCGGCGTGTGGGCTGCCACCGGTGGGCAGATCATGGACGCTTGGAAAACCAGCCAAGCGAAAGCCTGATCGATCTGGCTGGGTGCAGTTGGACTGCACCGGCCTTCTCCCTTGGGATTCAAACCGATTGGCGTCGCTGGGCGATGATTTGGCGCAAGGTGTGCTTTAACGCCTCTGCCTGTGCCAAACCAAAGGGCTCGAGTATTTTTTCTTCGTGCGCTTTGGCTTGCTTGATCAGCGATTTGACAATTTTCTGACCCTGCGGGGTGATGTTCACATGCGTCACCCGCCGGTCTTTGGTTTGGGGCGTGCGCTGCACATGGCCCAACGACTCCATGCGGTCCAGCAAACGGGTCACCGTGGGCTGCTTGGTCAACGAAATCGTGGCCAAGTGACCAATGCTCATGCCCTTGCTGCCAAACAAACTGGCCAAGACCCGCCATTCGGTCACCGAAAAACCATGCGAACGCACGACTTGGTGAAATTCGGTGGAAATCATTTGGCTGGCTTGGCCCAGCAGGGCGGCCAAATAGCCGTCCACAAAAGGCGGTTGAGAGGGTAGCTTCGTCGGCGCTTGCATTTTAGAAAATTGGATTCAGGCTGCGATGGAAAAGTTTGGAGCATGCCGCCGTCCTGCCCCAGAGGATTAACCCTGATGGTTTTTTGATTGACAGGAAAACATTTCCAAAGTAATGTATCTCTCAGGGCCATCGACCCAATTTTGAAAGACGCCATGAAAATTGCTGTGCTCGGAGGGGGACACGGGGCTTATGCGGCCGCCGCAGATTTGACCCTGTCTGGGCACGAGGTTCGTTTGTGGCGGCGTGACGGTGCAGCCCTGGCGCCGCTCCTGGCCCATGGTGGCATTCGCCTCAAAGACGCTGAGGGTGAACGCGATGTGGCCATCCACAGCGTCAGCGCCGACATCGGCCTGGCCCTGCGCGGGGCGGAGCTGATTTTGCTGCCCACCCCCGCCACCGCTCAAGACGACATTGCCCAAGCCATGGCCCCGCATTTGCAAGACGGGCAAGTGGTGTTTTTGGCCCCCGGCACCTTTGGCAGCTTCACCATGGCCCAGCGCGTGCGCGCACTGGGCTGTATGGCCGATGTGCGCTGGGCCGAGACCGGCACCATGCCTTATTTGGCGCGCAAGCATGGCCCCTGCGAGGTCAACCTCACCATCCGCGCCGTACACCTGCCCACCGGCGTTTACCCAGCGATCCATGCCGATGAGACCTTGGCCGTCATCCGCCGGGCCTACCCCAGCGTGCATGCCTGTGGCGACGCCTTGTCGGGTGCGTTGATGAATGCAGGCCCCATCATTCACCCACCCTTGATCGTCATGAATGCGGCGCCTTTGCAGCACTTCGAGCGCTGGGACATCCACAACGAGGGCACCCAAGCCAGCGTGCGCGCGGTGACCAACCAGCTCGATCTGGAGCGCATCGCGGTGCGCGAGGCCGTGGGTTGGGGCGCGCCCCATTACCCCTTGCGCGACCATTACGAAAACGACCGCTGGATGTATGGCGATGCCCATAAAAAATTGGTCAAGTCGGGCGACTGGCGCGAAAACATCGACTTGCTGCATCACCGATATGTCACCGAAGACATTGAAATGGGCTTGGCTTTTTTGTGCTCGGTGGCGCGTTGGGCAGGCGTGGATACCCCGATTGCCCATGGCATCGTGGCCATCACAGGCGGTTATTTGGGGCGTGATTTGCGCCAGGGCCCCCGCACCTTGGAAGCCTTGGGGCTGCAGCACCAGAGCCCCGCACAGTTGCGCGAGATGCTGCACCACGGAGCGCGCGCATGAGCGTGGCGCGCTTTGTCGCGGTGGGCGCTGGCCGCATGGGGCGCAGCATTGCCACCGCCTTTGCTTATGCCGGGCACCGTGTCGCCGTGGTGGACTTGCGCCCGCGCACGCCAGCGCAATGGCAGACCTTGCAGCAAGAGGCCTTGGCCGAGGTGCGCGCCAGTTTGAACAGCCTGGCTGAGTTGGGCGCATTTCCCGCGGCACAAGTGGAGGCCATCGTGGCGCGTGTGTCATGGGTCAACGAGGCGGATGCCGATGCCACCTTGGCCCAGGCCGACATGGTGTTTGAAGGCGTGCCCGAAACCATGGCGGCCAAGCAAGCGGCTTTGGCGCGCATCAGCGCGGCCTGCCGCAGCGACGCCATCATCACCTCCACCACCAGCAGCATTTTGGTCACTGACTTGGTGCCTTTTGTGGCGCACCCTGGGCGTTTCTTGAACATCCATTGGCTCAACCCGGCCTATTTGATTCCGGTGGTCGAGTTGAGCACCCACCCCCGTTTGGACCCGGCTGTGCTGGCGCGGGCCAAGGATTTGATGAGCGCCATTGGCAAGCTGCCGGTGGTTTGCGGCCCAACGCCGGGTTACATCGTGCCGCGCTTGCAAGCCCTGGTCATGAATGAGGCGGCGCGCATGGTCCAAGAGGGTGCGGCGACCGCCGAAGAAATCGACTTGGCCACCCGCTACGGCATGGGCTTGCGCTTTGCAGCCCTGGGCGTGATCGAGTTCATCGACGTGGGGGGCAACGATATTTTGTTCCATGCCAGCCGT